>Ga0097620_100000816_pt1 | contig 31714 bp, 57 predicted proteins | sample KBSSwiS22_FD_77030 | JGI IMG/M metagenome (GOLD analysis project Ga0097620, IMG submission 77030) | Switchgrass rhizosphere microbial communities from Kellogg Biological Station, Michigan, USA - KBS Switchgrass S2-2 (version 2) (version 2) | ecosystem: Host-associated > Plants > Roots >...
CCCCAAGCGGTTCCTGTTCTGGCTGCAGGGGTGGCCCCTGTGGACCGACCTGAACGCCGACCGGCCGCGTTGGCGGCCTTGGAGGTCTCGATGAAGAAGCTCTTGGTGTGCCTTGCCCTGCTCGCGCTCGCTCCGGGGGGGACGACGGGGATGGTGCTGACACGAGAGTCGTTCTCCAACGGTGCGCCGGGATCGGACATGTCCCAGCTTCCGACGTGGTGCTATCACGAGGACTCGTTCCATACCCGCACATGGTCGGGGACCTTGGCAGCGGGAGCGTCGTTCACCACCACTGCACGGTTCTGCACCACTGATGAAGCACCGCCCTACGGTCCCGGCCCCGAGGGGTTCCGGTACGCGGTGTGGTTCGCCACGAAGCAGTCGGTGTCCCTGTCGGTGACGTTCCCCGATGGGAGCGTGCGAGCGGCGTGGCCGTTCAACGGCTTCCTCGATGGCTGCGTCGTTCCGCAGATGTACGAAGCGACCGGTCGCTACATCGACAACATCGACTCGGGAATCTACACCGTCACGCTCACCAACACCGGCTCTCGAGACATCCGGCCGCAGGAGCCGTTGACCCTGCAGGTGCGAGCGGACTTCATCGACGTGAACTTCCAGCAGACGCTCTGTCCTCCTGAGGACCGCAGGCTGGTCTAGTTGGCAACCAAGGTCTTCTTCCGCGCTGCACAGGGGACGACGCCCTATCAGTGGTCGTCGGGGACGAACAACAACGCCATCTCCGGTTCCCCGCCCCCGTCGAGTCAGGGGTGGGATACCAAGTCGCTGACGACGACGCAGGGCAGCTCCTTCAACAGCGCGGCGGCTTCCACCGTCGCCGGGCCGACGAGCGGCATCGAGGTCAGCGGCGGCGGCTCGCTCCCTGTCACCTTCGTCTCGGCTCCCATCGACGCGGACGTGACGATCTCGGGCACCATCACGTTCAACCTGTGGGCCTTCGAGGCCAACATGAACGACAACGTCGCTATCAACTGCTACATCGACCGCGTTGACTCCACGGGCGCTCTGTCTCGGGTCGTCACTACCGCCCGCACGACCGAGGTGGCGCTGGGCACTGCGGCGGTCAACAACTTCACTGCCACCCCGACCTCGACCGCCTTCAACAAGGGCGACCGCATCCGCGCCACGGTGTTCATCGATGACGCTGGAACCATGGGCGCGGGTGGCTCGGGCACCTTCGACTACGACGCTGGTGCGGGTGTGGACGGAGACTCCTTCGTCTCCTTCACCGAGACCTTCGGGTTCCTGACCTCGGACCCATCGACGACGACGATCTATCCGACCGACACGGCATCGGACGTGAGCACGGCATCGGTGGACCGCGAAGCGTGGACATCGCGGGGAGCGACTGTGGCGAACGACATCACAGCCACGTCCGCAGGGTGGACTGCACCGATACAGGTCACCGATACGAATGGTGGCACGGTTGTGGACTGGTTCACCAAGCAACTGACGGCCTTCACGCTGTCCGGGCCGGTTCTGGTGAACGCACGAGTATACGAGAACGCCTCTACAGCGAACGCCGCGATCCGCGCTGAACTGGCGGTCGTGGCGAGCGATGGGACGAGCCCGACCGTCTGGGCAGCCACGAGCCATCCGTCGGAGTTGGCGCTCACAGAGACCGCTTATCAGTTCTATCTCGCGGGGGACGACCTTGCTGTGTCGGACGGGCAACGCCTCCGCATCCGGTTCTACGGCGACGACTCAAGCACTACGGCGATGGGGAGTGGAACAGCGTTCACACTCTGGTACGCAGGTACTTCCGGTGGAGCCTCCGGCGACACCTTCCTCATCTTCGGTCAGACCCTCACCGAGTACGTCGCGGCGCCGTCCGCGGTCTACACCGTCCCCCGCAACGTCTCCCACCCCGGACCCCGACACCTCCGGGACATGGGGCCGCCCATCCTCGCCCAGCAGAAGTGGCTGGACTACACCGCACCCACCACCTCCACCACGGTCGATGTCGGAACCGCAGGGCAGATCACGCTCACCGGCCAATCCACGGCGTTCGTCCAGTCGCAATCGCTCGTTGCCGGTGCGCTGACGTTCACCGGAGCGACGATCGCGCTCTCGCAGTCCCAGGCGGTCGCACCCGGCGCGATCACATTCACGGGTCAGTCGCTCGCGTTCACCACCACCGTGAGTGTCACCGCAGGGCAGATGACCTTCACCGGTGGGGACATCCCGCTCATCGTCGATGTGCCGCACGCCCCGGTCACGTTCCCGAGGCTCACCCGCATGGACAAGATCCTCGGACCACGCGGCCCCCCTGTCTTGCTCCACCAGTCGTTCCCTTCCTACGCCGCAGGTGTCGTCACCACAACGGTCGATGTCTCGACCGCTGGCGCGATCACGTTCACCGGCCAGGATGTGGCGTTCACCCAGACCCAGTCCGTCGTGGCTGGGCAAGTTACGTTCACCGGTCAGTCGGTCGGCGTCGTCTCGGTCCTGCCCACCGGTGCGGGCGCCATCACCTTCACGGGCCAAACGGTCGCCTTCCAGCAGGCGCAATCGGTCACCGCCGGTCAGGTCACCTTCACGGGTCAGAGCGCCGCGTTCACGCAGACGCAGGCGGTTACGGCCGGCGCTATCACGTTCACGGGTCAGACCGTCACCCTCATCTCCGCCACGGTCGTCTCGGTCACCACCGCTGGTGCGATCACCTTCACCGGTCAGTCGGTCGCGCTCGTCCAGACGCAATCGATCGTTGCCGGGGCTATCACCTTCACCGGGCAAGCGGTCGGGCTGTCGCAGGCGCAGTCCGTCACGGCCGGGCTCATCACGTTCAGCGGGCAGACGGTCACCGGTGTCACGGTCTCGAGCGTCACGACGGCCGGAGCTATCACCTTCGCCGGTCAGAGCGCCCCCACTACCCAGACGCAGAACGTCGTCGCGGGAGCCATCACCTTCTCGGGTGGGGACATCACGTTCTCGGTCACCCAGCCCACCCCGCCCACGGGGTTCCCGCAGCTCCCCGTCCTGAAGGTCGGGTTCCGCGGTCCCCCGATCCTGGCTCGCCAGCGGTTCGACGCCCCTGCCCCCGCCGTCACCACGTCGGTCGATGTCTCCACGGCGGGAGCGATCACGTTCACCGGACAGTCCGTCGGCCTGACGCAATCGCAGTCGGTCACCGCAGGAGCGTTCACCCTCACCGGACAGGACGTGGCGTTCCGCACGAGCGTGCCGGTCTCGACTTCCGGTGCGGTGACGTTCACGGGCCAGGCCGTGGGGTTGAGTCAGTCCCAATCCGTCACGGCGGGACAGGTCACCTTCACGGGACAGTCGGTGGCGTTCAAGACCACGGCGGGACTCACCGCCGGGCTCATCACCTTCGCGGGGCAGACCGTCTCCGTCGGTGGCACCACCACCGTGAATGTCGCCACAGCAGGCGCTCTGACGTTCGCTGGGGGCTCCATCGGCCTGACCAAGGTTGCGGGCGTCACGGGCGGCCTGGTGACGTTCAGCGGGTCCTCCGTGGGGGTGTCGGTCACTCTCTCGCTCACCTCAGGCCAGATCACCTTCACGGGTTCAACGATCACGATCGTGGCTCCCGGTGGGGGAGTCGTCCTGCCCATCACCAGGGAGGGCTTCTACTCCCGCTCAATCGTCGTGGAGGGCAGCACGACCTCGATCCAGAAGGAGGGCCGCTGGGGTCCGCTGACGGGTCTGCCAGAGCCCGTGGGTGCCTCGGGCACCGGCCCCGGCTCGGCGTCAGCCCCGGCCCTGACGGGCACGGAGTTCGACATCACCGACTACGGCGCGGCCATCAACGGTACGACCAACGACTCCGCGGCCTGGGTTTCGGCTATCGCTGCGGCCTCCGCGGTGGGTGGGACCGTGCTGCATCCCGGTGGGACGAGCGCGGTCGGCACGATGATCGCGGTGCCCTCCAACGTGACGATCGCGGGCGTCGGGCCGAGCTCGGTCATCAAGGGGCTCGCCGGGCTCACCTCCACCTACGTCTTCGACGTTCGCGGCAACGACGTGGGACCGGTGAGCGTGGACAACGTGACGTTCCGGGACCTGCGGTTCGACATGAACACCGTGTCGCAGGCCGGCGCCGTGGTGTACCGCCGCAACAACGACCTGCTGTTCGACCGCTGCTGGTTCTCCAACTCGGCGTGGTACTACATCCACGAGTCCTCAGGGGTCGCCGACGGCCTCGTGCCGCTCGCCGACGAGGTCATGGTCCGCGACTGCACGTTCGACACCCACACGGGCGGGAGTCGAGAGTGCGTCCTGGCCGGGTACGTGACGAACTTCACGGTCCTGCGCTGCCGGTTCATCGGTACGAACCTGGGCTTCAGCATCTACCGCGCCGCCACCGGCACCCTCGTGCAGGACTGCGACTTCGACACCATCACAGGATCCAACCCCAACGCGATCCTGTACGGCCGCGGGTGCGACAACATCACCATCACCAACTGCTCGTTCACGGCCGTCGGCACGACGGGCTCCGCCGCGATCCGAGGCTGCCAGCCCGGCGACGACTACATCACCGGCGGTGGACTGGGACTGCCGGACTACATGGCGAACCTCACCGTCTCCCACTGCACGTTCACGGGCTGCGGGGTCGCGTATCAGGTGGGTGCGGTGCAGGGGTTCCGCGACCTGTCCAACCTCGTGCAGACCTCGCTCGGGACCGGGGTGCTGGTCAACTCGGGGAACACCTCGGCGAACTTCGCCGGCTACCCCTCCCGAGACCTGACGTTCTATGGGTCGGAGTACCTGTCCAACATGCAGACGGCCGGATCGGCGGCGGTGTTCTTCAACTCGACCCAGGCCGGGGTCAACCTGCAGATGGTCGCCCGCCGCAACACCTTCGCCGACGCTGGGGTGACCCAGACACGGGCGTTCAACTTCACCGGCAACGGCACGCCCTCGCAATCCATCTTCTCCGGTGCATCCATCGACACCTCGAACACGTCCAACGTCCAGCTGATCCGGCTGCTCAGCACCGCAACGGGAGTCACCCTCGAGACCACGGGGCCGTACATCTTCTCGGAGGGTGCGTGGGTCCCGACCATCACCAAGCGCGGGAGGTACAAGCCATGAGGCTCCTTGCCGTGCGGCCGAAACTGAGCCGATGCCTGTCAGCAAGGACCCCACGTACCAACCCATCACCGACGACGACGCATGGTTCGTCGGTGAGGATCAGTCCATCGTGTTCGACCGCATCTCCGACGTATCGGGTGCGGCGCAGAACATCACCGGCTGGACCCTGCAGTTCAAGATGGCAGCGACCACTGCGGGAGCGGCCGTGCTGACCAAGTCGGCAACCCTCACGTCCCCCACCACGGGAGTGGCAACCGTCGCCACGCTCGCCGCCGACACCTCGGGTCTTGCGCCGGGCACGTACTTCTACGCGCTGTCTCGGACGGACTCTGGCAACAACGCCGTCTTGGCTCACGGCCCCGCCGTGCTGCTGGGGAGGCCGACGTAAGTGGCCTACTTGGTCGCGGCCGACATGAGGGAGGCGTCCCTGGCTGAGTTCGCCACGGGGCTGGCCTTGGACGACTCGACGGCGGAGACCTCCCGGCTCACTGCCGCGATCGCTCGCATGAGCCAACGCTTCGACGACTTGACCAACGACCATTTCGAGACCCAGACCGCGACGACGCTCAACCTCACCGGCTACGGGGACACGATCCTGTACCTGCCCCGCCGCTGCACCGCCGTGACCACCGTCTCGGTCACCAACTACCTCGGCGTCACCACAGCCCAGGCCGCGACGGTCTACCGGCTGCACTCCTCGCTGAACTCCGCGGGGTCGGCCTGGAACAGCCCCGGCGACCTGGACTGGCTGGAGCTGCTCCCGTATCAGTACCTGACGGGTGCGTCGTTCGGTCTGGGCTACGCCTGGCCGGACGAATCGAACTCGATCACGGTGCTCGGAACGTTCGGGTGGACCGTGACACCGACCGACGTGAAGCGTGCCGTGGCGCTGATGGTCTACGCGGAGTTCCAGCCGCAAGCCGACGTGCTCGGTCACGTCACGCAGTGGTCGGACTCCGGCACGATCTATCAACGCTCGGCCGGTTCGACCGGGTTCCCCGCCGTCGATGATCTGGTGGACCGGTACAAGCGCACACAGTCGGTGATGGTCGGGTGAGCCAGCCGCACCGGGACATCTGCGTGGCGCTGATGGGCAAGCTGGTGGACGGGGTCCAGGGTTTCGCCGGCTGCACCCAATACCTCGAGGAGCCCGTGCGACACGATCCCAACGGCACCCACCTCGCCATCTGGTTCGAGGGGGTCGCCACCCAGCCCGAGTTCAACACCACCGGCTCCTTGGCGATGGAGGATCTCTACGCCATCCGCTACTGGCAGGGAGCACCAGAACGACCAAGGAAGGTCGTGGACGAGGACACCGCGGCCGATGTCGAAGCCCTCATGGACGCCACCACGTTGGTGCTGATGGCGAACCAGGAGAACGTGGGAACCTCCTACGCTACGCGCTTCGCGGGAGCTCGCAAGTTCATCGGCCGGGATGACGGGGCGCCGAAGGGCGGGATGGTGCAGGGCTTCGAGTGCGCGGTGACGGCCCGACGGTTCGAGGTCTACACCTAGTGCCCATCGTGACCTGGACCCCGCAGCGGGTGATCGCTCCCATCGAAGCAGCCTTCAAGCCCGCAGCGGAGGGTCTCGAGAAGGTGGCGCAGGGGCTCGCTCCCGTTCGCACCGGCAGGCTCCAAGCCTCGATCTCGTTCCAGCAGACGGGGCCAACCTCCGGTGTGCTTCGTGCCTCCGCTCCGTACGCCGGCTACGTGGAGTACGGCACGAACGACACCCGCGCTCAGCCGTTCCTCGAGCAGGCCGCACCGACGTTCCCCCCGCAGTTCATCAGCCTCGCACGGGGGTTGCTTCACCTCGGGTTCTAGACCCAGCCGAGGTCGTGGAGCAGGAGGAACAGGCCGACCAACACGACGACGAAGACCAGGATCTTCATGTCGTTGTACCGCTGCCGGGGCGGATCGCTGGGCGGGCCGGGCGGTGGTGGCATCGGTGGGTTCATGGGTCGCACCCTAGTCCCTCTCCTTGACCCCTGCAACAGCCTGAGAGCCGTGACGTTCGCGCCTACCAAGGAGTAGCCCTTGCCCATCGTTCAGCCTGCGAACAACTGGCAGATCGGCTACGCGAAGCAGACGAACGAATCCACGGTCCCCACCATCGCCGCCTACGAGATGCCGGTGTTCTCCGGGCGTCCCCAGCCGGTACAGAACATCGCCCGCGTGGAAGTCACCGACGCAGCCTCCATCGTCGGGGACCCGTACAAGCAGTCGGGCGAGCACTGGGAATCGGATGTGGTCATGCCCGCGTTCGATGACTCCCTCGGCCTGCTGCTGGTGAGCATGTGGCCCACCGACACCGCGACCGGCACGGCGCCGTCGAAGATCCACACGTTCTCCGGGCTCGGCGGGACCCAGCCGTGGCTCGCCGCCTACTCCACCGCCCCATCCCTCGCCGAGACGTTCGAGGCGGGCATCTGCGCCGGCATCAGCTTCTCGGTGACCGAGGAGGGCGGGCCGCTCAAGGTCAACCACAAGATGGTCGGCAAGAAGCCCACCGTTGCCGCGCATACGATCACCACCTCGAACTCTCTGACCGCTGGGTTCTTCACTGCAACCGGCGCCACGCTGAAGTTCGAGGAGGACAACGCCACACCCGCAACGCAGACGAACATCCGCGCCTGCACGGTGAACGTGGACCGCGGCGCCGAGGCGCTCTCCACTGCCGACGGGGTGTCGGTCGCGTATCTGTCGCAGGGCAAGATCGACCCCTCGTTCACGATGACCTTGCTCTACTCGACCTGGGACGCCTACCGCGCCACGTTCTACGGGGCTGTGGGTGGGTCGGCTCCTTCGGTGACGATTGTGAAGGGCTCGGTCGAGCTGAACTTCGTTCACACCGTGGCTGGCACCAGCCTGTTCAAGCTCACGATCCCCTCGGCCGTCATGGCTGCGGAGCCGCCGCAGCCCGACCCCGCCGGTGGGCCGCTCACGGTCCAGATCTCCGGTTACGCCACCAAACCGGGCTCCGGTGACCACGTTCAACCCGTGCTCACGAACAACGTGACCCCGGCGTACTGACCGCTGCGCGGCTACGCCGTCGGCTCCCGCCGATGCGGCCCCGCACGACAACGGAAGGAGGTTCCACCCAACAACAGGAGGGATGCATGGCTGCACTTGATGATTGGAAAGCCAAGGCGGTATCCGAGCCGATCAAGCTTGAGCACACCGGGACCCTCGTGCAACTCCGGTTGCCCGATATCAAGGAGTGCTTCATCGCGGGTGGCGTCCCCATGGAGATCCTCAACAAGATGGCCGTTGCCGCACGCAAGTCTGGCTCCGAGCCGGAGCCCGACACGGTCGAGGACTGGCAGGCCGACATGGGTTACCGCGCAGAGATGGTGCGCCGCGCCGTAGCCGTGGTCGAGGGCGAGCCGGTGACCCTCACGCCCGAGGATGTCGCGGAACTGGACGTGGAGGACCGCAACGAGATCTACCTGTACGCCAGCCGGGCGAAGCCCCTCCCTTTACGGAGTTGACCCTTGGGCATCTCGCCACCTTCGCGGAGTCATCGGACGGCAAGACCTACCGCGACGTGTGCGACCGCTTCGGGGTCGATCCCGCTCGAGACATCGAGGACGGCGTGATGGCGCATCAGTTCCGGCTCGCGCTCCTCATCGCGCACCCCCCTGAGGTTCCTGAGGAACTCCCGACCGATCCGTTTCAGGAGGCGCGTGACGCCGCGGCGAAGGTTCGGGCGATGACGTAGTGGCGTTCCTGTCTGCACTCGGTGGTGCTCTCGGCGGCGCGAGTCTCGGTTCGGCCGTCGTGTCGGTGGCCGTCGATACTACGCAGCTCAAGCGCGGGCTCGCTGAGGCCAAGGGTGAAGTCCAGGCCGGTACCACCTCGATGGCCAATGCCTTCAAGGCGCTGGGTCCGGCGATCGCGGTCAGCGCCGTGGCCGGGCTGGCGCTGTTCTCCGCCGCCGCAGTGAAGGCCGCATCGGACGAGACCGAGGCGCTGAACAAGACGAACCAGGTCTTCAAGGAGTCCTCGAGCATCATCACAGACTTCGCCGAGACCTCCGCCGCGTCGTTCGGGATCTCTAAGACCGCCGCGTACGAGGCCGCAGGTGGATTCGGCAACATGCTGCAGGCGGCCGGACTGGCCGTGGATGCGTCCGCAGAGATGTCGGTGAAGCTCACCGAGCTCGCCGCCGACCTCGCGTCGTTCAACAACGTCGATCCCGCTGAGGCCTTGGCGAAGCTTGCCTCGGGTCTCACCGGACAGGCCCGGCCGCTGCGAGCGTACGGCATCCTGTTGTCCGAGGGACGGGTGAAGCAAGAGGCGTACCGCTCCGGCTTGGCTGCAGTGGGAGCCGAACTCACCGACGCGCAGAAGGTGCAGGCCCGCTACAACCTCATCTTCCAAGACTCGATCCGCGCTCAAGGGGACTTCAGCCGCACATCGGACGAACTGGCGAACTCCCAGCGCATCCTCAACGCCGAGTGGGAGGACTTCCAGGCGCAGGTCGGCGAGGCGCTCCTGCCGGTGATGCGGGACCTCGTGGCTGTCCTCAAGGATCTGGTCCCATTGCTGACCCTGGCTGCAGGCCATCTGAGTTCGTTCCTCGGTGCGCTGGGCTCGCAGCTGCCGCCGGTCACGAAGGGGATATTCGATCTCTACGGCGCCATCTCGGGCGGTAGTGACGGGATGGAGACGGCCGAGCAGAAGGTCGCGGCGTACAAGGCTGGATTGGCAGATCTCGCGCTTCAGGTTCAGGCCGGAACCCTTCCGTTCAACGATGCCGTGTCGGCCGTGGAAGCCCTCGATGAGCAGTACGGGATCGTGGACGACAGCTCCACCGCAGTTGCGCTCTCGCTGCAGAACATGACCACCGAGCAGATCGCGGGGCTCTCCGCCACGAACGCTTCCGCCGATGCGGCCGGCAACCTTCAGGACCGATTCATGGAAGAGGCCGCTGCTGCGGACGCCGCGGCAGAAGCCCAGCGCAATCTCAAGGAAGCCCAGGACGCCCTCGCTGGTGGGACGGTCGGGCTCATCAGTGGGCTCGACCAACTTGAGGCCGCTCAGGCAGATATCAACAGGCTCCAGAAGCAAGGCAAGACCCATACCGCGGAGTACCGGGATGCTGAACTCTCGCTGCTCGGCCAGCAGGACTCAGTGAACCACGCCTTCGAGGACTTCGCGCACACCCTGAAGGACAACGGGCTGGGGCTGAAGGATGCGAAGGACGCGCTGTTCGACCTTGGACGCCAGGCCGGACTAAGCAAGGGCGACGTTCGTGCGCTTGCAAGCGATGCCCTCGCCTACCTGCGGAACGAATTGGGGGGCGCGGCCGGTGAGGCGAACAACCTGACCAACGCACTCAACCGCATCCCGAAGAACGTGACCATCCGAGTGAACACCGAGTACTACGAGACCAATGTCGTGAGGAACAAGTGATGAAGCAACTTGCCGAGTGGGCTGAGCGTGCCGCCAAGGCGCTCAAAGACGTGGACGGAATGACCATCGACCGCACGGTCGTTCGCGGCGGGCGCGATCGTGACATCGAAGACCTCACCGAGCGTGTCTCGAAAGAACTGGCTCGCAAGCTACGTCGCGAGGGGTTGCTGTAATGGCGGTGACCCTGAGCACGCCGAGCCTCAACCTCAACACAGGAACGACCTACGGCCTCATCTCCATCGACCTCGGACCGAACAACCGGTTCGAGTCGTGGATCGAACCCGTCTCCGCTGACCTGCCCATCCAAGCGAAGGTCGCCAACCGCCGCACGCAGGTGACGATCTCCCTCGTCGTCAAAGGCTCGAGCGCGGCCAACCTCGTTTCGCTCGTGGAAGCGGTGCGCGACCAGTTCAACGGTCAGTCCAACACGCTCACGTACTCGATCGGAGGCACCTCCAAAGTGATGAGCACCTACGACTCCGCCATCGACCCTGTGCCCTTCGGTGAGAACGAAACGCTGTACGTGGCGCAGGGTCAGTTCCTCATCCCGAAGTGGACGTTCCAGGTCACCCGTGATGCCAAGTTCATCTCCGACACCAGGCCTCCGGTGATCTGAGATGCCTGAACTCTTCACCAACGCAGGCGCCTCCACCCTCAACGGGGGTATCAACAACTCGGTCACCTCGCTCACCGTGACCTCCGCCGCGACGTTCCCCGCTACCGGGAACTTCCGCATCATCATCGACACCGAGCTACTGTTGGTCACCAACGTGGCCGGCGCCGTGTTCACCGTCACCCGCGGCGTGGAAGGCACCACGGCGAACTCCCACGCCAACGCCGCACCCGTCACGCTGGTCCTTACCGCAGCTTCACTGGACAACGCGATCGACGAACGCATCGCCGACCACACCACCGCCACCGCTCCGGTGTTCGGCACTCCCTCCACGGTCGGGACAGCCAACGCCGCAGGGGCGGGGACGCAGTTCGCCCGCGACACCCACATCCACGACGGCCTCGGCCTTCCTCGAGCACTCACCGGAGCCGTCGCCGCAACGCGCTACGTGGGCGGGACGGCATCAGTAGCACCAACCACGGGGACATTCGCGCTGGGGGACTACGTCATCACCCAGTCCGGTGCGATCTACATCTGCACCACGGCCGGGTCTCCCGGTACCTGGACCGCCGTCTCGGGAGGTGGGGGAGGGGCACCCACGACGGCTCCCTACGTCACCACAGCCGCGGACGCGGGATTGAGCGCCGAAGTGGTGCTGGGGACCGGGGTCATCATGACCGGCGCTGGAGCGCCTCCTGCGGCGAGCACGGCGGGCCGTCTGTATTTCCAGACATCGAACAACATCCTGTACCGCGACACGGGTGCGGCGTGGACGGAGGTCGGCAACGACCACGCCCAGTCCCACGCCGACGCGGACCACTCGGGCGCCAACAAGTTCGACACCTCCGTCGGGGGGTCGCTCATCGGGACGCGGCCCAAGATCAACCTCATCAACGGCACCGGCGTTACGATGACCGGGGCCGACAACGCCGGGTCCAACCGCGTGGACGTGACGGTCAACTCCTCGGCGGGTGGTTCGACGTTCGTCCGCAAGACCTCGACGCAGTCGGTCACATCCTCCACCGCCCTCGTGGACTGCACGGACATGCAGTTCACCACCGTCGCCTCGACGAACTACCTCATCCGGTTCTGCGTCTACGCCGACGGCGACACGGCAGGAGACATCAACTTCGATTGGACCCACACCGGCACGACGACAGCCCTGAACTGGGGCATGGTCGGCCTGGGCATCGGAGCGACCTCGACGACGAACTCGCCCAAGCTGAACAACGTCTCGGGATCGGGCACCGCGTCGGAATACGGATTGGCCGGGGCTGGGACGACGGTCTACATCCCCGGTGAGGCGTTCCTGCGTGTTGGGGGTTCGGGCGGGACGATGAAGCTGCGGTTCGCGCAGCGGGTCTCGAGCGCCACGGCGACACGGGTGTTCCTCGATTCCTACCTCACCTACATCGCGGTGTGATGGCAGCTCCCACCGCAGGCTCGACGCCGTTCGTCCCCCTCGGCAACGAGGTGTCGGGACCACTCACCGACCCTGGCTCTACCGCTCTGGACAACTACGAAGCGTGGTACATGCACATGCACGGGGAGTCCTCGAACAAGTGGTTCCTCGGTCGAGACTCCTCTGCCGTGTCTGCGCCGTGGCCTGCGTCCAAGATCGCGGCACGCGGGGTGTGGACCTCGAACTACCGCAACGGGACCTACAACTCCCAGGCGAACTCCGACGATCCCGCCGTGAGTCCGACGAACCCGCTTGGTGGTATCGCCGCAACGGCTGACGCGGCGGCGGATACGCTCACCGTCACGGGGACGTGGGCCGCGAACGGTGAGCGATTCGTCATCGGTGCGAACACTGTGCCCGGCGGGCTGTCGCTGACGCAGATCTACTACGTCGTGAACCGCTCCGTCGCCGGCGGACAGACCACGTTCAAGGCGGCGCTCACTTCAGGGGGCGCGGCCATCAACATCACCTCCGCGGGAACGAGTGTTCGCGTTGCGGAGTTGCAGCCGACGTTCGGTGAGGCACGATTCGCTGAGCAGCAGATCCCGCTGTCCATCGGGGTGTGGTGGCCCGGCAACTACAACTCCTTCGGGGATGGCGGCGGCGGCACCAACGCCTGCCTGTCCGCTGCGGTGAACACCGCGCCAGCACAAGGCACGGCCGACACCATCACGGTCAACCGTGTGCCCGATGTGGAGCTCAACCACGCCGGGCGCGTCCTGGCGGTTCCCGGAACCAGCACCGACCTCCGCCGCAGGACGTGGCCCTACGGACGCCTCACTGACGACGCCTCGGTCGTCGTGACGCCCTGCTACACGTTCGGTGAATACTCCACGGGCTGCGCGGACAACCGGTTCATCGACTGGGTCCGCATCGACGACGAGATCATGCAGATACGTTCCGAGCCCACCGAGGTCTCGGGCATCGTCACCATCCAGGTCTGGCGCGGCGCGTTCGGCACCACTCCCGCCACCCACGCCATCAACGCCAAGGTCCTGGCTCCCGCCTACGTAGGCTCGAGCGGTGCGGCGTTCAACGACTCGGTCTACTCAGGCTGTCCGCACCGCAACGACTGGACGTTCACGCTGCGCTACGGGCTGCGCACGATCGACCCCATCGCGCAGGACTTCATGCAGGCCCAGACGCTCTTGGCCCGCAACTTCGACACCGACCTGCAGGGCTACACCGCGCTCTGGCTCGATATCGGCGGACCCTCGATGTACAACCTCGGCTCCAAGTGGGCGAACCCCGTCTCTCACTGGGACGTGGCGCTCGGCGGGCGCGTCAGCGTGCACACGGGTACCGCGAACACGCAGAACTACTCCTACTGGCAGCGGGGCAAGTATCAGGGATGGCAGCAGCGGTTCCCAGGCATCCGCGTCTATACCAACGCTGCCGACCCCGACCAGGACGACGACTCCGACGCGCTCGTCGGCAGGGTCTACATGGGCTCGATGGCCGAGACGTTCATGAATCTCGACACGATGAACGACGCGAACTTCACCGACTGGATGGACACCGTGTTCCATTCCGTCGCCGGCAACTGGCCCATCACGTGGTGGGTCAGACGGGTCAACGTCTCGCTGGGCGGGGACCAGTACGCCAAGTTTAGCTACGCCTCGGTGTTGCTGGCGTTCAACAAGCGGTACTACCGGAGCTCCCGTGCCATCACCGCTGCCACCCGCGTGGGACAGGTCGCCACCTACACCGTGGGGACGACGGCGGACCTCAGGTCGGGAGACTGGATGGCGATCCGCGGCGTCACGCCGCAGGCGTACAACACCTTCGCCCGCATCACCGTCCTCACCGGCACGACGTTCTCCCTCACGCTTCCCTCCACCCCCTCGGGATCGGGGACCGTGTTCGGCACGGCGGAGGGCAAGCCGTCCTGGGAGTTCATGGACCGATGGAACGAATCGCAGCCGGAAGGGCTGTACTTCTTCGATCTCGGCGAGCCCATCGGCTCACCCAAAGCCGTGGGGGATCTGGACAACCCGGTAGCGGGCCTCTACCGCCGCGACTACTCCAAGGCCATCGTGCTGGTGAACCCATCCTCGAGCGGCAAGAACTTCACCCTGCCCTCCAACGCGACGTGGTACGACGTGACGCTGAACGGCGGGACCTCGGTGGCCTCGGGTGTCGTCACGGTTCCGTTGAAGGACTCCAAGGTCTACGTGATGGACACCGGCTCGTCCCGCACCGTGAGTAAGGGGGCGGGCTGGTGACCGAGCCTTACTACTCCGATGAGAGCGTGACTATCTACCACGGGGATGCCCTGGAGATGCTCCCGGTGATGGCACCAGGCGCAGTGTCAGCCGTGGTGACGGACCCTCCATACATCATCGGCTCGTCCAGCTCGGGCGGTTCTGAGCGCAACATCGGCACCAAGGGCGGTATGTGGGCCGACCTGATGAACTCGGCGCTCTGGTTTGCCACTTGGTACGCCGAACTCCCGCGAGTCCTGAGCCGTTCAGGTTCGTTCTGGACGTTCTGCAACTGGCGCACGTTCCCCGTGGTTACGCGGGCCGCGATGACTGCCGACCTTCCCATCACGTCGCTGCTGGTCTGGGACAAGGAATGGATCGGGCCAGGAGGCCACCAGGGGCTGCGTCCTAGCTACGAACTCGTTGCACTTATGGCGATGCCCGACTTCGCGGTGCCCGATCGAGGGCAGCCCGACATCCTGCGGCACCGCGTTGGCAGCTACAAAGAGTTCGGACATCCTGCCGAAAAGCCCGAGGGCTTGCTTCGAAAGTTGCTGCTCATCGCTGACTGCTCCGGGCTCGTGCTCGACCCCTTCATGGGTTCGGGGACGACGCTCGCAGCGGCGAAGGGACTCGGGCTGCACGCTGTCGGGATTGACGCAGAGGAACGCTACTGCGAGATGGCAGCACGGCGTCTCTCGCAAGAGGTGTTGGCGATATGACCTTCACCGGACAGCTCGGCACCGCGAACTCATCCCTCGGCAACATCGTCCTCGGCTACCCCGGTATCGCGTCCTCGGTGCCGGTCACCACGTCCACCGTCCCGCTGCCGGACCTGCAGCTGATCGTGAACTTCGGACCGAACAAGCGCATCCTCAACGGCGTCGGGGCCAACTCGGTCACCGACTCCATCCACTGGGGAAGCCTCATGCCGGGCGGCCATCACACGCTGGAAGCCCGGATCGCGGACACCGAACGCTCGGCCTTCCCCAGCGTCTACCGCTACGGCGCGACCGTCACCTTGCGGGAACGCTCCACGACCGCGGAGGGTGGGCAAGTTCTGTGGCAGGGCTACCTCCGTACCCCCATCGCCAACGACGACGGCACGGCGGACCTCGTGTGCAACGGCTGGCACCAGTTGCTCCAAGAGCGTGACGAGGCCCTGATGTGGCAGGACCGCTACTACGGGGACTGGCAGCCGGCCGACGCGGACGGGTTCACCCTCGGCGGCAACTCCGACGCGATCGACGCATCGGTCAACAACGCCGCGCTCTCGTTCAAGGTCGCCAAGGGCCAGGACATCAACGCTGATGAGTCCTCGCGCCTGGTCTGGTACTTCGCCGACGCCACCAACTCCCAGGTACTGCCACGCCGCGTGGCGCTGTCGATGTACAAGAACCGCTCGGTGGACAACGCCAACTACCTGTTCGCTCTGGAACGCTTCGATGGCCCGAACCAAAAGGCCACCCGCCAGCGGCAGTACAACTTCGACACGGAGATCTCCAACAACCAGACCGGGGACAACCCGACGAACGTCACGGTGGTCATCACCGGACCCCAGCCGGTGATCGCGCTGGCGTTGTTCCGCAGCGGCCCCGGCACCGCATCCACCGACAACTCGCTCAAGATCATCGTGCGCAATCTGCGCGTCAACGACCTCGCACCGGGGGACACCTACCTGTCCTCCCAGGTGTTGTCAGACCTCGCCTCGAAGATGGGGTTCTCCACCGCCATCACCGCGACCACCGACAACATCCTTCCCCTGTTCTGGACGGACGGGACGTGGTGGGATCTCGCCGACTACCTGGCGATGGCGGAGAACGTCAAGTGGGGGGTGTGGGAGTCCAACCCGAACCCCCAGCTGTTCTTCCAGCCGTGGGGGACCGGCTCAACGACGTGGACCGCCAACGGCTACTCGAGCTCGGCCAACGTCATCGCCAAGCTGCAGCCCGACGACGAGGTCTACAACGTCGTGGACGTGTCCTACCGTCAGGGCAACTCCGTCCGGATCCGCCACGTCCGCGTTCCCGTCTCTCCTGACCCGTTCGCAGGGCTCACGCCGCAGCGCACCCGCACCTACCGCCTGGCCTTGTCGGACACCCAGCCCGACGACACCCTCGCCACCGCGATCGCTACGAGACTGGCGGTGGAGTTCGCCACCGAGCAGCTCGCCGGCACCGTGGTCGCGTCCTACCTGTCCATCGGTTCCACCGCCCACACCGTCTACGAGTGCCGAGCGGGGGATCTCCTGACCCTTCCCGACTACCCCGGAGGCTCCAAGACCGTCCGCATCTACGGCGTGGATCACCGCGACGACGGCCCCTCGACGCTCACGATCGGCCGCGTCCCGTCCCGCTTGGACCGCATGCTCTTCTGGTCAGAACAGAAGAAGCGAAGGAAGGGCGTGATGGCCTCGTGAGTCCCACCATCCAGTCAACGTTCGACGTGCTGCTCTCCCAACAGCGGACCATCCAAGGGACGTTCGACGTGTACGTGGTCAAGCGAGTGCAGTCCACCTTCGATGCGCTCGTCGTGGACATCCGTGGGAGTTTCCGAGGAACGATGACGGCCGCCGAGCGCGATGCACTGGTCGCCATCCAGGTCGGCGACACAGTGCTCGTCACCGATGACGGCAGACGGTTGGAGCATCAGGTCTGGAACGGGACCGATTGGTTGAAGGCACGTCAACAGGAAGCCCCCGAGTCAGGAGCAGAGTAGATGGCATACACGGTCTTCCTAGCGAACGGATGGCGCCTTGACCTTGGTAAGAACGGTTACGCGCTTCGTCTCACGAACGGGACACAGACGAACTTCTCTGTTCTCGACGGCGACATCATCGCGAAGTCGATCACCCTGAACCAGAAGGACGACTCCTCCGCGATGCTCACGCTCGCCTCCACAAGCGGCACGCACAACGCCTATGTGGTTGAGGCGTTCACGAGCGTCGGCACCAGGATCTTCTCGATGAGCGAGGTAGGTCAGGTGAACACCGCAGGAAGCATCTACGTCTACGACACCGTGTCCGCGTTGGGTGTATCGAACTCGAACTTCCGCGCTGGCCTTGACGACTCCGGCCAGCTCATCCTCGGCGACGGGCTCGGAGGCTACGGAGTTATCAACTGGAACGCCGGTCAGTTCCAGGTGCAGACCGGCGTGGTGTTCGCGTGGGGGGATGACTCGAACCCCGCCAAGTTGAAGGGCGACGGCACGACCGGCTCGGGCTACATCGAACTACCCGAGGGCACCGCGCCCGCCGCGCCGGGCGCGAACAAGGTCGTGCTCTACGCGCAGGACAACGGGGCCGGCAAGACACAGTTGATGGCCCGGTTCAACTCAGGCGCCGCCCAGCAGGTGGCGATCCAGCCATGACCGAACTCACCGTGACTCCCGAGGACGTAGCTGCCGCGCAGGAGTCCGTCATCAACCTGCTGACTGTCGCACTCGTCCGCGCACAGGCCGAGAACGCCACGCTGCGCCGAGCACTCGAAGGAGATGATGCACCATCGCCGCCGTCGTCGTGATCCGCCATTACAGTGGCACGTCCGGCTCGCCTACATTGACCGACGTGGCCTGGTTGAACACCCGTCACAACACCTCCGACACCCACGCTGCATCCGGCACCGCCACCCCGGTCCCGGTCCCGACCTCGGGGACGAACTACGGCTACTGGGTGGCACTGCGTGCCGACTGCACGGTGACCCCTGCGGTGAGCGTGGGGACGATGACGTTCTACGCCGACGGCGCCTCGGGATTGCCGACGGGTATCACCGCGAAGGTCGCGACCGCGAGCTCATATGTTCAGGCGACGGGCACGAGCGGCACCACGGGGCTGCAATTGAACACCACGAACTACCCCACGCTCGCCGCGCCCCCGGTGGATCTGTTCACCTACACCGCGGGCTCGCCGCTCGCCGTTACCGGCTCCATCGCGAACCCCTCGACGGGTCCGTTCGGCGACTGGGTGGTCTTGCAGGTTGAGGTGGCTTCGACCGCGGCCGGGCCGGGAGAGATCCCGTTCGAGACGTGGAACTGGGCCTGGGTCGAGACGTAGCCCTCCTTGCCCTGCGGCTAACCCTGATGGGGTGCGCATCTCCCGACGCCGGCTCCTCGGCGCGGGCATCGCCACCGCCGTGACGGTCGCTCTCGCCCCGAGGCTCCGCCGCATCTTCGGTGACGAAGCACAGACCGAAGGGAGGGCGGCCGTGATCTATAAGGGACTCATGGTCCGACAGGGCGACCCGGCCCGCACCCCGTACCCCCCGAACATCGAGGTCGCGGTCGGGGATGTCTACGACACCGCCACGAACACGATCAAGCCCAACAACGTCATCGACAAAGCCATCGGCTCGGGCAAGCCCTTCCGCGTCCGTCCCAAGGGGATGTATTACTGCCCGCAGTCGTGGAAGGACGAGGCCGGGACCTTCACCGACTACCACACCCGCAACGGGGTCACGAACATCTACCCCGGCATGCCGAGGACCTGGGACCCGTCGTTCGTCCTGCGCCACACGGCGTTCCTGGCCGCGCTCGGACTGAAGTACCCCGGCGTGTTCTTCTACCTCTCCGGCTGTTCGTGGGTCTACGCCGAGGGGTGCCTGAGGGACACGAACGACGCACGCACCCGCAACAACCTGCTGGCTGCGGGGTACACCTTCGAGGCCGACATCGCAGCCCAGCACGCCATGATCGACGCGGGAGCCCTGGCCTTCAAGTCCTCCACCTTGGGGATGGCGTTCAGCGCCTACGACCACCTCTATCCGGACGGCACCCGGAAGGTGGAGATGCCCCGGACCGTTGAGCTGATGACCTACTTCCGCACCAAGCTGGGGACTCGGGCCTACCTCACCAACAACTCGCTCGAAGCCTCGTCGAAGGGTGGGATCTTCGACGCCATCCCCGCCCAAGGCGAGCCGTTCGGGTTCCAGACCACCACGCTTCCCCGCATCGGCAACTGCTGGGACGCGGTGGACAACGGCATCAAGCGAGGGGCGCAGGTCATCGAGCTTCCGTCGGGGTATCAGACGGTCCTCACCCCGACCCAACTTGCCTCGTTCAACGCCCGCCTCAAGGCGAACTAGGTCCCCGACCCCCGACTGTCCCGCTATCTAGGACGGGGAGGCAGGGGCCGGGGACGTGTTGTAGTCCCCCGCGGGGCAGGGGGAACGGCGACCCTCTGACCAGTCGTGCCCTCGACTACACCAATAGGTCTGGTGCCTGATGTTGGGATCGTGATGGTGAAACACCCCGTCGGCGTCGTAGTAGGTCTGCACGAACATCGCCGTCCGAGTGGCCCACCCGACGTACACGTCGCTGCGTTCCCCTGCGGCCACACACTCAGGACACTTCATGGTGCCTCCTTCCGTCCTAGACCCTCGCATCCTACACCTGATTCCGTGACCGTGGGCGCACCCTCATAGCGCATGGACGCAATCCAGGCGGAACGGGCCGACCACCTGTACCCGAAGCGAACCCTCTCACGCCGGGTACAGGTGGATCGGCGTTGTGACTATCCGGGCTGCATCACGAAGCTCTCGAGCTACAACCCGGACTCCTCCTGCTACGTCCACGCCCAACCTCGCACCTACTCGTTCCGAGCGGACCATCGAGCGAAGGGCTGGGGATGAGCCGCGAATGGATGATCCTGAATCGGTCCGGCTGGGGCGGTCCCTACGAACTGGCCAAGGTGGACTACGCCGCCGCTGCCAGACTCCACCAGGGTGACGGCCCGTTCCAGCGCAAGCGCAACCGCAGGAACGCCGGCGGCCCCAAGAAGCGCGTCGAAGCCCTCGCCTCGTTGCACGACGCCCTGAAGCGCGGCGACATCGGCAACGTCTTCTCCATCCACGACCGCAAGGACGACGAGGTCTTCCGGGTCCGTGAGGTGGAGGCGGCGGTCAAGGTCATCGACACCAACGGCAACGACAAGGCCGACCTGTGCTGGTCCGAGGTCAAGGCGCAGTTCCCCAACGTCACCTTCCTCGGGTCCTACGTGTGCAAGACGATCGTGGGAACGAACACCCGCTCACAGCACAGCTACGGCAACGCGGTTGACTTCGGCTCCTCGACGATGGCGCAGCTCCACACCATCGCTGACTGGATCGTGGCCCACCACACCGAGTACGACATCCAGACCGTCATCGTGGACCGGCAGGTCTGGACTCCCGCCGAGCACTGGCACACCTACACGGGGGAGCGGCACTACCACGTCCACGCCGATTTTATCCCGAGCTACTCAGGACCCTGTGGCGTCAAGCCGTGAGCACCTCCCCAGCCCCCGGAGGTACCAGTGAACGTGATGGAAGCTGCCGTCGGCGGTTCGCTCGATTGGCCCCTCGTCATCCAGATCATCATCGTCACGGTCCTGCTGTACGGACTGTTCATCGTCGGCAAGGGGATACGCCGCAAGGAGCTCGACGCCGACGCGCAGCGGACGATCGCGCTGCAGCACGCGGAGAACGAAGCACTCAGAGGCGCGACCGAGCGGCTGGAATCCGAACTCGCCAAGGCTCAGGAGACCAACGACAAGCTGGACTCGCACCTCGTCGAGTTGACCAAAGCCAACCACGACCTCACCGCCCTCATCATGGGGGAGCGGGTCTCCGACGCCATGCTGAAGGCGATGAACGACCAGTCCAACCGCGTCATCGCCTCGATGCAGGTGATGTTCGCCGAGCAGCTCGCCCGAGCCCTCGTCCACGTCGGAGCGTTGGAGCGCCGCAGCGAGGACCGGCCGTTCACCCACCAGGAACGAAGGGATGCGGTGGATGAGTGAACTGCAAGACGAGCGGTGGAAGGCACACGCTCGGGAACACCGGCTGCGCGATGAAGCCCTGAAGCTGCAAGCCTCCGAGTACGAACGGCGGCTCCAAGCCCTGAACCACGCCCACGAGAAGGCGCAGGAGGACCGGATGGAGTTCGGCCGGAAGGAGGACATCCTGGCCCTAGCCCGAAAGGTCGAAGAGTCCACCGACGTTCGCATCCATGCCGTGGACGAACATTTCGGTCGGGTGGAGGACACCCTGGACGGCCTGATGAAGTTCAAGTCTCAAGCGCAGATCATGGCGCCGCTGCTGGTCATCGTCGGGTCCATCGTCGGGGCGCTCATCACCAAGGCGCTCATCGGATAGGAGGAGTCATGAATCGGTTGCTGTTCATCGCCGCCGCAGTCCTGTTCATCCTCACCGCGCTGCTGGTGATCTTCGGAGGCGCCGACAAGGACCTGCTCACCGTCCTACCGCTCATCGGCCTCGGCTGTCTGGCCGCGGGTCACGCCGTCTAGGGGAGGTCAGATGAAGCTCGGACTCACCGCATCGGACGTGCGCCGCATCGTGTGGTCGGCCGTCTTCGCCTTCATCGGCGTTTACGCCACCTTGGTAGCTGGGGCTGGGGACCTCAAGAGCTTCGACGAGGCCAAGGCTGCGGTGCTCTCGCTGCTGCCGGCCGCCATCGCTGCGGCCCTGTCGGCCGTGAAGAACGGGGTGCTGGCCGACTCGAACCCGGCGAAATGACCGGGTTGCACGCTTGAGCAAGTAGGACTAACGTCCTACGCCGATGAGGGGTAGGGCCATCATCCGACGTGGGGTCGTCGAGACGGCCTACGGCACCCAGGTCCACCTCACCGACGACCACGGGTACACGTGGTGCGGCATCGCTCCTCACCGGCTGTTCGCCGACCTCGAGGAACGGCTCTGGTCCCAGGTCAGGGGGCAGGACCGGTGCCACACCTGTGCCCTGAACGCTCCGCTCAAACTCCCGTTCCACCGGGTCCTCCGATCTGGGGCAAAGGCTCCAGCGAGGGCGGCAAGCCTTGGAACTTGGCGACGATCACGGCGAGCTGGACGTAGGAGGGGAGGGGCGGGTTCTTCGAGCACCACTTCACGACCGTCGAAGGGTGCGTACCGAGCTCCGCCGCGGCCTCGGCCTGGGTGAGCTGTCGCTCCGCCAGCTGCGCACGGAACCAGTCTCGGAACTCCCGAGCGAGCCTCGCATCGGTCTGCATAGCCATGAGGTGTAACCCTTCCCTTCCAGTTTCGCTAGCCCTGAGTGTCCTCACCCCGGTGTCCGTGTAACTACAAGAACCTCCACCCGTCCCGGCCGGCCCGATCCCGAAGATAGGTTCGGCCTGGTCGCCAGGCAGGAATCACAGCCTCGGGACTACAAGAGCGACAAACTTTCTTCGGCCGGGTCCTTGCCATCCCTACGGGACGGGTTTACCGTGCGGAGTGTAGTACACGCATGAGGGGGAAGCCAGATGGACACGCCGAAGTCGGTCGGAATCGCCCATAACGTACATTTTCTGAGTCCGTCCGCTGGAACTACCGCGGCCGTATTCGTTGCGGCGGCGGCGGTCTGATGCCGCGCCCACTCACCCGTATCGAACGCGACACCCTGTTCCTCGTGAGCATCGGGACCGGGTACCGCCTCGCCGGCAGGATGCGGGGTCGATCCATGCAGTCCGCGAAGTCCGCGCTGGCGGGAGCCCGCAGGAACCTCGGAGCCCGCAACACCGCCCATGCCATCGCGCTCGCCATCCGTCAGGGGCTCATCTGATGGTCGTCTACACCCACGAACTCACGCTCGAGACCTACGAGGTTGCCGAGGCGCGGCGCGAACTGCTCGACGAGATCCGCAACGCCGAGTTCGCAGCCTGGTTGCAGGAGCAGACCTCGTGAACCCCTGGTGGCTGCTCATCGGTGGCGGGTTGTGGTTCCTCGCTGCTCTCGCTCTCGCTCTCATCATTGGCCACGCCGCTGATGCACACAACGAGGAGCCGCACCCATGAGCTATGCCCCGAGCCCATCGACATCGGTTCCGTCGCCGCACCCCGACACGGCGTTCACCGGCAGCGACCTGACCGGACCCACGCTCATCCTCGGCGGTCTGCTTCTGCTCGCTGCGCTCTCGTTCGCGCTGCGGAAGCTGTTGTTCGGTGAGGGGGAGTTGTGATCCTGCAATCCCTCCACCCCGGCGACCTCGTGACCGTCCACGGCAGGTACTACCGTGTCGTGTTCATCCGCGGCGACTGGGTGACCTGTCGCGACGTGCGGCACGACATCGCCAAGTTCCACGCCAGTGACGTTGAGCTTGCGGCGGGGCTGCCGTGAGCGTGCGAACCCGCGTCTACGAGTTTCACTTCCCCATCAACCAGCCGTTCCAGCTCATGGTCGAAGACTTCGATGACGGTCACCAGACCATCGCGTTCAAGCTCGATGACGACACCTCGTGGGGATCGAAGCACCGCCCGGTCATGGATGACGACGGCGACCACCTCCGCGAACCCGAGCACCTCCCCGTCATCTCCGACGACGAGTACGCCAAGTACCTCAACGGGGAGTCGATGTGAGGGTCCACACCACCACCGCCCGCTGCGACATCTGCCCCGCCGTCTACGTCGGCGAGCTCATGGCCGGGCGGATCTGCCCGAACTGTGAGACAGGCCACCTCTACAACATCGCGTTGATCGCGTCAGACGAGACGCCGAGACCCTTCACCGAAGACGAGGCGGCGAGAGCATGAGCGAACACGACCACCCCACGTTCTACGTCACCTGTTGCAAGCCGTTCACCCGCTGGGGTCCGAGCGGCTCACCCATCAAGTTTCACCGGTTCAACTGCCCAGTCTCCCCGAACAAGCAGATCAAGGGACCCATCGCAGGCCGCGCCGAAGTGTCCTCCCACGCAGCACGTATCGACCCCGACGCGGACTACGCCATCGAGTACGAGATGCATTGGAGAGATCGTGACGACGACGAGTGGACGGGCTGATGTTCAACCGCCGCAAGCCCGAGGACCACTGGGAGTTCTCCGACCTCGCCCAGTACAACGCCGAGGTTGGCCGCGGCATCGTCCACACCGCCGAGTACGACGCACGGATGGCGGAGAAGCAACGGCGCTACGCCGAGTGGCTCCGCTCGGAGTACCCCGACAACGTTGTCATCGCGGGGTGGGACCGGTGAAGTCCTCCGACTCCATCGCCAACCTCGCCGAATCGTTGGTCCGCGCCAACCTCGTCATCTTGAACCCGACGAAGGACAGGACCGCCCGGATGGGCAGCTACTCCTACCGCTATGTCGGGCTGGACTCGCTCACCGCGGACATGCGGCCCATCCTGCAGGCCCACGGCCTCGCCGTGGTACAGGAGGCGTCCACGGAGGGCGTCACGACGCGCATCCTGCACTCCTCCGGTGAATGGTTGGAGTTCGACCCTCTGCTCATCCCGGGGGACGGGGACGCGCAGTCCATCGGCTCGGCCATCACCTACGCCCGTCGCTACGCCCTGTGCGCGGCCCTCGGGATCGCGGGCGACGACGACGACGACGGAGCCAAGGCCAAGACTTCCAAGAAGTCCTCAGCAGGTGCCGTTCAGCGACCGGCATCAGCTGATCCACCAGCCGAAGCGCATACCGGTGAGGAGTCAAGTACGACCACAAGCACGGCTGGTGCGACTTCCGGGGGAGGGCAGACGTTTGGGGAAGGCGTCAGTCCTCCCTCGGTTGAATCTCCCGAGGAGGCGGGGGTAGGGGGGACGGACGATACCCCTGCCTCCTCGGTCGAGCCGTCGCAGGAGACCCACGTTCACGGCGACTGGACGCCCGCACCCCGAGCGGGCTTCGTGATCTGCGGCCGAGAGCGAAATGGTCGAGCTTGCGGTTACGCCGAAAAAAAGGCCGTGGCCGCCCATGCATGATCTCGCGCTCATCCTCATCTCCGCTGGACTGTCGTGTCTGCTGACCGCGTCGGCGTTCTACCGCGCCGGCCGCCAGGACGCCCTGCGTGAGGTCGAGCAGTGGCGGAAGCGGCGGCGGGTGTGACGTGGTCTTACGTCTCCCCGGCACGGCGCAGTCAGCTGATCGAGCGCGACGGGTGGCGCTGCCACTACTGCGGCGTGCTGACCGTCGGTTGGGAACAGTCGGGGCGGAAGGAAGGCACGACCGTTGACCACCGGACGCCCACGGTACGCGGCGGATCGAACGAACTGTCAAACCTCGTGATCGCTTGCCGCCACTGCAACCAGCGCAAGCATTCGCGCCCCTATCTCGACTTCATGTTCATGGTCTGGGCCGCTCAGGAAGAAGTCCGGCAGATGGGAGGCCCTTGACATGCGGCGACAAACCGCAGCTCTCCTGCGCGGATCTCCAACGGACGCTAAGGGCCGGATGCGTCCTCGTGGCAGGGCTCGGCAACAGAGGAAGGGTGGGGATAACGCTGTGGATAACCAACTGGCCTTGGGATATGGAGAACTTGAACTGGGACCAACGTCAAAGGCCGCGCCAAAGAACGGCGCGGTTCAAAGAGAGAGTCGGAAACCAACCCAAGACCAGATGTACCTCAGCCGGATGCTCTCGGGTGATCCCGACGAGCTGAGCCTAACCCCGGCAGCGATGCAGAAGCTGAACAACCGCTACGGGGTCAGGACCGTGGTGGCGGTCATGCGGGCCGTGCACGGCTTCCCACCCCCGATCCCTCCCCGCTCCATGTACGCCTACATCAACCGGATCTGTCAGGAGCAGCTATGACCGACGACCCGATGAGCCGCGAATCAGACGCCAAGCCCCGCGAGCTCGAGGCGGCTTCGTTCGCTGAGGTCTTGGACGCCCTGCTCGCCGACGTGCCGGTGCCGATCCAGGAGCGGTTGCTGTGAGCACCCCGACGGTCCCGTTGATCCCGCCTCGTTGCGATCTCTGCACCCGCACCTTCATCAAGCGCCGAGCCGTCCGCTGCAAGTCGTGTGACGCCCTCGTCTGCCGGGCGAGTGACCGAGCCTGCCTTGCGCTGCATCAAAGCGAGGCTCACCGATGAAGTACCGCACAATCGTCGCCGACCCCCCGTGGGAAGTGCAGGCAGGGCCTCGGAGCCTGCACGACGCTGGCGAGCAGTCTCGGCCGTTGACCTACCCGACGATGACGGATGGGGAGATCGCTTGCTTGCCTGTCGCCAACCTCGCCGAGGGCGAAGCCCACCTCTACCTCTGGACGATCAACAGCAAGGTCCGCGTGGCATACAGCATCGCGGAGTCTTGGGGTTTCAAGCCTTCTACCCTCCTCGTCTGGTGCAAGGCACCGAAGGGACGAGGGCTCGGCGGCACGTTCGCCACGGCCACGGAGTTCGTGCTGTTCGCCCGACGCGGCACTCTTGCTGCGCTCTCGCACGTGGATCGCAACTGGTGGCAGTGGCAACGCGGCCTTCACTCGGCCAAGCCAGAAGCCTTTCTCGACATGGTGGAGCGCGTTTCGCCTTCACCTCGCCTCGAACTCTTCGCTCGACGAAACCGCCTGGGTTGGGACACCTGGGGCAACGAAGCTCTTGACCACCTGAAGGTCGGCCGACCGAGGTTCCCGATGGAACAGACGGTGTATCCATGACCGACCCCCGCGAGGACACCCGCCGATGCGCCTCCTGCGGCACCGACCTCACGATCGGTGAAGGCATCGTCGTCATCGTCTGCCCGCTCTGTGGGTCTCGGGCTATCGGGACCAGCACGAAGGAGTGGGAGTGAGACCCCGCGCCATCATCGAAGAACACGTCTACGTGGACATCCGCGTGACCACCTTCCACCCCACCTGCTCCTGCGGCTGGCGCAGTTCCGCACCGTGTGCGAGTGCAGAGCGAGCCCGCGATCTGTGGGAGTACCACGTCAACCGCGTCCATAAGGGTGAGCCACGATGAAGCGGTCCCCGATACGTCGCAAGCCCGGCAAGATGGCCGCAGCCGACAAGGCGTTCAGCCTGTTCATCCGCGCCCGTGACGGTGGGTGCCGAGCGGAGAACCTGAGCTTCGTCCGCTGCGCCGGCAACCTCCAATGCGGGCACATCGTCAGCCGCAGATACAGGGCTCTTCGCTGGTCGGAACAGAACGCGATCGCGCTCTGCCAAGCCCACCACATGTTCTTCACCCACCACCCGCTCGAGTGGATGGGCTGGGTGACCCGCTACACCCCGACGGGGTTGACGTGGGACGAGCTCAGCTACCTGGCTCTGAACGATCCGCCAGAGAGAGCCGACGAGGCGCTCGCTCGGTTGCGGGGTGCAGCGTGAGAACTAGGCGGTCACGATCTGTTGGATGCGCGGGAATGACAGACCAGTCTCAGCAGCGATGGCTCGGTAGGTCAGGCCCTCGGCGTGGGCCTCTCGGATGGCCTCGTACAACGCCAACCGCGCCTGCTCAGTCTTGGCCTGAGCGGCGCGGTAGCGGCGGGTTGCCTGTGCCAGCGTCATGCGCTGCGGGCTTGGCGGGTGGGAGGCCCACCGTCCATGTGGACGCTGAAGCGGGGTACCAGCGCGGCGATGCTCTGGGCTCGGATGGCTCGCGCCTCGATGTGGCGGCGCCGCAGCACGACGCCGCTGGTGTTCTCCTGGTCGAGGGCGTGAACCACGTCGAAGCCGAGTTCCACGATCGGGTCTCGGGGGCCTTCGGTGCGGGTCTCGGTCTGCATCTCCGTTCCTCTCTCTCGGTGTACCCCGAGTATACGCACCTATACGACACGGTGTCAAGCCCCCTATACGAGAAGCTTTCGGGGCCGGCATGAGGACCGGCCAGTTGGAGACCCAGCTCTCTATGGACGCCGCGTTGGAGCGTGCCGAGGACTGGGCCGACCGCGCCAATGGCTGCATCCGATTCCTCGAGCCCGGGATGGTCTTCACCGCCGACGACCTCCGCCACTACGCCGGTGATCCACCTGCTCACGGTGACGCTATGGGTGCGGTCTTCCGCTCCGCTGCACGAGCAGGTCTCATCACCTGCACCGGCACCACGACATCGAAGCGACCTGATGCTCATGGTCGCCTACTCCGTGAATGGAGACGCCTATGACGAAGCAACTCCTGTTCATCTCACTCACCAACCAGAGGGGGACCACGTGTTGAAGTACCAAACCATCGTGGCCGACCCTCCGTGGGACTACGGCAAGGACAACGGGCGGTTCCCCGTCAACGTCGGCAACGAGAACAAGCACGAGCCCCTTCCGTACTCGACCATGACGACGGCTGAGATCGCGGCGCTGCCCGTCGCCGATTGGGCTTTCACCGACTGCCGACTGTTCCTGTGGGCGACCAACCGACACATCCACGACGCCTTCCACGTCGCCGAGGCGTGGGGCTTCGTCTATCGCCAGATGCTCGTCTGGGAAAAGACGCGCTCGACGCCCATCGGCTCGGTCGCTCCGACGCGGGCCGAGTTCATGCTGGTGTGCAAGCGCGGCGCACCGACCACGATGCAGCGGTTCCCGTCTTCGGTGATTCTGGCTTCCCCCGGCCATCACTCGCAGAAGCCCGAGGCGTTCCTCGACTACATCGAAGCGTGCAGTCCGCCGCCACGCCTTGAGATGTTCGCCCGCCGCGCTCGGTTCGGCTGGGATGTCTGGGGCAACGAAGCGCCCGGACCCGTTGCATTGGAGAACGCATGACGCGCCAGTTGTTGTTCATCTCACTCACCACAACCCTGGTTCTCGCTACCGTCTCGATGGCGTTGGCAGGGCATGCGCAGATCGGCACCGCAACGCACGGCTCCATCCACCCTGAGACCTGCCGGTATTCCAGGTACGACGGGCACCGAGGCTGGTCACCGAAGGAAGTCACGCTCACGATCCGGTGCGCGGTGCGGCGCTGGCCCGTTCCGGGTGGAGCCACGCAGGCTATCGCCGTCGCAAGATGCGAGTCGGGACTGAACGAGCGTGCGGTCTCCTCATCGGGGAGCTACGCCGGGGTGTTCCAGCAGGCCGTGAGCTACTGGCCGGGCAGGTACCGAACCTACCGGCCGCAGCGGTTCGACCTTCGCCAGCCGGTGTTGAACGGACGTTCCAATGTCGTCGTGTCGGTGAAGATGGCGCACGCTGGGGGTTGGGGGCCGTGGTCCTGTGCCTAGGGCATCATCGGAGAACGGAGGGACGGAGTGAGCGAGCAGGGATATACCGACGCCCCGCGACCGTGGTACGTCGTCAAGAGCAGGGGCCATGCGTTCCTCGGTGCGGGTGGCGCCACCACCGTCGCCCCGTTCTGGCGTCCGGTCCACGTCCGCAACCTCATCTCGCTGCTGCTCTTGAAGCGTGCAGAACGGCGCGGGGCATGACGGAACGGAGGGACGGAGTGAGCGACATCCCGCCAACGCATGAGGAACGGGTTGCCGAACGCAACTCCCTCCTCGCTCAGATCGCTGGATTGACCGAAGAACGAGACGCGCTGCGAGCGAAACTGGCGAACCTGCGAGACGGAGCCACCGAGGCCATGTCGTGCTCGCACCACGAATCGGTCGAGACCTGCGACTCGTTCGAGTGCATCCGCAAGGACCACCACACGGTTTCGGCGGAGCACTTGCTGACGACGCTAAACGCCGACCTCCCTGAACGGGTGTTGCGCAATGCACTCTCCCAGGACACCGAGAGCCCATGACCCTGCGCGTCGTCCCCGACCTCGAGGACCTCGCCAACGCCCTGCTGGGCCAGTTCCACCAGGACTGGATGGAAGAAGCTGCCTGCAAGGACAAGATCACCAACGACTGGTTCAAGGACGAACAGGCCGACACCGACCCCCCCGTCTTCCCCGAGACCGTCTACGACGCCCTGCGGATCTGCGCCCGCTGCCCGGTCCAGGCCGAATGCGTGAGCTACGCCTACCAACTCGAAGACGAAGAGCTCTACGAGGACGAGGAGAACCCCTGGACGGATAGGGACCTCGCCTTGAGGGACAGGCACGGCTGCTACGCGGTGCCAGGGGTCATCCGAGAGCGGTTCGCCCACGAGCCCGACAGGGTGAACCGCTGTCTTCAGTGGCTGTATGACGTAGCAACCTCGCCGGCGCGGCGATGGGTGAAACCTGACACCAGCCATAACCTGGGGTCGACGAGTGAGGGGGAGTCGGCATGACGAATGGGCAGTTGCGCTTCGATGGGGAAGTCTTCTCGGTGGTCCGGTTCAAGGTCAACGCCTCGGGTCTGGACAAGATCGCGGTGGCCCTGGAAGGGGAAGACCGGAACCTCAAGCGCGGCGACATCATCATCGGCTCCTGCGGCTACTGGGTGAGCCCCGTGCCGAACGAGAAGTTCAACGCCGACGCGATCGGCGTCGAACCCCCGGAACTGGTCTTCAATCTGCACCCCGTCCCCGGTTTCCGGCCATTCCGCGTGGAGGAGCTTATCCGGCGCAGCGAGCGGAGCGGGATGTACCAGGACCAGGCGGTGGGCTGATGCCTGACACCGCCCGACTCTTCCGAGGCCACGACGGAGCATGGAGATGGCGTAGGTACTCAGCCAACCACGAGATCATCGCCGCATCCTCCGAGGGCTACCTGCACCGCCTCGATGCGATCGAGAACTACACCAGAGTCAATGGTGAACAAGCCCCTGCCCTGGCCGAAGACGGTGGGAACGATGACGAACCGAGTACAGCTCCATGACAGAACAGAACGGCACCAAGCCTGACACCACCATCCGTGTCCTGTGTGAGGAGTGCGGCCAGCTCATCGAGGTGGTGGATGTATCGGCCCTGGTCCGTGCACTGCATCTGTCCAACGCCTGTGTCCCCATGCAGCAGGTACTCGGTGAGCCCAAGTGACCCATGAGATGCAACGAGGGCATGTGCCGGCATGAGGCGGTACCAGGGCGTAGCAAGTGTGCTGTGCATGGACGCTCAGACCCCAAGCGCCAGGCTGACTACGGTCATGCCCACCAGCGTATGAGGAGGCAGGTCATCACCCCCACCACGGTATGCGTGTGGTGTGGCAGGCCAGGTACCCCTGACAACCCCCTCGAGCTGGACCATGTGGTGCCCTGGATCAAGGGTGGCACCAACGATGAGCGCAACTACCAGCCCATCCACCGCAAGGCGAACCGAGCCAAGGGTGGACGCATGGAGCGCAGGCCCTGTTGGTAGGTGCCGCCCCCCCTATGCGCCCATGTGCTGGGGTGTGGTGGGGGGAGGTCATCGCGTTTTTCCCTTGAGCCCTGTCCAGCAG
>Ga0097620_100000857_pt1 | contig 30967 bp, 25 predicted proteins | sample KBSSwiS22_FD_77030 | JGI IMG/M metagenome (GOLD analysis project Ga0097620, IMG submission 77030) | Switchgrass rhizosphere microbial communities from Kellogg Biological Station, Michigan, USA - KBS Switchgrass S2-2 (version 2) (version 2) | ecosystem: Host-associated > Plants > Roots >...
GAATTTTGAAATTGGAAAGTCCTGCATTGGAAAATCCAAAGTCGAAAACTTAAATTGGAGGGGCCTCTCGAAGGCTGGTAGTCCAATTCAAGTTTTCGACTTTTGGATTTTCCAATGCAGGACTTTCCGATTTCCACTTCCCGGAGGAGTCGGCTTTTACTTCATCGTGAAGAAGTCGTTCCCTTTGTCGTCGATGATGATGAACGCGGGGAAATCTTCAACTTCGATCTTCCAGACGGCTTCCATGCCGAGGTCCTCATACTCGACGACCTCGACCTTCTTGATGCAGTGCTCTGCGAGATTCGCGGCGGCTCCGCCGATGGACCCGAGGTAAAAGCCACCGTTCGCCTTGCAGGCAGCGCGGACATCAGCGCTTCGGTTCCCTTTCGCAAGCATCACATAGCTGCCACCGGCCTTTTGAAACTCGTCAACGTAAGAGTCCATGCGTCCTGCGGTGGTGGGCCCAAACGCGCCCGATGCATATCCCTTCGGCGTTTTCGCCGGGCCGGCGTAATAGACCATGTAGTCGCGCATGTACTGGGGAAGGCCCGCGCCTTTGTCGAGTCGATCTTTCATCCTTGCGTGGGCGAGGTCGCGCGCGACGATCATGGGCCCCGTAAGCGACAACCGCGTCTTCACCGGGTAGGCAGACAGCGATTTTCGTATATCCGCCATGGGACGATTCAGATCGACCTTCACGACTTCCCCGCCAAGCGCGTGTTCTTCAACATCGGGCAGGAAGCGCGCGGGATTTGTTTCAAGCTTCTCGATATAGATGCCGTCCCGAGAAATCTTTCCGAGCACCTGACGATCGGCGGAACACGAGACGCCGATGCCGATCGGAACGGAAGCTCCGTGCCGAGGAAGGCGAATGACACGAACGTCGTGACAGAAATACTTGCCGCCGAACTGCGCACCGATCCCCATCCTTCGGGTGATCTCGAGAATTTCCTGCTCCATCGTAGAGTCCCGAAAGGCGGTACCGAACTTGCCGCCCTCGGTCGGCAGCGTGTCGAGATACCTGCAGGATGCAAGTTTCACCGTCTTCAATGTCATCTCTGCCGAAGTCCCGCCAATCACGACGGCCAGATGATAAGGCGGGCATGCCGCGGTGCCGAGCCCGCGAATCGCACCATCGAGAAACGGAAGCAGCTTTTGCGGATTGAGGACCGCGGGTGTCTGCTGGAACAGAAAGGATTTGTTCGCGGAGCCGCCGCCCTTGGCGATGAAGAGGAACTTGTAATCGTTGCCAGGTGTTGCGTAGATCTCGATCTGCGCCGGCAGATTGTTTCCGGTGTTGGCCTCTTCGTACATCGAAAGCGGGGAGACCTGGCTATAGCGGAGGTTGCGAGCGAGATAGGTTTGCAGAACACCTTCCGAGATCGCGGCCTCATCGTTACCCGAGGTCCAGACAAACTGGCCCTTCTTTCCCATGACGATGGCGGTCCCGGTGTCCTGGCACATCGGGAGAACGCCGCCCGCCGCGATGTTGGCGTTCTTGAGAAACTCGAACGCCACAAACCGGTCGTTATCCGAAGCTTCCTTATCTTCGAGGATGGCGCGAAGCTGTGCCAGATGCCCCGGCCGCAGGTAGTGCGCCATGTCGATGAAGGCCTGAGCCGTCAACTGGGTCAGCGCTTGCGGAGCAACTGTCAGGACCTCATGGCCGCTGAGTTTCTCGATGGAAACGTGGTCCGTCCCGAGTTTTCGGTATTCCGTGTTGTCGGAACCAAGAGGGAATATTTCGTGATGAATGTATGACGACATAACCTTGGATTTTTACCACAGACCGGGACGTTCGTGTCTAGACGCACGAATTGAGAGTGGGGACAGTCCTCAGCGTTTCTCGCGGGGTCGCAGTTCCACCTGAACACTGCTGTCTGTGATGACGACCTGTTTTTCAGGCGCATTGAAAGCCGTAGATGCCAGACGCAGAACGTACGTACCCGGCGCGAGGCTGGGGAATGTAACCAATCCCTGGGCGTTCACGACCAACCGCACAACTTCTCCTGAAGCATGCACCAACTCGATGCGTTCGCCCACCAGTGGCCGGTCCGAACTGTCCTCGCGAACCAGGGCCATCAATCGATAGCGGGAATGACTGTCACCAACCTCGAGCGACACGATAAGTTCGGCCCCGAGTTTGGGATCGATTGGTTGAGTCAAAAGGTTCGTCCCGCCGGAGGTCATAGACACGACCGAGTATCCCGGGGGAAGGCCGACAACCGAAACATGTTGGTCGGCAGCATAGAGGTCTGCCTTAAACCTTCCGTCTGGATCGACAGGAATCGTCACATTGGTTTGGGGAACACGGACGCTCGGTGCCGCTGCTATCCCAGCAGACACGATTGTTCCGGATGGAACGCCAACAGCTGTTCCCGCGGCCGGGAAAATCTGCAGCGTGATGTTTGGAGGCATAGAAGCCTTGTTATTTTTCAGGACAATGCGGCCGTTGACTCTGACTATCGGGAGTGAAACTGTGGTGGAAACAACCGAAGTGCCGGAAATCACAAAATCGATATCACGAACAGTTGCTTTCGCCGCAACTTGAATCAGTTTTGCGCTGCCCATATCCCGGACTCCAGGATAGAACGTCGGAGTCTCGAGCCTGCCGGCAACAATGTAGTAGCGACCGGGCGGCACGTCGTCCAGTTGGAACCTTCCGGCGCTGTCGGTCGCTACCTGGGTTACCAGGGTTCCCGCACCTGCGGGACGCCCACGGCCCGCTTCGGGCACCGCCATAACTCCGACTCGCACCTGTGCAGCGGGATTTCCGTCAGGACCCCGGAGTGTGCCGGCGACAGCGCCGCCGTCAACGGGCGCGACGCCTGGCATCAAGGACATGAAGAGTAGCAGCGACAAGATCATCGGAATTTTCTTAGCGCTTACAACCCCAAAAACGAAGAGCCCCGCCATAGGCGGGGCCCGGAGTTCAAAATGCTACTGAGGCTTCGTTGTGGCACTCTGCAGCATCGTACGGATTTCCTGAACAACCTGAGGATTGGAGCCTCTGGCACCTCCGCCTCTTTGGTTCGATGGAGGAGGAGGAGCTGTGGCTTGTGCAGCCAAAGCGGCGAGAGCGGCCTCCCGTGAAATCGTTCCGGAAGCATCCGCATACGCAGCAGGCTGAAGCGCCGGAGTTCCGTTTAACACGTCGAGAGGAGTCCTCCCCGAGGCATCGCGGATGTCTGTACGGGCGCCGTGATCCAGAAGGTAGCGAACCAGGTTCGTGTTTTGAGATCGAACGGCGACATGAAGGGCCGTCATACCCTCATTGGTTTTCGTGTTCACGGGGTCGCCGGTCACTGAACGCGCGATGCGCCCGGAATAGTCGGTGGCTCCGGTCACCTGGCCGTTCACGTCGGCACCATGCTGGATCATGAGATCGAGAAGTTCCGTATTGACAGCCCCGCCGCCACCACCGCCACGCAATTCGTTATACGTTACGGTCGTGACTCCGGTCACGTACAGGAATGGCGAGAGTCCCATGCCGTAGATGTTCGGATTGGCGCCCTTCTCCACCAGAAGTTTAGCGACTTCGAGGTTGCCGCCCACCAAAGCGCGCAGCAACGGCGTTGTTCCCGAACTCAGGAGAGGATCACTGAAGCGACCTCCCTGATTGCTGGGCCGGCGCATATTGAGCTGGGGATTCGGATCCACACCGGCCGCAAGCAAGAGATTGATCATTTCCATACTTGAAACCGTTGAAACCGGAGCAGCACCACCACCGCCACCACGTCCGCCGCCGCCAGGAGCACCACCACCGCCACGACCTGCCTGAGCGCCGCCAGCGCCGCCGCGGCCGGCCTGAGCGCCGCCCGGGGCAGCACCCGCGCCACCGCGACCACCACCTGCGCCGCCTCTACCACCTCCCGGAGCCTGTCCAGCCTGAGGAGGAGCACCGGGAGCAGCACCCGCCTGGGCGCCGGCAGGAGGTTGCCCTGCTGCACCAGCTCCCGGACCAGCCCCTGCGCCGGGAACCGCCGGTACGGGAGCGCCTGGGGCTGCGGCACCGCCGCGTCCCGCACCACCGCCTGCACCACCGCGTCCACCACCACCGCCACCGGGCGCGCCACCACCACCGGCAGCGCCACCGGCATGATCGACGGCAATGTAGAGAGCAGTCCGTCCATACACATCCCAGAGATGTGGATTGGCTTTGTGCTCCAGGAAGAATTTCGCGACGTCGTTATTGTTGTTGTCGAGCGCGATCATCATGGGCGTCGCGCCTTCGGGCGTAGGCAAATTGATATCGGCACCTGCATTGAGAAGCGCTTCGACGCACCCCAGGCAACCCCCACGGGCTGCGTACAACAGCGGTGTAAGCCCACCATACGCGTGATATTGCGCGCGAGGTTCCGATGTAATCTGGCTTGGCCAGTCGTTGTACTTGGCGCGAGCGTTTACGGTGGCGCCCTTCGCGATCAGAACCTTTACCATCTCCGCACCATTGCGCGTGGCAGCAGCAGCCCACATCAATGGCGTCTGGTCCTGGACTTTTTCGACGACGTTGACCTTCGCGCCGGCATCAATGAGCATCTGGAAAATCGGGAGGTCGCCATTCTTGATGGCAAGCATCAGGGCGGTCTGTCCGTCGGCGTTGGCGCCTTCGGTGCCCGATCCGGCATCCATCAGCATCTTGACCATCCGGGCATCGCCCTGCTTGGTGGCTTCCGCCAGGGGCGTGTATCCGAACTCGTTCGAGACGTCTACCTTGGCCTTCTTCGCGATGAGCGCCGTTAGCAAGTCATAGTCAACGCGATACACGGCCCAGAGAACCGGCCGCGTTCCGTCCGGCTGAGCTTCGTTCACGTCGGCGCCCGCCCGGATCATCTCGAAGGCTGCGGCGCGCTTTCCATCCTGAATCAGCCTGGCCAGCTTGCCGGGTTGATCCTGAGCCGAATATATCCAGGCAGGGAATGAGCCTGCTGCGAGACCCGCACAAATAATGGCAAGAATGAAACGCTTCACTCGTCCTCCTCAGCGTTGGGCCCACCCTCGGGTCCCCCACGTCTCTAAACGTCGGGCCCACCCTCGGGTTCGCTGCGGTACGCCGCCTTCGCGGCCTCCTTACTACCCTCGGGTCCCCCCACGTCACCTAAACAACATCCGGATCCAGCTTGTTATGGTTCCCCCACAGGCCTTTTGCGGCAGCATAAAGAAACTTGTAGGGATCCTTCCAGGTGCGCGCCAACCCGTTCAACACGCCCCCTTCCAACATGTCCTTGGGACCGTCTCCCGAGCGGACCTGCTTGAACAGCCGCTGCCGAACGATCTCCATCATCTCGCGCTCTGCTTTGAACTCGGCCTTGGTCATGACCGGGCCCGCTCCAGGAACAAATCTTGTCTTGTCGGTACTGATCTCGAGCAGCAAATCCATCGCATCGACGCGTGCGCCAATCCATCCGCCGGTGATCCAATCCAGTTCCGGGTCTTTCACCGGAGACGCCACGTCGCCGACAACGAGAACATCGGAATCCTTGAAATACACGTAGGCATCTCCGCCCGTATGTGCATCCAGCAGATAGCCGTATTCAACCTGTTCACCGCCAACCTTCATGGACTCTTTATTGAAGAACGTCTGCGTCGGCCAGGCGGCTTTGGGCCGCGCTTTCTCATAGCGGCCTTCTTCGGGAAGCCAATAGTCGTTGGCCATCCATTGACGGGTGCGATCATGCGCCATGATCTTTGCACCGGCGCCAGAGAACACTTCGTTATTACCGGTCTGATCGAGATGGTAATGCGTATTGAAAACGGTGGTGACTTTCGAATTCGCGGAAGCGCCCGGCACTCCTTTCAGAGCGGCAACCAGCTTGTCGCCATTGCCCGGAGCGCCACTGTCCACCAGAAAGAGACCGTCGCCTGTGGAATAGGCGACAACGTTGGTGCCGCCTCCATCCACTACCGAGAGTTTGTCGGTCAGGCCGCGAACGGCATTGGTGCCGGCCGCCTGTTGACCTTGCCGAGCCTGTTGAGCGGCGCGAGCCCGTGGAGATGCCCAGAGGACGACCATCCCCGTCATCGCGCCCTTGAGTAGTTGCCTGCGATCCACCATTCCTCCTAGCGCGAGCCCGCCGTCCGGACCGCTTCGGTGCGCCGCTCCAGGCGCCTTACTGCCGGCCGGTTTCCCCACGCCTGTTCCCTAGAGTTCTGAAATCAACCCGTTGCTATCGGCAAATTTCTCTTGTTCGATTCCGAACTTGTTCAGCAGGGTCAGGTGCACGTTCGCCAGCGGAATCCGATTTGCCGGTGAGATGTGCTGGCCACCCAGCTTCATCTTCCCATTGCCGCCACCAACGACGACGGTGGGAATGGGCCAGTTGCTGTGCTTGTCGCTGTTGCCCATGTTCGATCCATAAAGGAAGATCGAATGATCCAGCAGCGAGCCGTCTCCATCCTTCGTCGCCGCCATCTTCTTGAGAAATTCTGCGAAGCGGTCCATGTGCCAGGTCTGGATCTTCACAAGCGCTGCGATTCTCTCGGGATCGTTGGCGTGGTGCGAAATGGGATGGAAAGACTCTGGAACGCCAACGTGGTTGTAGGTCTGATTCGTGCCTTCGGCAACCATGATAAAAGTGGAGACCCGGGTAATGTCGGCCTGATAGGCAACCGCAAGCAGGTCGAAAAGAAGGTCAACCTGTTTGTCGAAGTCGTCCTGTTTCCCCACGGGGCGTTCAGGAATCTTCATACCCGAGATGTCAATGTTCGCGATGAGACTTGTGCGTCGTTCGATCTCGCGCACGCTCTCCAGGTACTCATCCAGCGTGACTTTATCTGCGGCGCCCAACTGTGCCTGGAACGACTTCGTTCGGTCCAGAATGAGGTCGAGCAGGCTGTCAGACTCGCGCGCGTTGAGGACGCGTTCCTTTGGCGTGGTCGAGCCGAACAGGGAGTTGAACACCTTCTTCGGGTTGTACTCCATCGGAAGCGGAGTGTTGGCGTCTCGGAACGATACCGTAGCGGCAGTGCTGACGCCGTTGCCGGCCGCCTGCTGAGTCGTGGTTTCCGCGGACACTTCGATGGACGGAAGCACGGTGTCCTGTCCGATCTTCTTCGCAACCATCTGATCGATGGTTATTGAAGGAGTGCTGCAGCAGAGCCACGTACCTGGATTCTTGGTGTGTACTCCCGCGCCTGCCGGGTTGTCGAGATTTCCAATTGTCGAAACATACTTCTTGAAAGGTTCCAGAGGTCCGGTGATCGTGTTCAGCTTGAAGCTGGCACCGGAACCACTGGGCGTCCACTTATCCCCTTCAGGCCCGAACTTCGTATCGTGCTGAACGGCGCCGTGAGGAATGTAGAAGAATCCGGCGCGCATCTTCGGATTGGCGGCCGTTTGTGCCAGAGCAGTTGCGGCAGGAACCATGGCTTCGAGAAATGGCAGAGCCATCGTTACACCAGCCCCCTTCAGGACTGTTCTGCGAGAAATGTGCTTCTTGAAGATAAACATCGAAATTCTCTCCTTACTGGTTTGCTGCCACTTTTCCGCCGCCTGCCTTTGGCGCCGGCGCGGAACCCTGTTTAAGAAATGCGTCGGAACGGACGATACTCTGCACGATTGAAGACAACGTGTAATTATCTTTTGCCGCGTTGCGGACAACTGCCCGAACCTGCGGCATATCGAAATACTCCAACTCACGGTTGACGGCGTACATCATGAGCTTCTCTGTGAACGCCTGCGCGAATTTCGCCGGACTGCCTGCCAGGTACTGCCGCAGCTCCGCGGGACCATTGATGGACAAACCGCTGGTAAGTGTCGTGCTCGCATCGATAGGAGCATTCGCAGCCTGACGATCCACCGTGCGGAACTGTCCGACAGCGTCGAAGTTCTCGAGAGCGAGACCCATGGGATCGATCACTCCATGACACTGGCGGCAAGTGGCATTGTCCCGGTGCTGTTCCAGACGGGCGCGCACCGTCTTTGGCGTCTCCCCCTGCTTCGGGTTCAAGTCGGTCTCGACACCAGGAGGTGGCGGAGTCGGTGGCGTGCCAATGATCTTGTCGAGAACCCACGCACCGCGAAGAACCGGCGACGTGCGATTCGGATACGACGTTTTAATCAGGACCGCGCCCTTCCCGAGCAGGCCCAAACGATTCTTGTCTGTCAGGGTTACCCACCGGAACTGCGTGCCATTGATGCCGTTCAATCCGTAATGGCGTGCCACACGGTCGTTGACGTAAGTCTGATCCGACGTCAGCAGTTCGACGAGCGGGCGATTTTCAAGCAGAACGCTCGTGATAAACGTTTCCGCTTCGGTCACCAGGTCCTTTTTCAACTGATCGTTGAAGCCGGTAAAAATCTGCTGATCCGGCTTGAGACCGTCGAGATCGTTCAGGCCAAGCCATTTCATTGCGAAGTTTGTAGCCAGGCTCGTTGCCCTGGGATCGGCAAGCATGCGCTTGACCTGGGCCTCCATCACAGCCGGCTTGGCCAGTTCCTTTGCGCTCGCCAGTTTGAGGAGTTCGTCATCCGGACCGGTATTCCAGATAAAGTAGGACAGCCGCGTCGCCAGTTCGAGATCTGTAAGAACAACCTCGCCGGCTCTTGCTGCCTGGACTCCGCGAATCGAGCGATAGAGAAACTCGGGACTCGCCAGCACTGCGGCGACAAGGCGCTCAACGCCCTTATCGAAGGTGCCGCCTTCCTTGCGTCCGGTTTCATAGAAACGCATCAGCGAGGTGACATCCGCTTCAGTAACAGGACGGCGGAACGCTCGCCGTGACAGATTCTCGGCGATCTGCTTCGCGCAGGGCGCTTCTCCCGCAGCCTTGGGATCACACACATAGATCAAACTACGGCTCAGCGTGGAGACGCCGGTCGCCTTATAGGGGCCTGTGATTTCGATATTGTCGAAGTTCGGCAAACCACCGCCGCCAAATCCGCCACCGCCCTGCGAGCTGACCGATTCGAAGCGGGAGCGGTCAATGAATCCGACCACCACTTCCCGAACGCCGGCCTGGACTTGAAGGGGGATTTTGTCGAAGCGGTCCTGAATCTGCGCGCGGCCATCGCCGGCCTTGCGATTATTCAGCATGAGGTCATCGACGCCGCCGATCGACTTCTTGAACATCGTCTTTCCATCGATCATGACGACGAGCGTCGCTGCGTTCTCCAGACTTCCTGTATAGAGACCCAGCGTTCCATCAGGAAAGTGAACCTTGAAACGATATTCGCCGTCGGCGGTGAAGTTGTGTTTAAGCCTGAGGCCGCCATCACGAAGACCGAGGGGCATGGCTTCCCCGCCGCGATTCGCGTTAAGGGGATACATCACGTTATCCAGGACGGTGTCGCCCACCGCTTTCTTGGCAATCATGCGCGCCGCCTCAACGTACTGTTCGACGAACGTCGGCGATACGCTGAGCCCGGATGCAATATTGTCGAAGCCGTCCACCGATACATCCTGCGGCAAATAGTCTTTCGCCGTGATCTCGACGCCAACCAGCGATTTCACCGCGGCGGCATATTCCGTGCGGCTCATGCGCTGAACGCCCACATACCCGGCCTTCGGGCCGGTGGCGCTTTTGTCGAGACTGGTCTCGAGATATCCGATAAGGGCATCAATGTCCTTTTGCTCAGGCTGAGGACTGCCCGGAGGAGGCATCAGGCGACCCCGTAGTTTGCGGACGACTTTCTCCCAGATTTCGGGATGCTCGCCTGGGGCCTGAACCTTGAGACTGTCGAGGGCCAGACCCCCTGCAGGTTTCGCCAACTGAGAATTATGGCACCCGGCACAGCTCGTCTTGATCATCGCCTGATACTGGTCAGGCTGACCCGCCGGGGCCGATGCCGCCTGTCCCGGGGCACCCGCACCAGCCTGTATAGCTTTCATTTGGAGAACCGCCGGAGAGGCGATTAGCAGCGCAACGATAGCGCAGAGGAAGATCAATCGCTTCATAAGTTTGAAACCTGGTTGCCCCCGGAATTTTGCGTCGAATTCATTTTCCAAATTGAATTACACCTTGTATCACGGTCGCCAGAAAGTGCACAAGCTTAAGCTCTTAGGTGTACTTTGCCTCATTATGGCTGTACGTCGCCGCCCCCTGCCGGGTTACTTTCACCGGAAATATCGTGGACATGCCCAGTCGGCGACAGGGCGGTTTCGAGGAGACCCAACTTCATGCCCTAAATTACGCTTGCACAGGCCTCCTCTTAAGGGGCAGTAACAACCTGACAAGAAAGCCGTTTTAAGAGGTTTTGAAAATGAACGATCGGACAACTCAAACCCGAAATCGCAAAATCTCAGATTGGACTAGCAGCCAGAAGACTGCTGGTCCAGTTTGAGATTTTGCGATTTCGGGTTTGAGTTGTCCGATCGTCATTTTCAAAATCCCACTCCCTGTTGTCAGGCAACTATATTCCTGGCCTCTTAAGGCAGGTCGCGGCGGAATTTTTCTCCGGAGGCAGGCTATTCCGCGTATCCTGCGACGCCATGCGATATCTCGGAGCCTATCGTTTTCTGTTTGAACATCCCAAGTGGGGGATTCTTCTCCTGATCGGCGCGGTTTGCCAGTTTGTTCCCCTCGTTGGGCCAGTTGTGTTGATGGGGTACATCTACAGTGTGATCGAGGCCAAGCACCGGCATGGAGATGCCGCGTTCCCAGACTTCGATTTCAATCAACTCGGCGCGTATCTCACACGCGGGGTCTGGCCATTCCTCGCGGCGATCGTCGCTGCTCTCCCGCTCATGATCCTGCTGGTTCCTGCCTTTTTCGGGATGTTCTTTCTGCAGGTCGCCTCGGCTCGGACAAACGAACCGCCAGTCGCCGGGATCATCCTGATCGTACTTTGTGGAATAGCGTTTGGCCTGTTGAGCATCGTGTGGCAATTCGCGACACTGCCGATCATCCTTCGAGCAGGCCTTTCTCAGGACTTTGGCACAGCATTCTCAATGGAATTTGCCCGTGACTTCCTGAGCCGTGTCTGGAAGGAAATGCTCCTGTCAGTCCTGTTCCTGCTCGTTACCGCGCCGTTTGTCATACTCGGCGGACTTCTGCTGTTCTGTATCGGAATCTACGCCGCAGCGGTAGTGATGACCTTCGCTCACTACCATCTTCAATACCAGATCTATGAGCTGTACCTGCAGCGCGGCGGCACACCAATTCCACTGAAGGAACCGGCAACAGGAAATTGAGTACAAACACTATTTCTGATTGGAATCCTTGACCGCGAATCCGCCCGAGAGCGTTGGGATTCGCTCCCGCATCGAGAAGTTTCCGGATCAAACCCGCGTCCGGTTAGCGCTAATCTATCGCTCTGAGCGGAAACGGCCGCCGCGGTTCGGCTAGAGGTGACAACCACGGATGAAGACAACGCGCACTCAGGTGGGAATCGTCGGTGCTGGGCCGGCGGGTCTGATGCTGGGCCACCTGCTTCACCTTGCGGGAATCGATTCCATCATCATCGAAAACCGAGCGCAGGACTATGTGATCGAACGCGTTCGCGCCGGGGTCCTGGAGCAGTCCACTGTCGATCTCATGATCGAGAGTGGCGTGGGCTCACGCCTCCAGCTCGAAGGCATGCCCCACGACGGAATCTACATCAACGTCTTCGGGAACCGCCGGCGCATTGACATGGCATCGCTCACCGGTCGGCGCATCACGGTCTACGGCCAAAACGAAGTCGTCAAGGATCTCATTGCCGCGCGTTGCAGCACAGGCAGACCGGTGCTGTTTGAAGTATCTGAGGTGAGCGTACACGATCTGGAATCGGGGCAGCCGAGGATACGATTTACCACCGATGGCGTTCACTCCGAGATCCGCTGCGACTTCATTGCGGGCTGCGATGGCTTCCACGGGATATGCAGGCCATCGATTCCCGCGAACCGTATTCAGATCTACGAGCGCATTTATCCATTCGGCTGGCTTGGCATTCTGGCCAACGCTCCGCCTTCCTCGCCGGAGCTCGTCTACAGCCTGCACGATCGGGGCTTCGCGCTGTTCAGCATGCGATCGAACTCGGTCACGCGACTGTACCTTCAATGCGCGCCCGATGAAGATCTCTCGCAATGGCCTGACAATCGAATCTGGGATGAACTTCTCACTCGACTTCAGAGCAATGATGGATGGAAACCCACTGTGGGACCCGTCGCGCAGAAAGGCGTGACGGGAATGCGCAGCTTCGTCACCGAACCCATGAGATACGGACAGATGTTCCTGGCCGGAGACGCTGCACACATCGTCCCACCGACGGGCGCGAAAGGCCTGAATCTGGCGATGGCGGACATCTGGCGGTTGTCGCGTGCTCTGGCGAGTTACTACACGTCCGGCAGCCGTGACCTGCTGGATCGCTATTCCGACGATTGCCTGCAACGCGTCTGGAGGGCACAACAGTTTTCGTGGTGGATGACTTCGATGCTCCACCGTCCGGTCACAGGGAACCCCTTCGATTCTCGACGCCAGCGTGCGGAATTGGAGTATGTTACGAATTCTCGTGCGGCGATGACGAGTCTGGCCGAGAACTATGTCGGACTTCCGATCGAGGAATCTATTTCCGAGAGGATAAAACGATGAGCATTCTCATGGCAGTTATGGCAACGGCGCTATTCCAACAGCCTTCCTGCGAAGCGCTCAAGTCCGTTTCCGTTCCCAAGGCGACGATCACCGCTGCCGAATTCGTTCCCGCGAATGCGCCGCAGTCCACGGCGGGACGCGGTGCACAGGGTGCGGCACTGCCGGCGCACTGTCGCGTCGCAGTGACACTTACTCCGACGGCGGACTCGCATATCGAGATGGAACTGTGGATGCCCGCTGAAAACTGGAATGGAAAGTTTCTCGCGGTGGGCAATGGAGGCTGGGCGGGCAGTATCCAGACCAATGCGATCGGTGATGGGCTGCGTCGAGGCTATGCCGCGGCGTCGAACGACACTGGGCACAAGGGCGGAAGCGCATCGTTCGCGGTCGGCCATCCGGAAAAGCTGATCGATTTCGGGTACCGCTCGATGCACGAGATGGCCGTTCAATCGAAAGCGATTATCCAGGCGTTCTACAAGCGTGGTCCGCAGCTGTCCTATTACCAGGGCTGTTCTACAGGCGGCCGTCAGGGAATGATGGAAGCGCAAAAATATCCGGAAGACTTTGACGCCATCATCGCGGGCGCTCCGGTTTACAACCAGGTCCACCTCAACGTGTCTCAGGTTGCGATTCAGGTGAGCATGCTGCGCGAGCCTTCGAAACTGGTCCCTGCTGAAAAGGTCAGTCTTTTTGCCAACGCTGTCGTTGCCGCCTGTGATGAGAAGGACGGCGTTAAGGACAACATCGTCAGTGAACCCCGAGCGTGTAAATTCGATCCCGCAGTGTTGCTGTGCAAGGACGGCGATGCTGCGAACTGCCTGACTCGTCCGCAGGTCGAGAATGCAAAGAGCGCCTACGCGTCTGTGATGACCAGAAAAGGCGAACTTGTTTATCCCGGACGTTCACCCGGCTTTGAAAGCGGATGGCGCATCCCGGCTCAGGGTCAGGCGCTGAATCCACTCTTTGGGGATATGCCCCGCTACGTCGGACGACAGGATGCGAACTGGGATGTGATGTCCTTCGACCTCGACACAGACCTGGCTCTGGCGCTCAAGAATGGCGGATTTGTTGAGGCCAACGATCCGGATCTCACAAAATTCAAAGCGCGCGGCGGAAAGCTTCTCCTCTATCACGGGTGGGCAGATCCCGGACCAGCTCCCGAAAACACAATCCGCTATTACGAAGCCGTGAAGGCTAAGCTCGGAGCCAAACAGGAAGACTGGATGCGCCTGTTCCTTCTGCCTGGAGTCGGTCACTGTGGTGGCGGCGTTGGGCCAGACCAGGCGGACTTCCTAAGTGCGCTTGAGCGCTGGCGCGAAACCGGGACGGCGCCGGATCAGATCGTTGCCACGCGGCGTGCGGGTCGTGGACAAACGGAGATGTCTCGGCCGTTGTGCCCATTTCCTCAGGTGGCCCGATATACCAACACCGGCAGCACCAACGACGCGAAGAACTTCACCTGTGTCCAGCCATAAGCCCCGACCAAATGCGAGGTGATCTCATAAGGCACCTCGCAAGAAGCACCCTCACCTAACCGAGCACGGCTGCGGATCCCAGCCATTGTTTGTCTCCGGCAGCTTCTTATAGTTCGAACTGGTTACCCATGACCCTCCAAGGTACTCCGGGTCGTCGATGATCGTCGTGACGATCATGTAGCGCACGCCGTATGTTTCCGGCGTCGGCTGAAAGTATTCCGTGATTGTTGCCTTCTCGCTGTACGGCACGCCGTTCTTTCGCAGATAGCCCGACTTCGCGTTCGTCGTAACCACCTTCAGCCATCCGTTCTGATTCGCATTACCGCCCCGCGCACCGGCCGCTGCAGGGACAATAGGCGGTGCGTTCTGATCGGCTAACGCTGCTGGAGGTGCACCCGGAGGGCCCCCGGGCCCGCCGGGCCCGCCGCCGACTCCGCCGACTCCGCCGACTCCGCCGGCCCCGCGGCCTGCGCCGCCGGCAACGGGTTCCCACGTCGCAACCGAAACTCCCTGCCAGGTACGGACTCCGGGATTCGCCTCGACCTGTTGTGAGGCAGCGCCGAATTTGAAGAGGCGCGTCTGCATGCCCTGATCCGTTTCCCACTTCAACGTGTTCGGATCCTGCCAGGTGACGTGGGCACGTGTCGGAATCCGGCTGATCGCGCCTGCGCCATATCCTTTGCATTGATTGCCGTCAGCTTCGTCCTTTGCGGGGTCCCACGCATCAAGAATCGCTCTGCCGGCGGGCGTCAACTGCATGCTGTCGGCGTTTCCCTTTAGAGGGACCGCCATCAACCACCGCCAATCTTCAGTCACAAGCCGCACCCAATATCCGGTCAGATCATTGGTCGCAGAAGCTTGTGCTGTTGGCGGGACTGCCGGACCGCCGCCACGTCCGCCACGGCCGGCAGCAGGTGGCCCCGCGGGCGCTCCCTGCCCCTGAGCACGTCCTTCGTGACTGCCCATCGACCAAAGCGTCACGGAAATAAGAACTGTGGATGTGACTGCGCGTAACAGTGTGCGACTCATTGAGGCATGCGACGGAGCTACTGCTCTGTCGCCCTCCGCTCTGCGTCCGTAAATCCGAAGCTGAAGCCATCAGGACGCTTCATGGTGCGCATGCGAAGTTTCGGTTCATCCGGCGTGCGGGAAGGGTTGCCGGTAACAACAACTTCATCGCCGTAGCGCAACGTGTCGTTCTGAATGCCGCTGTTGGCCAGCTGTGTCGAGCCGGGACCTTCAACTCCCCAACGGACCTTCTTGCCGTCCTTACCCGCAACTTCAACCGTGACGAACGAATGAGGGTTGCGGAACTGAAATACAACGATCTTGCCCTGGATCTCGATTGTCCGTGACTCGTCATAGGTTGCGGCAAACGAATGGTGGCCGTAGGCAACCATCGACGCCACCGAGGCCATCGCGACCGCTGCACCAATAAGAAGAGCGAGTTTGGTTTTCATACGTTTTCTCCCGATCAGCCGTTGGAGACTATTTCTTACTGAGGCTTTGATACGCCGCCTCGACAAACATTGTTGTGGTCCACGGACCGGTTGTTGCGCCATACCGGCCGTCGTAATCTTTTGTCAGACCTGCAGCCTGGATCTCCTGAAGCGTCTTGCCTTTCCTGATAGCGTCCCGGATACGGTCGCGAATGATCGTGATCATATCCCGATACTCGAGCACGTCGGCTTCATCACTGATGCGGCCATGACCGGGAATAACCGTCGTTCCGCCTTCCTGTTTTTCTTTTGGAATGCAGATATCCAGAATCCGGTTCAGCCCTGCGATGACGCCGTTGATCGAGCCGCCCGTCTTTGTATCGATCATGGGGTAAGTGGTCGTCATGAAAATATCGCCTGCCGAGATCACATCGGAGCGCCGGAAATAGACAATGCTGTCTCCGTCGGTGGCGGCATCGTCGATGTGAATCATCTGGATCCCTTCGCTGTTGAAATAGATGTCGTGAAATGCGGTGTAGTACGTCTCTGTCGGCCACGCATTGACCGGCGTCGGCGCTTGCCTGCCGGTCGGCGCGCTCATGCGGCCAAGAACGGCCTCAAATGCGGCGATGGGTGTGCCCCGGCCACCACCGCCACCACCACCGCCTCCACCTCCACGGCCGCCGGCGGGAGCAGCTCCGCGCATACCCTCGTTTCCGCTGGTGTGATCTGAACGAAAGCTGGTGTTGAGGATGTATCGAACCGGTTTGGTGGAGATCGCGCGCAGTATGGCCTGCACTTTTTCGTTGGAGGCACCGCCATTTCCGGAATCCACGATAAGAACGCCGTCTTCTCCGGTCTGCACGGTGATGTTGGCTCCGGCGCCGACAATCATCCAGACGTTGTCTCGAACGTTCAGCGCTCGCACCGTGCGGTCATTGGCATCGGCGTAATAGATCTTTTGCTGGGGATCATAGACAGCCGTGCGAATCTGCGTCTGCGGGCCTGCGCCGCGCTGCCCCTGAGCCAGAAACGCACTGGAGGAAATCAGCGCCGTTACTCCGATAAGGAAAAGTGTGTATCTCATCATCGCTGTGGTCCTACTGCCCGGGTCCGCCGGGCGCCGCAGGTGCGCCGCCAGCACCCCTCGCGCCGGCACCCCTCGCGCCACCGCCTCGCGCGCCGCCGCCACGTGCACCGGCTCCGGGTCCGGCAGGCGGGGCGCCCCCGCCGCCTCGGGCACCTCCGGCAGGCTGTGGCTGAACAGGTGGAGGCCAGGTTTGCGCCGCAACTACTTTCTTGCGGAACTCGGGCATCATCGTCTCAGGGCCACCTCGCGCGGCTTCCTGAATGATTCCGTTCGTCTTCGAATAAAGATCTATGTTGGGATTCTGCCCGGGCAACCAGTGCGGCACCCACCCCTGGTCGTGCTCGAGTTCAGCAACAATCAGGCATGGATAGTTACCCACATTCTGCGCGGGCGCCCACCGGAAATCGGTACTCCGCACCATCGGTTCGGTCAGATAAATCGGGTCGTTAATGATGACCACCCAGGTGAGAAAATCGCCATGCCGCCAGAAGTATTCGGTCAACTCCGCCTTGTCGCTTCGCGGCACGCCGTTACGTCGAATCCAGCCCATTTTCAAATGTGTCGTCGTGACCTTGAGAACCTGCCCGATCCACTCACCCGTCGAAAATCCCTGCCATGTATGCGCGGCGAATTCGTCCGGATGAGGGCGGCCATCCATCCAGATCCATCGCTCGGGCGCCTGCCATTGAATGTGTGTGCGCAACGCAATGACCTGCCTCGACGCGGGGTCAACTTCCTTCCAGATCTGCAGCGCCGCCGGACCACGCGGAGAATAATCCGAAGGATGTGGAATGCACTGACGCTCCAGCTGAGACAGGACGTCGGCGTTCCATGAATCGGCCTTCATGCGCGCTGCATCGTTGATAGGCAGGCCCGCGAAGTCTCCCACATCCGGGCCGCCCAGCCTTTCAGGCTGATCTTCGTGAAACTGTGGCGCCCACTCCCCAACGAGGTCGATCTGAGCGAAGGCCGGGGTGCTGAATAGCACGATGGCGGCAAGCACTATCAAGACTGCCGGAATCCCGTGCCTGAGGTTTTTCATAGCCACACTCCTCGGAACTGTGGGCGGAATCATATTGCTCTTTGCCCTTCTCACAAATCAGATTTCAGCTACTTGCCGGTGGCGCGTATTTTCGCCGCAAGCGTGCAATCCTGAACCACCGTGAAGTATCGCGCCACGGCTTCCTTGCCGACATCGTACGGGTTCGCTTCACCGGGCCTGCGGTTTGCCGCCGTATGCGCTCTGAAGTAGCCGTTGTCAAACTCCGTGTGATTCGACATGAGGGCCGTCGCACCAAAGTCGGCCGCAGCTTTCGCCAGCTTTGCTGACGACGCAAGGTAAGTGTCGTAATACGCGGCGTCGCCGTTAAATGGGATTGCCGTTCCGCCCACGTAGGCGATGCGCAGCGGCTTGCCATTGTCTTTCACCTCAAAGAGGAAAGACAGCGTTCCCGGTGTGTGTCCGGGCATCGTGACAATCTGCACGGAGGCATCACCTACCGAAATTCTCATGCCGTCCGTGCCAACGACGTCGCGCTTCGGCTTGCCACCGGCGCGGTTCGTGGATCTGTCAACCGCGTCCCAGTCTTCTGCGCCGTAGACAAGATGAACTCCAGGGATCTCATCTTGAAGGAGCTTCGCGCCGCCATCATGATCGCCATGCGCGTGCGAAAGGAGAACGTACTTGACCCGGGTAATATCGAGGCCCAGCTTCTTCATGCCGACGACGATTTCATCCTGCGCTGCGTAGTCGAACAGCGCTTCGATGACGATGATGCCCTGGCTTCCGGTGATCGCCCACGCGTTGTGAACCCTGGTGCCTATAAAGTAGAGATTGTCCGCGACCTTTGCGGGTTCCGCATACCACGTGTCCCGGGCCGGCGGACCAGTGGCGCCGCGGGCGCCGGCATTCGCGGACGCCGCCGCCGGAGGAGGCGGTGGAACGCAAAGGCGAAGGAATGTTCCCGCCCAGTCGAGACCCGCTGCATTCTTCGCCGCGCCGACAAGCCCGTCGATTGTTGTGGGCGAAGACTGTGCGGACGCGCTTCCGACCGACGCAACCACCATCGCCGCAACCCCCAGAGCCGCTCTGAATGTCTTCATGTTTGCTCCGTTTGCGCGTCAGCATATGCCAATTTACGGAACCACGGTTTGTGAAACACGGCGTCCCTCTTCCCCGGAGAGGCGGGCATTGAAATACTTGACGCACCAAGGCGTGAAAATCAGCACCCCGAAGAGAGGTGCTGCTTTTCACGCCTTTGATGCAAGTATGTGAGGACAGACGCGCAAATCAATCGCCGTTGTGCTAACTTTTCCGGCAAATCTGTCTTGCAGGAGATCTTCGACAATGTCGCGGGCGTTGGTGTTCCTCTTGGCATTAGCGGCAGGAATCTCTGCTATTGCGCAGAATCCTCCCGACACTCTGAATCCGGACACACTCTATCGCCTCGGGCCGGACTCCCTTGAACAGCCCGGCGTTCCGAGGGGCGAAATCCGCGGCCCCTTCACCTTGCCATCGACGGCCTATCCCGGCACGCAGCACACCTACTGGATCTACGTCCCGGCCCAGTACGACGCGGCAAAAGCAGCCAGCCTGATGATCTTCAATGACGGGCAGGCCTTTCTCGCGCCAACCGGCAATCTCCGAGCATTCAACGTTCTGGACAACCTGATTTACCGCCGGGAAATTCCCGTCATGATCGGGGTCTTCATCAATCCCGGCCGGCGGCCGGATCAGCCTGAACCCACACCCCAGAACTGGGGCGATCGCGACACCAATCGGCCGACGGAATACAACTCGCTGGATGATCGCTACGCTCGAGTCGTTGCCGACGAACTGCTGCCCGTGCTCTATAAGGACTACAACATCTCGAAAGATCCCGAACAGCATGGCATCGGCGGGGCCAGTTCCGGTGCAATCGCTGCGTTCACCGTGGCCTGGGAAAGGCCGGAGCACTTCAGAAAAGTGCTCAGCATCGTGGGCAGCTTCACGAATATTCGCGGCGGGCATCAGTACGCCGATATTGTCCTGAAGAGTGAGAAGAAACCTCTCCGTATATTTCTTCAGGACGGGCGCAACGACAATCGCGCACTCAACGCAAACGGCAGTTACGATGAAACACGAGACTGGTTCTACCAGAATGTCCGGTTGATGCAGGCGCTGACGACGAAGGGTTATGAAGTGAACTACGCGTGGGGCATGAATCGTCACGGACAAGCGATGGGCGGCGCCATCATGCCGGAAATGATGCGCTGGCTGTGGCGCGACCAGCCTGTATCCACGGATCCGCGCAATCAGGACGAACGATCGATGCGGCCACCGGTGACGAGGAACTGAATGGGACATTCGTTCTCACTTAAAGCGATCCTGGCGACGGCATTGTTGTTTGCCGGCGCCGGCGCCATTCGCTCACAGGAAGCGCCGACGTATGAGTCGTCGGTTGTTCCAGTTCTTCGCCAGACCTGTGCGCAATGCCACAACGAAAACCTGGCCTCGGGCGGCGTAAATCTGAAATCACTCGAGCGGCGGGACTCTTTTTCTTCCGAGCGTGAGCAATGGGAAACCGTGCTTCGCAAACTCAAGACGGGGGAAATGCCGCCGCCCGCTGTGCAAAAGCCTGCGGGGCTGCCGTCGATGGTCCGCGCGATCGAAGCGGAACTGGACCGGCTGGATCGCAATACAAAACCAGATCCAGGACGCGTGACGGCGCGGCGCCTGAACAGAACCGAATACCGCAACACGATCCGCGACCTCCTTGGAGTCGAGTTCCAGGCAACCCAGGAATTTCCTACCGACGATTCAGGTGAAGGATTCGACAACCTCGCCGATGTGCTGACCATCTCGCCGCTCCTCGCCGAAAAGTATCTGGCGGCCGCGGAGCGCATTTCCGCACGAGCTCTCGGACTGATAAAACTGCCGAAGCCCATCAGCGCTTCGTTCGCTGCCGATGTTGGAGGAGGTCAGCTCGCGGCAACCAACGGCACAGCACGACGCATGGGCACAAGCTTCATTGAGCGAGTCCATCGCATTGAATATGACGGAGACTACGTCATTCAGGCGGGATTGTCCGGCCACCGCGGCCCCGAAGGGAAACCTGTCACGATGGGGTTCTGGATGGACGGCACGCTGCTCTATAGCGAAGAAGTCGCAACGACGCCACCAAAGTCCGTCTACTTTTCGCCATATGAGGTCAAAGAGTTCAAAGTATTCCTGTCCGAAGGGCTGCATACATTCCGGCTGGGATTCATGAATGACGAAGTCGGCGCGAGCATGCCGCGCGCGAAGGCGTTCGATTCTGCCGCAAACAAATACCCCCACTACATCGGATTCCTTGGGCCGGAAGTGCCGTCTGCGCCGCCGGCAAGCCGCAGCCAAATCCTGATATGTGATCCCGCTTCCGGCAGAGCATGCGTACAGCGAATCGTTTCAAACCTCGCGCGCCGCGCGTGGCGCCGGCCGGCGAAACCCGGTGAAGTGGCTTCTCTGATTAAACTCGTCGATCGGACACAACAGGAAGGAATGGACGCCCCGCATGGGATTCAGACGGCATTGACGGCTATCCTCGTGTCTCCGGATTTCCTTTTCCGCATCGAACGCGATGCGGAACCGAGAAACGCAACCGCAACACATCGCATCTCGGACATCGAACTGGCCAGCCGTCTCAGTTACTTCCTCTGGAGTTCGATGCCGGACGACGAATTGCTGTCCCTGGCTGAAACCAGCAGGCTCAGTAATGCCACAGTTCTCGATGCGCAGATCACTCGAATGCTCGCAGACCCGCGCGCTTCCGCGATGGCGGAGAATTTCGCGGGCCAATGGCTGGAAACGCGCAATCTGGATTCGGTGAAGCCTGACCCCGAACGCTTTCCAGAATGGAATACCGAACTCAAGGAAGCCATGCGGACAGAAACCCGCATGTTCTTCGATTCGATCCTGCGTGAGAATCGCCCCATCGCCGAATTCCTTACCGCGCGCTATACGTTTCTAAACGAATCTCTCGCGCGCTTTTACGGGATCGATGACGTAAAAGGCTCTGAGTTCCGTCGAGTTGAACTCTCGAAAGCCGAACGCGGCGGCCTTCTGAGCCAGGCCAGTGTGCTTACGGTCTCGAGCTATCCGACCCGGACATCGGTTGTGCTGCGAGGCCGTTATGTTCTCGAAAATATCCTGGGCTCGCCGCCTCCTCCACCGCCGGCGAACGTCCCGCCACTTGACGAAGAGACAACCGGTGTAGCGCAATCGCTGCGGCAACAGATGGAGCAGCATCGAGCGAATCCCGCCTGCGCGGCCTGTCATTCCAAGATGGATCCGCTCGGTTTTGCTCTCGAAAACTATGACGCTATCGGAAAGTGGCGGACAATGGACGGCAAGTTCGCGATTGATACGAGTGGTTCGCTGCCGGACGGAACGCGCTTCAACGGACCTGCAGACCTGCGCCAGGCGCTCGCGACACGGCTGCCGCAGTTTGCAGAAGCGCTGACGCGAAAGATGCTGGTATATGCTCTGGGGAGAGGTCTTGAATCTTACGACCGTCGCAGTGTCAATTCCATTTTGAGTAATTGGGAGAAGAAGGACTACCGGTTTCAAGCCTTAGTTTTCGAAATCGCCCACAGTCTCCCATTTCAATCGAGACGGGGAGAGCCATGATCATTACGAGAAAAGCATTGCCTCGACGAACGTTTCTCCGCGGGATGGGTGTGGCCGTGGGCCTCCCCTTCATGGAAGCGATGCTTCCTGCAATGCCGCAAGCCTCACGTGCGGGCGCGAAACCTCCTGTTCGGCTGATGTTTCTCTACGTCCCGAACGGCATCGATATGGAGAACTGGAACCCCTCCTACAGCGGCCCTCTCACTGAGCTTCCCCGAATACTGAAACCTCTTGAGCCGTTCCGCAATGACGTGCTGATGCTCAGCAACCTGACACACAACTGGGCTCGCGTTCTCCTCGATGGACCCGGCGATCATGGCCGATGCTCGGCAAATTATCTGACCGGCGCCCACGTCCAGAAGACGGACAGAAGCATTCATGTTGACGGCACCATGTCCATGGACCAGCTGATCGCAAGCCGCATCGGCACGGAAACTCGTCTGGCCTCGCTCGAATTGGGAATGGAAGACCCACGGCAGTCGGGGAACTGTGATTCCGGATATTCCTGCGCCTACACAAACAATCTTGCCTGGAAGAGTCCCACACAGCCGATGCCGCCCTTGCTCGATCCCAGGCTCGTGTTCGAACGGCTTTTCGGAGCAGCCGGTGACCTGACTCCGGCCGAACGCGAGCAGCAGCGGCGGATTCGAACCAGCATCCTCGATTATGTTCGGGAATCCACGAACGCGCTTTCACGGGAACTCGGCTCGACAGACCGCCGCAAACTCGACGAATACCTCACGGCCATTCGCTCCATCGAAACGCAGCTCGAAAAGGCGGCGAAAGATCAGACTCCCGTGCCGGAGGGTATGGCCAAACCCGCGGGGAGTCCCGCCGATTTTTCTGACCATTTCAAACTGCTTACAGACATGGTGACCGTGGCGTTCCAGGCAGACCTGACACGTGTGGCGACATTCCTGATCACGCGCGAGGGCACTTCAAGGCCGTATCGAGAGATCGGAATATCCGATGGGCATCATCCGCTCACGCACCACGGCGGCAAACGAGACCAGCTCGCGAAGGTGACGCAGATCAACGAATATCACCTGAGCAATTTCGCTTCGTGGGTCGGGCGTTTATCGACGATCCGGGAAGGTTCAGGCCGGCTGCTGGATAATCTGATGCTCGTCTATGGCGCCGGACTCTCGGATGGCAACCGGCACCTGCACGATGACCTTCCCACAGTGATTGTTGGGCGCGGAGGAGGATCATTGCAGACGGGCCGGCGCGTTATCTTCCGTCGAGAAACACCATTCTCCAATCTTCATTTAAGCCTGATGGATCGCATGGGCGTGCAGGTCGAAAGCTTCGGCGACTCCTCCGGAAGATTGTCCGGACTCGATACCGTCTAGGAATTCATGCAGGCACGAGGCGCTACGCTCGCTCCAGGAATCCTCTTCGACAGCGATATGGGCCGGAACATCGATGCGGCATTGGCGCTTTCGATGCTTTATGGGCTCGGCCGTGGAAGAGTGATCGGCGTGGCCGTCAATTCGTCGAGCCTTGAGGCCGCATCATTCTGCGATGTGCTCGCTCGCTTCTATGGCTCCGGAGGTGGATTACCCTTTGGCCTCGCGGAAGACGGCCCGAAGCTGGGAGACGCCGCGATGTTGAGCGTGCCCTTAGCCCTGCGCGATTCCGCAGGGCAACCGGTGTTTCGCACGACGATTCGAAGCGCTATTGATACAGCGGATCCGCCTGTTCTCTTCCGGAATGCCTTGCTCACACAACAGGAAAAGCAGGCCATCGCCGTTCTTGCGGGGCCCGCAACAAATCTCGCCCACCTGCTTGCGTTGAATGGGGGACGCGACATCGTCGCCGCGAAAGTGCAGCTGCTCGTAATGGCGGCAGGAGCTTTCGATGGAACGCAGGATCCAAGGATTCAGGCGGACACGGCGTCGGCGCGCAAGGTGCTGGCCGAGTGGCCCTCACCCATCGTCGTTGTTGGCACAGAAGCCGCAAGAGCTGTTCCCTACTCGGATCAAACGATCGAATCCGATCTTTCGACGGTTCCCAACCACCCGGTTGTCGCAGCGTATCGCGCATTTCGTGGTGACAAGCAGTCGGCGGGGACGTCCGGCGTTCCCGTTCAAGGCGTTCTTGCTGCGCTGTTTGCCTCCAATTCGAATGCGGAGTATCTGAAGCTGTCTCGTCCAGGACAAATCGAAGTGACCGGCGACGGGCGAACCACGTTTAAGGAATCACCCGCTGGAACGCACCGCTACCTCGTCATCGACCCCGCCGAAAAGGAGCGCATCTCAGATGCCTTCATCAAAATGTCCGCTGTTCGTCCTGCCGCAGGAGGACGCGGAGCGCGGAATTAGAATCCGGATTTCTTTCAGACAGCTTTGCACAAAAAGCCTGGGCAGCGGGAAACTCTCCTCCTCAGCCGAGGAGGGGAAAGCCGAGGCGTAAGCCTCGGCTGGGGTGGTGCTGTTCAAGTATTGAATCCTTTAGCCAACACCACCCCGGCGCTTCGCGCCACCCCTGCTCGACTGAGGAGGGGAGTTCGCGGCAGCCTGCTATCTTTCGCAAAGCATGTCAATGACACGGTCTGGTTTTTTCAGGCGTTCACTCGTCCGCTTGCAGGAAGATTCGCTCGAATCTCCGCGCATTGCGACAGGACCTCCGACATGGACTGCCAGCGGTCGGAGGGCTGCAAGGCCAGGCAGCGCGCGACAAGAGTATCCAGGGATGCAGGAACTCCGGGTCGAACATCAGAAATGCAGCCGGGGTAAATCGCTCTCAAGGCGGAAACCGTCTCAGGGTTGTGTGGAAATGCGCGCCGTTGAGTGAAGACTTCGTACAGGACCGCGCCGAAGGCGAAGATATCCGTGCGGGCATCGGTTGGTCCTCCCTCAAGTTGTTCCGGCGCCATGTATCCCGGTGTTCCGGGCGTTCTTCGTGACCCGGACTTCGTTTCCAAAAGCGCGTTTGAAGCCGGTGTATCGGGATCACGCAATTCGGCCACGCCGAAATCGAGCAGTTTTACGCCGGATCTCATCAGCATGATGTTCGACGGCTTCAGATCGAGATGAATGATTCCGAACTCATGCGCGTAGACCAGCGCGTCTGCAATCTGCGTAGCGTATTCCATGGCCCGGGTGAGCGATTGTGTTTCACGAAACAATCGCTCGGACAGGGGTTCACCAACCAGGTATTCAAACACCAGATAATGCAGTCCGTCATCGTAGCCTGCATCGTGAAGGATGCAGATGTTGGGATGGTTGAGCACGGCGATGGCTCTGGCTTCCTGTTCGAATCTCTGGACGTGTTGCTTGTCTGTCGCCATATAGGAAGGCAGCGTTTTGACGGCGACCAGCCTGTTGAGTCGGCTGTCTACCGCGCAGTAGACATCGCCCATTCCGCCTCGTCCGACCAGCGACAGTAGTTGATACCTCCCCAGCATCCGATCGACAAGTACGCCCGCACCCTCATCGGCCAAAGATTGCGCCGCAACCTGGTAGGCAGGTTTGTCCAGCCAGGTTTCCGCCTGATCCTGGTAAGCCAGAAGAGACTCGACCTCCCTTCGTAGATCGCTGTCACCTCCACAGGCAGAATCGAGAAACGCCGCGCGTTCCTTCGGCTCTATCGCCAGAGCATCGTTGTAGAGCGCTTGAACCTGTTGCAGACGCTCCGCACTCACGATTTCATATCCCCGTAAAGCTCTCGCAACAACCAGGCCTTGGCAAAGTTCCAGCTCCTGATGACGGTAATCGGGGAGAGGCCCATGATTCTGGCCGTCTCCTCAACGGTGAATCCCCCGAAGTAGCGGAGTTCGATAACCTGCGCTGTCCTGGGATCAAGGGCCGCAAGCCGGCCGAGCGCCCGGTCTACGTCCAGAAGAGATGCAAGGCTGTTGTTGTCGCTGAGGTTCGGCGCGTCGTCCAGAGAAACACAGCGGACGCCGCCTCCACGTTTGGAATAGAGACGTGATCTGGCGTAGTCCACAAGAATGTGGCGCATGACCTGCGCCGAAACCGCAAAGAAATGCTCGCGGTTCTTCCATTCCACATTCGGCCAGTCGATGAGCCGAATATAAGCTTCGTTCACCAGTCCTGTGGCCTGCAGGGTGTGGTCCACCCGCTCGCGTCCCACATAACGGACGGCCAACCGATGCAATTCACGAAAAACCAACGGGGTTAGACGGTCGAGCGCTCCGGGCTCTCCTTCACTCCATAACCGCAGCAGGTCTGTAATGTCGTGAGGTGATTGTTGGTCGAGCATGCGGCCTGTTCGGCAGTTTACCGCCGTAAACAAAAAATTTTAAAGCCGATGATAGTGGTCGTCCGATTTTCTCGCTTTAGTAGACAGTACATCAATTCCAAAGGAGATTACGTAGGAGGCCCATATGAAGTTCACAAAATGTCTTTTAACGGTTACTGCAGCTCTCGTCGGGACGGTTCTTTTTATGGACCTTCCTCTTCACGCTCAATCCACGGCGTTGAGGGCGAACATCCCGTTTGAGTTTCAGGCCGGTGACAAGGTGCTTCCGGCCGGGACCTACACCATCGAAAAGCGCGGTGATGCGCTCTTGATCTCCGATGGAAAGGGCCATGGTACCGCCGTTCTGGCGAACGCCATCCCCAACAAGGCGTACAGGGTGGACAACCTCCTCGTCTTCAAAGGCTATGGGGACAAGCGGTTCCTCTCGGAGGTCCGCTGGATCGATATCTCGACGGCGCGCGGCCTGATGGAGACGAAGGCCGAAAAAAGGCTGGCAAAGGCTCTTGCGGCTGATGCAGTGAACGTCGCTGCGATCAGCCGGTAAACGGTCCCCCCTGGTCGGTAACCGGCACTCTTCGAACGGTTGACCGACATTGAAGCGCCCGGCCCCCGTGCCGGGCGCTCTTGTTTTTACTACCCGCCCATCCGGCCAAGTTCAATTGTCAACGGTGGAAACAGAGAAGCCTTTCCAATGTGATCCGGGGTTCCTCAGTGGGTCGGTGGGCAGTTTGACAACTACATTTGAGATGGGACATGGGACGCTTGACAGTTGACAGTGAGGAAGCTGCTCCCCTGCGATGTCAAAGGTCAAACGTCCCATGTCCCATCTCAAATGCATCTGTCAAACCACCCAATGACCAAATTGGCAACCCAATTCCACTTCCGGCAGGCTGAATTCAAAACTCTCCCGTGTGCGTTCCCCAGGTTGTCGGCTGTCTGACTGTTGATCCGTTGATAATTGAACTTGGCCGGATGGGCGATTCCTGAAGTATGTTAATGCCTTACGCGGGACCGCTCGAAAACGTCTTAGCCTGCTGTCGTCTGTCGTAAGTAAAGACACATTCATGACGACCAACCTCCCACCTGCCCTCGGCGTGGCGCTCGACGAAATCGCCCAAACCATCGGCCCGGAACACGTCCTGATAAGCGGCGAGTCCTTCGAACAACGCGCACGCGACACGACACCTTCAGTGCAAAGGCCCGCGGGTTTTGTATTTCCCGATTCGGTTGAGGCCGTCCAGGCCATCGTGCGAATTGCCAACCGGCATGCAATCGCCTTGTGGCCGGTCAGCAAAGGAAAAAACTGGGGATACGGCGCCGCAACACCGGTTTATGCCGGCGCTCTCATCATGGTCCTCGAGCGCATGAATCGGATTGTCGAAGTCAATGAAGAGCTGGCCTACACGGTAATCGAGCCGGGGGTCACCTATGGCCAGCTGAACCGCTACCTGCGCGAAAAACATCCTTCCCTCTGGACGGACACGACGGATAGTACGCCCGAAGGAAGCGTCATCGGCAACGCACTCGAGCGGGGCTTGGGCGAAACGCCATACGGCGATCACTTTGGAAACCTGTGCGGGCTGGAAGTGGTCTTGCCCACTGGGGAGCGCGTCTGCACAGGGGGTGGGCCCGAGGAAGGAGCTCGAACGTGGAACACCCATAAATGGGGGACCGGGCCTTATCTGGAGGGTCTTTTCAGTCAATCCAATCTGGGCATCGTGACGAAGGCCGGTCTCTGGCTCATGCCGGCGCCCCCGGCCTTTGTCTCGGTCATCTTCGAAGTGCGGCACGAAGATCGCGTGGCGGGAGCGATCGACGCCATCCGCCGCCTGACGCTTCGCGGGATCATCCGCAGCCAGATTCATGGCGGAAACGACAGCGTCATTCTTTCGATCTTGAACTCGCAAGACCGCCAGTACCCCGCGAAAGCTGCCCCGCTCACTGAAGAGAAGCGTGCCGCTCAGCGCCAACATTTCAATGTGGGTCTGTGGACGCTCAATTGGGGACTCTATGGAACCGCTCGCGAGATTTCCGTTTGGAAATCGATCCTCCGGCGGGAACTCTCGCCGTATGGGCAGCTCCTCTTTGTGAGCGACGGGATGATCCGGATGTCGAAACGTGTGGTCCCGTGGCTGGCTCAACGCCGAGCGTCGATCGTCGGTCGCGTGGGAGCCGCGCTGTTCCGAATGGTGGTCGGCAAGCCGGTCGAATTCGCAGAACTCGGCCCGCATCAGCATGGATTGCTCAAAGGCATCCCAACGGATTATTTCCTGCGCTACGCCTATTGCCAGGCATCTCGGCCCGCGCCCGACCGGGACCTCGATCCGGCGCGTGATGGCTGCGGCGAGATGTGGCATGCGCCCGTCATCCCTTTGACGTCGGCCGACCTTCAGCGCATTTTGGGGGTTGGCGAGCCTCTGTTCAAAAAGCATGGTAAAGATTTTTGCGTGACCCTGTTGCTCATGAATCCGCGTTCCATCATCACGCTGTTTGGCATTTTCTTTGCGAGGGAGGATCCGGCGGAACGGAAACAGGCGGAGGCTCTGTACAACGATCTCTTTCAAGCCACGCGTGACGCGGGCTATCAGCCATACCGGACGAGCGTCGCTTCGATGCCCGTTATCCTCGACGTCAATCCAGCCTTCAAGGCCCTGGCTGGCCGGCTCAAAGGAGCATTGGACCCTCAGGGGATTTTGAGTCCGGGCCGCTACGGGGTGGATAAGGGTGGATAAGCCGTGACAGCTAAAATCCGAATCACGATTGACCCGCCGCTAGTTAATCATCTTCACAATTTCTCTGAAGTAATCCGGCATTTCCCTTCTGGGATACCAGGCAAGCGCAAACGGGATCTTGTAGGAACGCCCCTGATTCAGAGACACGAGCCTGCCTCCCGCAATTAATGGCTCCGCAATCTCTTTCGGCAGGACTCCGAAGCCGAGACCAAGCTCAAGCAACCGGATAAGCGTGATGTTCTCGCTGACGCAGAATTTCGATCTCTTGAAGGACTCGAGCAGATTGAAGGTCCTGAGGTAATCCAGACCTGTCGTGTCGTCAGGGTGATACGCCAACAACTTTTCCGTTTCCAATATTTCCTTCAGAGGCCGGCCTTTCCATTTCGGTGTGGCAACCAGGAGGTATTCGACAGGCTTAACGAGTTTGCTGTCGAGTTCCAGGCCGACTTCATGCGGGAAGACGAAAGCCAAATCGCACGTGCCCCGCTTCAGCTGATTGAGACGATTCGCGTTCGAATCAATGACGAATCGCAGATTCAGGCTGGGCCACTTTTTCAGGATCTCGCTACAGCGCGGGACGACTCTTCCGGCAAGAAGGCTCATGGGGCCAACGAGACACAATTCCACTTCGCGGACCTGCCCTCCCTCTTTCACTACCGAGAGGAATTGTCCTTCGAGGTTCGACACTGCCGTGCAGTAACGCAACAACAGCCGTCCCTCCTCAGTGAGGCGCATTCCCGAACGGGATCGGGTAAAGAGCGTGACACCGAGCGATTGCTCCAGCGACTTGATTCGCTGGGTGGCGCCCGTCTGCGTAATACCGAGCTTTTTGGCTGCCGCCGATAGATTCGAAAGCTCGGCAACCGCCATGAACGTTGGAAGCTGTGTGTGCGCAATCATCATGATGCGTCATGGATACATGAGAACGATGAATTTGGCAAACTGCGACGAAACGCAAGATTTGCCGAAAGTCTGAGTCGAAAGTATTGGAAACCACCACCGGGATTGGGGCAGTATCCAAACACCGAATCCTCAACAGGAGCTTCGATCATGGCTAAGCGTTCAGAATTCAAACCCGGCAGACGTGACCTCTTCAAACATGCGGCAGTTGCTGCCGCAGGGTTGGCTGTCAGCCGGATGCCGTCTTTTGCCGCGCAACAGCCGGCAACTGGTGGCACGAGTCCGTTCATTCCCGGGTTCAAGACCTTCAAAATCCAGACGTCTGGAGCGACGATCAACGGAGTCATCGGCGGCCAGGGTCCACCGCTGTTGTTGCTGCACGGCGCACCGCTCTCGCACATCAGCTGGAGACTGATCGCACCGGACCTCGCCAAGACCTATACGGTCGTGGCCACCGACCTTCGCGGTTATGGAGACAGCAGCAAACCGGCAGACAAGCCTGATCATTCTCCGTACTCCAAGCGGAACATGGCCTTTGATCAGGTGGAGGTCATGAAGAACCTGGGCTTCGACGCGTTCCGGCTCGTGGGACATGATCGCGGCGGGCGGGTGTCGCATCGCCTCGCCCTGGATCACCCCGAGCGTGTCACCAAACTTGCTGTGCTCGACATCGTTCCCACGTACTACCTTTACACTCACGTGACGGAAGGTTTCATCACCGCCTACTTTCACTGGTTCCAGAACGTGCGTCCCGCGCCCATTCCAGAGGATTCCATTGCCGCACCATTCAAAGGAAGAACGCCTCCTGCGGACCCGGTCCAGGCCGAATACTTTCGCATTCAGTCGGATGCAGCTAACATTCACGGCATGTGTGAGGATTACCGGGCTGGCGCTTCGATAGACCTCGAACACGACAAGGCCGATCTTTCGAAGAAGATCTCGTGCCC
>Ga0097620_100000981_pt1 | contig 29230 bp, 22 predicted proteins | sample KBSSwiS22_FD_77030 | JGI IMG/M metagenome (GOLD analysis project Ga0097620, IMG submission 77030) | Switchgrass rhizosphere microbial communities from Kellogg Biological Station, Michigan, USA - KBS Switchgrass S2-2 (version 2) (version 2) | ecosystem: Host-associated > Plants > Roots >...
TCCCGGGCGGGACTTTCACCCGCTGTGGACCAGCGCCTTTTCACGGCGCGCGGAGTAAATGGAGTATTTCCGAAAATGGTAGGCCTGTAAGTCTATGAGACTAAAAGCGGGAGACGGGGATCGAACCCGCGACGTCCAGCTTGGTGGGAATATGGACGTAGTTTGTTGCGCCAAAACTAGCGAGTTGGCCTGTTTTCGTCTCTTAACGGAATAAATGGAGTATTAAAAAACCAGTCAGCGAGAAGGCCGCCCTCATCCTTATATATAGGGATGGCCAGGTAACGGGCAAATCAGCCCCTCCGGCTCGCCCCGTGTTGTTCGGCCGACTAAGAGAAACCGAACAACTCGTGGCTCCGATCCTGACGCGCTGTGGCCAGAAGATATCGACTTATTCGATTTTCCGACTTTACGTTCGGGTGGCTACCGTGAGCGAAGACTAGGCATGTAAGATGACGTAACTACTAGAACGTCCGTAGCTACGAGCGTTACCTCCGATTGAGAACCCACAGAGAGGTCCTGGGCTCAGCCCCACTTGCCCTTGACGCTGCAGCCGCGTTTCGATAGAGATCGCGGACCTGACTGTGCCAAAATCGGCATCGCACAACGCCGAAGACAAAGCCAGTGAAGGAATCTATGAAATATCTAAACTTCAAGAATCCTGCCAGAGGTGCGTTCGCTCTCTTTCTGGCGTGCGCCGCGAGCGCTCAGACTTTCCCGCCGACTACTACGCCCTCTAGGGACATCCATGTGGTTGCCAATCCGACTTACGTCACTATACCGGTTGAAATCACCGTGGACCGACCTGCCGCCGAAGTGTGGTCGCGCATTGGGAAGTTCTGCTTTTTCGGCGAGGCAATGCAATCTGATTGCACCATCCTGTCCGGCAAGGACGGTGAACTTGGCGCACTCCGCTCATTTGGTTTGGAGGTTCTGGTCGGCAAGACCGACCTCTCGTATACCTACACGCAGCCGGTTAGAGAGGGGAGGCCATACAACCTCTATCATGGGACGCTTGAAGTGAAGCCGCTGACTGCGGCCACATCGAAGATCGTTCACACCTTCATGTATGACAACTCGATCCTGCGTGACGACGCTGCTAGAGAAGAAGACAAGACTTATAGGGCGGGGCTTTACTTAAACGTAATCCGACACATGAAGGTTCTCGCCGAAGGTGGGGAGTGGCTTGAGCCGGGACCCATGGTCGCATTTTCCGCAATCGTCTACAACGGGCACTCGCTGGCCGGAGATGGTGCGGGGGCTTATGTGGATGCGACCAACAATAGCAATGTCTTTAACCGCGAGGCTCTAAGTCTTTTCGTATGGAAAGACGTCTCACCATTGAGCAACAAACCCGATCCAGCGGCGATTGCCTCCCGCGAACGATACATGACTTTTGATCTGAGTCGCCCAGTTGAGGGATCCGGTGCGGTCAAACTATCAACCGGAAAGGACGATCTTGCTCGCTTCCACGTGTTTTGGAAGCACGACCATGGATCTACTGAGCGCATGTCCTTCATGAGGGAGATCCCCATCGGTACAACCGTAGAATCCGATCGGGTTGAGATGTGGGTACGTATTAACAGCGTTCAGCACGTCTTGCAGATGGGACCATGGGCCATGGGTGAGTTTACCGACCGCGCACCCATAGAAGGCAAAGGGACGAGCAAAGCTTCAATCACACGCCAAAACGAGGATTCGTGGCGAATCAAAGCTCCTAACGGTTCGATCGCACGGCTTTGGGACTACTCGGACATCGGGCATCCCGTGGACAAAGGCTTGTACTATTTTGACTTCGACGTAGAGTTCACGAAATTGAAGTAACTTCTCCGGACAAACGATTGCGTTCGACTAGATCGACTGATGGCGATGTACGAAGTGAACGCAGACGAGTCCGCGGCATCTCCGCAGGCACCGGCATTCTGGACGGACTTCGGCGGAGCGTGGCGCTGCAAATTGGGGCGTAGTCCACGCGTCCGGAAGCTGTCGATTACGCGAACCTGGCACGCCAGGCCGTCGAAAATGAGCTCGCGAAATCGGGATAAGCGGGGGAAGCGCATCGAAGTCGCCGAAAGGCCGCTGCCCACCCACGACCATGCAAGCCTGCATCTTCTGGTAGCTGCGCCACCATCTGAAGAACGAGGCTATCGGGTCGGCTGCTCAGCGAAGAGAAACCGAACAACTCGTGGCTCCGATCCTGACGCGAATATGGCGGGCACTCCGACCCGTTGGCCAGAACAAATCGACCTATTCGATTTACCGACAATGCGTCGTTGGGATTAAGCGGGTGGCTGGCTGCCTAATGTGTTATATCGGCTTCGAGTGCGACCGTTTTAGATCGAAGAAGTGTCAAATTGACCGCCTCAGTTTAGTGGAGGTCTATTCGTGACGGCGAAAGTCAGGGGCATCCTGTTGTCGATTGTCTCTTTGAGTCTCATGTCTGCGTTTGGCTGGGAATTACGAGCGGTTCAATCATCGGCAACTATTTCGGGAACCGTCTTTGATGTTCAGAGTGGCCGCCCTTTAGCCGGCGTCGCTCTCTATATCTTGCCTCCCGACCGTTCGTTGTCCGCAACATCCAAGTCGGTCCTTTCCAACTCAAGCGGCCAGTTCCTATTTGATGGAGTCGCACCTGGGAGATACCGAATTGTTCCGAAACTGCAGGGTTGGGTCTACTCTCGTCCAGAAGGTCTCCGAACGCCACAGCCAGGCCCACTTTTGCAGGTCAACGGAAACGATCGTCGAACGGACGTTGACCTTCGCCTGGGTCTGCAAGCTGTTATATCGGGACAGGTAGTCGATACGTCTGGTCGGCCAGCAGTGGATTTTTTGGTGCGTCTCGTTCGCAGCGCCGGGCAGTCAAGCGAAGACCAACCATTCGCAAACGTCAACTCCGTCGAACCGTTATTGACGAAGACTGACGACCGCGGTCAGTTCCGTTTTTCCGCGTTGCAAGCAGCTGACTACTATCTCCAAGTCTCTCGCGGGGCAGGTGTCTTGCCGGCTTTTGCTTATTATCCGGGTGTCGTCGAACAGGGCAGAGCGACTGCAATCACTACTCGACTTGGCGAGGAAGTCCGTTTGTCGGCGATGGCCGTCGAAACGCCGAAGCGTGTACCTGTCAGACTCTATTTCGCGGACACAGAAAAACGAGGAGTGCTGAAATCCTTGAACTACGGCCCCACAGACTCGCCCCGGGACTCAATGCGTGAGGTCTATTCGGTGAATAGATCTGGAGGCTCGCAGGAGATCGTTACAGCTTGGGCGCCAGGCCACTATGAGGTCCTCCTGGTGATTACATCGGACCGGGAAGAAACATACTATTCCCGCACCAGCGTTGAGGTGGGCGACCGCGAAATCAATCAGGAGATAGCGCTTCTGCCTGCCTATCAGGTCAAGGGACGTTTCATCGACGAAGCGCAAGGCATACCATTGGTTTCCATGGGCCAAGCAGGATGTGTTCTTGTTCCTCAATCTCTTTCGGACGGGATGCAGGCATACAACGGATGCGAAGGGCAGTTTTCTCCTGGACGCTATCGGTTGGAATTCCACGATCTTTCTGAAGACGCATATGTCTCATCAGTGACAACGTCCGGAAAAGACATTCTCAGCGACGGGTTCGAGATTCGCGGCGATACTTCTTTCGATATCGTTATGGGCCGGGATGGGGGAGTTGTTTCAGGTGTAGTTAGAGACGGGATGGGTAAACCGTTGGGCGAAGCGTCAGTGACTCTCGTGCCAGATGGGGCTCGAGCAGCAGCCGCGTTTTATAAAACTACGCTTTCCAACTTTGATGGGAGTTTTGAAATAAGAGGGATTGCGCCGGGAGATTATCTCCTGTACTCCTGGCAAGACCTTGACCGAGTCGCCTATCGTGATGCCGATTTCATGAAAGCATATGTCGGGAGGGGTGTTCCTACTAAGATGGCGAAAGGGCAGCGAGAGTCGGTCAATCTCACCGCGCTGGAGGATTAGACGTGCTCATCGACACGTGTGCCCCGATATACCGCCAAACCGTAAAAGTGCCGTGAACGGACCGGAGCGTTTCGAGACGGGCGTCGCCAACACCCAGTGCGTCTACCTCGATGCGCTAGCGAGATTCAAGATTCAAGATTCAAGTCATTCTGGAGACAATCTTTTGAGTGCGTCTTTCGCCTCGCCTTCCTTCCGAACCTGAGTGATTGATGTGTCGTCCGATTCAACGATCAACGATTCAACTCAAAGGAGCTGCAAATGAACGCCATTCGGTTGACTGCGAACGCTCGGTCCGAGACGTGGATCTGGTTACAACTACCTGTAAACTTTGATGAGTCCAGCGCTCAACCCAAGGAGCAGGAGAACAACCGACGAAGACTCCGGGATCGTACTTGGGCTGTTCGTGAACCGAACGAAATCCCAGTCCGCTTTGGCGCTCGGAGAACCCCCGATGGGCCCAGTGGGATCTCCCCATGCGAATTGGTCATCGGGAGCAGGAAATGAGGGTACGCCCACGCTGACCCCAGAGAACACTAGAACATTGTCCACGAGGAAATCGAAGGTCGGATTTCCGGCCGCAATCACAACTTTGTAGGTGTGAAGAGCGTCGGTAGTGTCCATCGAAACTATTTTCACTCGCGAAACTGTCCAGTCCGAGTACAAAACGCCGTCAGGTTCTATACCAAAATTCCACAAATTGCCACTTAGACTCTGAGCATCATACAGGATCGTCGTGACTGCCGAACCGCTACCCGTGGCAGAGAGGAGCCTGACGCTCCACTCCAACTCCGCGTTAAGGGTGTGATCGAAGAAGGTTCCCGCTGGCAGAAGGTAAAGGCCGAACGCGCCAGGCAGGATGGTTGTGTCCTGATGGAGTAAGCCCCCGCTGACACTGAACACAGAGGTCTCGGCAACATTCCCGCCGTAGGTTGCACCCTGAGCGCTCGGCAAGACACCCGGGGTATTGAATTCGAAAGAAACACTGGATCCAAGCGCTGGCCAAGCAAAACATGTGATCAAGAGTCCAAGCAGGAGTACTCTGACTGTACACAGTTCCTTCATTTTTTCCTCCGATGGATGAGCTGAATTGCCCCCGACTGAAGCACACCGGAGTCCAAACGAAAGGATCCAATGAACTCCACGTCCCCGAATGCGGTACGCCCCAGGACTACGCAAATCGTGAAGAGTGATTGTCAGGAAATCCGACGCTCCACATAGCGGTTCCTTCTTGATCATCTCTCGCATGTTGTTCATCAAAAGAGGGTTTTGTACTGTCATTCCTAGATTTGTAAAGGAGTTTGACAATTTCGTAGCGACAAGCTTTACAAGGATTGGTTGATCGCCAGTTCGGGTTTGATGCAGTGAAGCAGTTACTGGAGTTTCAGAGGCTTGCGGCGGCGAGCAGATCGACGCAGCAACAGCTGCAACCGACGGGCGGCGGCGCTGGAGTAAGTGCCGGATTATCAACCCAACCGCCACAAATTCACTGGCCAAATTAGGTCGTGAGCGTCCGGTAAGGTTCCCCGAACCGGTGAGAACCGTCCGGTTCAATTCGTGCTGGGGCCGATCCTTGACGACGCGACAATGCCCTCCAATCCCTGAAATTTGACGGATTGAATGACGTCCGAAAGACGAGCGTTGAGAAACGGGATGTACTGGACTGGTTCGGCGAGAGTGGGCAGTATTTCCTCTTCCAGGATTTGGCGCCTGCGCTCCAACGGATTACGCATCAGCTCTCGGCCCGATAGCATCAGGAGATCAAACACGTAATAGAGGACAGGCTGGCGGCCTGAATCGTAATTCTGCAATGCATTGAAGGAAGGGCGTCCGGCCTCATCGAGTGCAACGATCTCTCCGTCGATTACGGTTTCATCCGGCGTTCCACCGAGTGCGTTGACGACGCCTGGGTAATTCGAGTTGAAATTTTTGTCATTACGGGAGCGAAGGCTTACGGCGCCGCGAGATTTGAATGCGATAGCGCGGTAGCCATCCAGCTTCAGCTCATAGCGCCAGTTGTTTCCCTGAGGTAAGGCTGATTTCCGCAAGAGCAACATCGGCGGAATAAAAGCGGGCGCTAACGTTCATCGCCATAGGTCCAAGTATCGTCTCCCCTCAAATGCGCGACGCATTGCACTTCCTTGCTCACGTCATTGGCGGAACTCCAATCCTATGCTAGATTCTCGCGCACGGAGGCTCTATGCGGAAACTGCTGCTGCTCGCGTGCCTGCTCCTGCCGCCACCGACTGCCTTTGCCGACACTATCCAACAGGTAAACGGCGGTGGATGGGAATCATTCGGAGGCTTTGGTCCAGCGTTTTCCGTATATGCTGGCTCGAATGTCATATTCGACAACTTCGGTCCGAATCATCGACTTGGACAAGGTGGCTGGGTAGTAAGTGGGTCGCAAAATACAAGCCTCTGGACTGGCAACACGGTCCAAACAGGAGCGTCGTTCACATCAAACATTGCCGTGAGCCTCTTCCAGATAGACATCGCTCTACAGCTTGACAAGGGAACCAATTCCTTTCTTCTTTCGCTCAACGAGAATGCAAACGGGGTACCGGGCATTACCTTGGAAGAGTGGCACATTACCAACGCTGCTCCGTTCGGCAACGGGAGTCCTTCATTTGGTGGATTTGAGACTGTCACTTCCTCTGGTGAGACGCTGCTGAACAGCGGGGAAACCTATTGGCTCGTCGCCTCCGCATTTGATCCGAACTCTGACACGGACGGCGCCTGGAGGGTACATTCCGTTCCCGAATCCAACACCGGGCTACTTCTCAGTATCGGTATACTCGCCTCCGGTGCGCGATGCTTTCGGAAATGGCTAACGGCCGCAAGACTCATCATTCAGCGGGAGCTGTAGGCACCTAGAGACTTAAAGATCTCTCCAACAATCCGACTCGATAACTGCTCGGCCGCGTTACCGGAAATGACGGTGACTGACCGGTTAACCTCTCGTGGAAGCCCGGCGAGTGTCCGCAGTTGCAGTCGGGCGATTAACGAGAAGACGCTAGTGTAACTCGACTGGAATTCGGCCTGAACTGCACGGGTTGTCCGGACTGACCAGCCGGAGCAAGAATGCCGCCCATCGAATAGCGCATACGCTTTCCCGTCGTGAAAAGTAGTGAACTCATGGTTTCGATTGATGGCACGCGAGGCCTACAATCCTGTCATGTCCCTTCGCATCTACGTCGATGCCTACTCCGGCTATCGAGCCAACGAGCGCCCGCGTCAGTTCTGCCTGGATGAGGATGTGTTCGAGATTGCGGCCATCGAAGATCGTTGGTACGACCCGAACGCGGAGTACTTCAAGGTTCGTGCGGTCAATGGGAAGCGTTACCTCTTGAGATGCGATTCCCAGACGAGCGGGTGGTCGCTGCAGAGCGGATTCGATGGAGCGGATTTACTAGCGAGGACGAGCATCACGCTCGTTACGGTCGAGCCGCAAGCGATTCGCTAAGCCGAGCAACGAATCGCGGGATGCGAGAGGTGCCGACCACACCGTTCGTTCACTGTCCGACACGATGAATCAGTTCGTTCACAAGTGACAGGATCTGCGGCTTGGTGTACTGCAGCGGCGACCTGACGGCATAGGAATCGCGCAGCCAGTCCTGAAGTGCTTTCAGAATGTCGTTTTGCAATTTATTTCTGGCGCCCTGTATTGCATCAGCAGAGAGTTGTTCGTCCAGTGCTGTAACCTTCTCGAGAAGCGCGTTCCGTCGTTGTGATGGATTTTGATCGAAACCGCTATCCGGGATTGAATTTACCGCATCGCGCAGGAGTTTCGTGGAGACGTTTGTTTCGGCCATCACGGTGCCAGCTATTAACACTTGAACACGAAACGTCCCAGCGGGAAAGGGTAGCGACGCTACAAAGGGAATGTCTCCTCTAAAACTAGGGACGTCGGTCGGTTGAGCCTGAGAATCGAAGGAGACTGATGAAATTATCGTCCCTGTCCGCGTCACTATCCGCACGATTCCGTCACCAGGTTGGTTATCGGTGACTTCGCCACTATCCGATTTGTTCATTCTCCAGATTTCAACAGATCTATTGGGATGAATAATCCCAGAGATGAGGAGTACTTCAGGGTCTGTTGAGTTCTGGCGAAAATTCTGAAATAGGCTTGCAAAGTGAGAATCTGAAATCCACGTTGTGTAGTCCGCTCCCATTATTTCAATTGTGTGCGGATCCATGGCAGCGCGTTTTTGCACCCAGAATCCAGTTCCATCGATATTGGCGACGGCTCCAGTCCCAAATATACCGCGATCGTTCGCGTCCTTCTGATAGGAGTCCGGAAAACCATAGGTGTGACCGAGTTCATGTGCGACGACGTTGTCACTGTTATCGACGACAAAAGCCACTTTTCCGTTACGCATGGTCACACCATCGGAACCAGGCATGTAGGCGTTAAACCAAGACTGCGGGACTACGGCGATTACCCGCTCGGGTATTGGCACCTGCTTCCGAGCTTCTTCCCATAGCATGTCATACTGCTTGGCAAATGTTGTTGCGTTCAAATCCTCATTGAATGGATCAAACGGACTGCCGATTGAGTAAGACAGGCTAACAGTACCCTCCGGTACTGGGAACACCCCGTGCACAAAATCCATGCTCTTCGTAACGGTGTCGTTGAAGCTTTGTACGCCAAAAGCCCACTCGCGAAACAAATATTGGATTTTCCTACCGAGTGGCCGCACCGTTAGAAGCTCGCTCTGGGTGCGGTCGGCCGCCTTAATTAAATTGAGACCGTTTTGGGGATCGATTTGTACAACGACGCTTAGGGTCGTGGTATCCGGTCGAGGTAAACTCTCAAACCACTGGAGCCTTTTTCCGCCTCGGAGATTTCCGACACTCTCCAGTTTGGGTGGAGGCATCTGCAGCACTGTCCCCGTAACGTTCTCCAGTGTGAGCTGAAACGGCACCTGCATCGAGTCAAGACAATGAGCGACAGTCTCTCCCACCTGTACCCTCGTCTCGATGAGAGTTGATCGGTTTTCGACCGCGTCAGCAATCGAACCACTGGACACCGTGCTGTTTACCTGTCCATCTGCGACGAGATCCACTCCTTGGTTTATGCGAAGTGGCGACAACATCAAGGGTAAAGACTTCACATCAAGTGACAGCTGCGAAGAGGATGCAGTCTTCCCCGTAACGTTATCCGTCACCAAAAGGGTAACGTTATGCATTCCCGGAGTAGCAGGCGGACATCCCGTTGTCCCAATTGTGTTGGAGTTGATCGAAAACCCATTTGGCAGTCCCGCTGCCGACCATGTGTAATTTCCCGAACCGCCGCTCGCAGTCAAGGGATTTAGATATGGCACACCGGAAGTTGCCGTTGGCAGGAACGTGGTTGTGACTCGCAGGTCATTATTAGAGTCCGCTTGGTTTATTCGAACCACATAACCCGAGATTCCAGAAACCAGAATATTGCCAGTCCGAGGGGTCGCCACCTGATCTACTTGCAACTGGATGGGCGCAGAACCGACCAATTGCGTGCTCTGCGGCAACGCTGCCGTGCCCGACATCCTTATCCACGCAGACGCTGTATTCCATACCCACCATCTGCAGTCGGGACGCGAAGCGATCACGGGCACTGAAACGGCACCACCCGCAAGTGGTACAGAGATTTCTGGTTGAGCAGGACGGACGGTACAAGCAGTTATGAAGTCACCGGTCGGTGGAACGTTTTGAGTAGTCGTCACAACAGCAATGTCGACAATAGTGCCATTTGGAATCGAACCAGTGGGCCTGCGGCTAATTGTTAACAAAGTGTTGGAGCGTAGGCCGGTGTACATCGTCAGCAATTGGCCATTCAATCTAAAATTGAAGCCGCAACCAGGCGTATCAGAACCTGCATTGATAATGAGGTCCCCAAAGCCGTTGTATCCGGGCGGCACGTACAGCCTGGTAATCTCGTCATCACTTCGAAACGTGGCGCTGTCAGAGACATTTGTCGAATTCGTCAATGCCTGGGCATTGGTGGTGTCCCTAATACTCAGATGTGAGTCGCATTGAGCTTCTAAAGCTTGCGCACCACCTGCCAGCAGCGCGCCAAGAATAACAATCCTCGTCACCGTCCTAAACAACCTTCGTTGGTTCACCCTCATATCTCCTTCATTGCTGACACCATCCGCCAATCAAGATCAAACCGGCTAAATAAGCAGAAAGTATTGCCTGCATAAAACAGTTTGCCCCACGGGCTGAGATGCTCCATTGTCGTTCTCGCAAGGGCCATGGATGGAACACCATTGAGCCTCGAGAATGCGATAGAAAATGTACGAACAAGCCTCGGGTTGCAACCATAGAGGTCCAGAGTCTGGTCCCGATCAGAAGACATTCAGGTTTTGGTCATGTTTACGCTGAAATTTTCAGCGGTGAACCCGAACGACACGATCAGCGGATGAGTGTCACGTCGGCAGAGATTTGCTGCTGCTCGACAACGCGCACCAGGACGCCACGGGATTCGTGCTCGCGCAGAAAATCTTCATTCTCCCAGGCACCGCGCTCGACGTGCTCCCACGAGAACAGCTTGTACTCCCCAGGTGGCACGTTGGAAAACCGAAAGCGGCCCGACTCATCCGAAGAGGTGAACCTGTGGTGGACATGACGCCGTTGGCCTGCCTCGGGAATCAACACCACAGTTGCTCCCGCGCTCGTTGGACCGCCGTTCAGAACGCGCCCCTCGATACTCCCGGGGTTTGTACCCAGTGTGATGACAAGGGATGACACAGACGCAGGTGAGTCCAGGCTAACGCCATTGTTCATGACATCCGTTGCCCCCATGGTCATGGACTTCACGTAGACGTTTGCGAGAGCCGCGGGCACGGCGGCGCCCACTCCCTGTACCAGCTTCTGTTGAAACGTTTCGTTCTGTGCCTCGATTGGCGGCGCACTGATGGGCTCCACGGGTGCTCTAAGGGGTCGAACAGGTGTTACGAATACCTGGTAATTCCCGACAGGAATATCCTGAATGGTGAATGTCCCATCGACAGTGGGTCGCGAAGATCGAAGGAATTGGTCGACGCTATTCCGACGCACACCGACGGTCAGTCTCGACAAGATCTGTTCCGGCCTCAAAGTGCCTTCTTCAAAGACGACGCGGCCCGACAAGGAGCGCCCCGGCCCTAAAGCAACAGTGACCCCGTTGGCGTCTCGATCTCGGATATCCAGATCGATGAGGCCCGTGAGTCCTCCTGCAGTTGCACGCAGGACATAAGAGCCGCGCGGTATTCGAGGAATATCAAACAAACCATTCGAATCGGCCTGAGCAAAGGCGACAGCGGAAGGCGATGGTGAGTCGGCGGGAAACAACGCGACAGTTGGAGCGAGCGGCCGCCCCTGAGGGTTCGTAAATGGACCTCCTTGAACCACACCGCGCACATGCAACGCCGCAACTGGACTTGCATCGATATCCACGTTGTTCACCTGAGCGCCTGGTGCGATGTCAATGGCCGTCGCATCGTGCCAATCCGGTGTCCTCGGAAAATACATCGGGACGTGCATCTCCGCGTCGCCCACCCCTCCTCCGGTTCGTGACCGGACGAAAAGCGGAGCGAACACCTCATTTCGTTCCAGGTTTGCCTGAAGGATGTTGCGCGACAGAAGAGGATTGTCCCCGCCGCCAGGATTCAAAAAGATTACGGGTGGCGGAAGCCTCCTGATGTCGGTGAAGTCGGCCAGCACATAGTAGCGACCTGGAGGCAGCCAGAAGATCCGGTATTCACCCTGATCGTTAGTCTGACTCGATAGCACCTTCTTCCACACAGGCGCACCCGATTCGTACGAAATCTTCCCGACCGCCACATGTACCTTCACGACCGGTCGGCCTCGGTCGAGAACCCGCCCTGCGATGACGCTGCCTCGCGTCATCGTGAGTCGAAGCCCTTTGAGCGTCTGCCCAGTACCAACCGTTAGGCGTTGAGGCAGATCTGGCTTTAGCGGCGCGTATTCTGATCGGACATATCCGGAACGGGTGGCCAGAAGCCGGTAATCGCCTGCGCCGACATTGGCGAATAGAAAATTGCCGTTTCGGTCGGTAGTCGTTCTGATGCCAACAGCGGAGTCGATCCGCAGTTCCACAGCGGTTGCCGCCAAAGGAGCGTTCGACTCCACATCAACAACGAGTCCTTCGAGTGTAGCCGGCCTCTGTTGTTGGCCCGCAAGAACTGCGGCGCATCCCATCATGAATATGATTGTGAGTTGTCGATGTCGAATCACAGCTTATCTCCGCCTTTGAATGACAGACACCTGGGTCTGCTGCTTCCCTTCAGTGACTACAATCGGTTTGCCGAGTTGCTCGTAATCCTGGAGGAACTGGGATTCTTCCCAGGATCCGGGCTCCGCATACTCCCACGCGAAAAGCTTGTAGTTTCCCGGAGGAACTCGCTCGAGCTGGAACTTTCCGGCATGGTCCGACGCGGCGCTACGGTACAAATCCTTTCTTTGTCGAGCCGAAGTTGTCTCAGGAATAAGCGCAATGACGACGTTTGGCATGGAGACGCCGACAGGACTAACGGCGGTTCCCTCGATCGCGCCGCTTCGACTGGAAATCGTGACCTCCAAAATAGTGCCGGTGCTTTCCTGAACACGAAGCCCGTCCGCCAGAACATCGACGTCTCCCAATTGAACGGACTTCACATACGCACCTGAAGGAATTCCGTCGACCTGAACCCGGTAGCTTCCTGGCCAGGCACGCAGCGAAAATCCGCCGTCGGGACGAACGGTACCGAACGCAGCGGGGACGGCCCCAATTCCGGTGTTCGGCATCCCCATGACATCGGGATCCCAAATAAGGCTTACCGAGACTCTCGCCAACGCAGGATCTCCCTGGGCCGGCGTGCCGCCGTCAACCGTAACCCGACCGGCGATGTTCAACTGAGGAGCGATGACGAGACGTAGACCTTGAACGTCCGCGTCGGCCACCTCGATTTGCGTGATGGCACGAGCTCCCAGAGAACCGCCGTTTCGGACTGCGGCGGCCAGAGAAGCTTGTCCCGGCGTGAATGTGGGACCTCCAATACTTCCCGAAAATACCGCATAACTTCCGGGAACAATGCCGGCGAGATCGAAAGTACCATCGGCGCCCGTCATGGCGAAGGAGACGTCGACGTGGGGAGCTTGCCTACGCGGCACCGCCCGGACTTGAAGGCCTGGCACTGGCCGGCCGTTCGCTCCATCGATAAGCACACCGCGGATGTGATGCGACCGCACAGCGCCGGCGTTGAGGAAAATGTCAGCGCCAGCGCGAGTCGGAGACTCAGGCACGAGATCGATCGGGCGCGCGCGATCAGGACTCAAAGCACCGCCGAAATAAACGAGCCCATGAGTTTCTTCGATGACTTCTCCATCAGGCAGTGAGCGGCGAGTCAGAATGGGAGACCCGGAATCTTCCGAAAGCATATCGTTATTGCTGATCATGACCTCCGAACGGTCCTCCACTTTTGCGGCTACGAAGTAGCGGCCCGGGGGCAACCCGAAAATGCGATAGTCGCCACGGTCATCCGTCAGCACATCAAAATTATTCACCAGCGTACGCCGGCCGTTTTTGTGGTGATATTTTGCGGCGAACACGACCGCCCTGCTGAGTGGTTGACCCTCGATATCATAGACACGCCCAGTGATGACGCCCATCGGAGCCATCTGCAATTTCAAGCCCTGTAACGCCTCGCCTTCGGCCAAAGGAAACACAAATCCCGGCCCGCGCGGGTCGCGCTGACCATACTGTGCGTCGGAGTAGGGCTCTTTGAAGTGCGCCGCAACAAGCCGGTAACCACCAGGCTTCAGGTTTCGAAAAATGAATCGGCCGTCGTCGCCTGTCTTTGCATATTGCACTTCCGGAGCCAGCGGGGGTGGAGGGTCCGCGACGGGAAATGGTCCAGTGTTGCTTGGATTCATGAGGGCAGAAAATGCCTCGACCGCTCCGGGATTCAGGGGTGCTGCTGTCGTTCCTTCGAGCCGCGTTAACTCCACATCCGCACCGGCGATGGGCTCGTTAGTCCCCCACTGCACGACCACACCTTCCATGGTTCCCCTACGGTCCACGACTTGTTGGGATTGCACTGGCGCACCCTGAAGGCGAACCAATCCTGCCGTAAGGTTCTGGAGAACATAAGCCTGAGTGCCTCCGAGACTGTAGTACAACTCGCCGGCGCGCGAAGTGCCGAGCGACCTGATCTCCTCAGCCTGCCGTCGAACAAGCAGTGGAGGGCCTGAGGCTTTACCGTTCACGGTCGCGATGGCCCACACGCCCACCGTGTCACCGCGTCGCCCGGCTACGAGAACGTTGGCATCGACCCATCCTAGCACCCTGGCGTCGGCGATACTCTGAAGCAGTGGGTATTCGATGAATCCACCATCTGTGCTGAGGGCGTTGACGTCACGTGAATTCGTCGCACTCGACTTCACGTCGTAAGCGATGAATTTTCCGTCAGGCGAAACGAAAACACCTCCGGGCTCCTGAAAGTCGAAGAAAGTCTTCAGCGGCTCGACCTTTCCGTTCAAATCCACGAGAGCGATTCGGGAAACGCCATCTTTGTTCGACGCCAGCACCGCGATCCTTCCATCGTGCGTCCAGTCCGCCGGGCGGAAATTCGCGATCGCCGTGTTGCTATAGACCCATCGATTCCGCGATGCATCGGTTCCCACCACCCACAACTCGCCGTTGCTTTCGGCACTCGGCCGCCACACATAGGCGATTTCACGACCTGAACGAGAGATTGCAGAGGGGCCGATCTCTCCGTTGCGAGCGCCAATCACATTCCGATTCCGTTCATTGGTCAGATCACGGACGTTCAGTGAACCATTCCGGCGATCTATAAAAGAAAGGAAGCGACCGTCGAAAGAGACGCGGCCTGATGGATTGACCTGGGAATCCTCCCATATGATGCGATCACTAAGTTCGGCGGTTCCTCCGGTGGACCGCTGATCCCTCAGTGATTTCAGAATGTCTCGTGCCTCTGCAGCTTCCCGGCTTGTGGCAAACTCGCCCACGAGCCGATCCAGGTATGTTCGAGCCTTGCTCCTGCCGTAATTCTTGTGCGCCTTGGCAAGATGCAGCAAGGCCCGGGCTGTTACGTCCTTATCGGCGGCGATTTCTGCTTCCTTCAGAGCCTGCTCGTAAAGAGCGATAGCGCCGTCGAAATCTCGGTCGAGAGTCTCCGTGTTTATACCGTCCTGAAGCAGCAAACGTGCCTTGCTGACCTGGGCCAGCGTGTTTGAAGAGACGATCAACGCCATTCCAAGAAGCACGGCCCAAAGGGCGTTTCGATTCATGCCTTCCTCCAACGAGAAGACATTCGCGTACTCACGTCAGTCCATAACGGGAAATCCGTCATGTTTCCATCCGGCTTTCTTCAGGATTTTCGAAGCGGTATCCGAGACCACGCACGCTTTGCAGATAGCGCGGGGAAGCCGGATCGACTTCAAGCTTCTTTCTGAGATTCATGATGTGATTGTCGACCACTCGATCCGTGATGGCGACACTGGTGCCCCAAACACGATCGATCAACTGCTCCCGAGAGAGTAGCCGGCCCCGGGAATGGATGAGCGCCGTGAGTACTTTGAACTCGAGCGGCGTCAAATCCACAGCGACACCGGTTCGCCGGACAATGCACCCAGGAAAATCCACATCGATGTCACCGAAACGGTAACGCTGCGGACCTTCGGGGGAAGTTCGCCGCAGTACGGCCTTGATCCGCGCACATAGTTCCATCGGGCTGAAAGGTTTCGTGACGTAATCGTCGGCACCCAATTCGAGTCCTAGAACTTTGTCGATTTCGAGCGAGCGCGCCGTCAACATGATGATTGGGGTCTTCACGCCGGCCCGCCGCAGTTCGCGAGCGACCGCGAAGCCATCCTTACGCGGCAGCATAACGTCCAGAAGGATGAGATCGAACCTGGTTTCGAGGGCAAGCCGCGACGCGATATCTCCATCGCCGACGACTTCCACGGCATACCCTTCGACGGTCAAATCATTACGCAACCCGAACGCGATCGCCGGTTCATCCTCAACGACGAGAATCTTTGTCATCACGCTCCTCCCAAGTCGTTGCCGTTACTCGCCAGCAAGGGCAGAAGGACACGAAAGGTGCTTCCTCTGCCAGGTTCACTGTCGACGGTGATCGTCCCACCATGAGCTCGCACGATTTTTCGCGCCGTAGCCAGACCAATACCTGTTCCCCCGACGTTCCCTGACCTCGCGGCATCGCCGCGGACAAACTTCTCGAAAATCCGCTGTTGCTCCGAACGTGGGATTCCCACGCCCTGATCGCGGAAGGTGAGTTCCAATTCCTGTTCTCTGGAAGTCACGTTCAACCAGACGGTGTCGCAATCCGGGGAGTACTTCACAGCATTCTCAAGAAGGTTCCAGAACACGCAGCGCAGTGTTTCGCGGTCCGCTCGAACAAGTTGCGGATTTTCGCCTGCCGTAATGTCGAGATGATGGCTGCGGTGGGCCTCACTTTCGACAAACTCGGCGGCGGTCTGTCGAAGCAGGGCCGCAGCGTCCAGGGTTTCGAATCGAAACTGCATCCGCCCTGATTCGAGGCGACCGAAGTCCAGCAAAGCCTCGACAAGCCGTCGCAGCCGGTGGCTTTCATGGTGGAGAAAGTCGTAACTCTGCCGCCGATCGTCCTCAGTCGTGAGGCGGCCGCGCTTGAGGAGTTCCGTCAACTGACAGAGTGCGGTCAATGGGGTCCGGAATTCGTGGGAGACGATTGAAACGAAGTCTGACTGCAGACGGGCGACCTCAAGTTCACGGGTTACAGCGTGCCCAACCAACCAGCCGCCGGTCAGGATCAGCATGAACAGGACAGCTACGCCAGCGAGAAGCAGCCGGCGGCGGAAGCGCAGTTCGTCTTCCTCTCCTCCTGTACTGAATGCCTGGATCGTCCATGGAAGCCCGGTTTCGGCCGCGAAGCGAGTCGTGGTGCGACTGCCTGTCGGTACGTTGCCGACGACGGGTCGCCCCCCGTCATCGGTGAAGACAAGCTTCACTCGCCGCGCCCCCAGTTCAACCTCCATTTCGTCGAGCCACGTTCTCTGTATCTGCTCAGTGCTCGCGGCGAACGCGGCGAGCTGATTGCCGGATCTCTTCCATACAAGTACTATGGGCCCGGACTGCATCATGAGGCTCTTGCGAGCGGGTTCCAATGCAGCCCCTTCACGTCCCCAGCGATCCCAAATCCAATGCACACCCTGGGCAAGCGCGCCTTCTTTCGAAGCACCCCGCTCGGACTCTGGCAACACGCGCGACACTTGACTCCAGAGGGACTCGTACGCTTCTCGTGAGAGAAGCCATCGTCCGGAATGGAGCTCAACTGCCAGAGCGCGCGCAGCAGGCATTAAGGAGGCATGATCTTTCTCTTCTTCGAAAACCTTCATCAAGCCTAGGCGGCCGGAGAGTGCGGCTGGCAATCCGCGAACAGGAATGTCACCGAGTTTCGTAAGCGTGCTATAGGTTGCAACCGCATCTTGAGGTTTACCGGATTTCTTCTGATTCCCGGCAATAAGAACGAGCGCAACCGCTCGGATCTTGGGGTCCTCTGAATCGGCAAGAGTACGGAGCTCAGCGATGGCACCAGCGTAGTCGCGCTTCTGAAGCACGAGTTCTTCCGCGTGGCCAAATAGAGAATCCGAGGGCTCTGGCGCTTCTGGTACCTGAGGCCGATAAATAAGTCTGTCGTCAGGCCATGCCTGAAACGAAGAGCCATCGAATCGCACGAACACACCGTCGCCCGGAACAGTTTTAACATTCGCCACTGTGTCGCCCATGAGAAGCCGATCAAGATCGCTCTCCACGCTCGCGAGGCGTCGCTCCAAAGCGATGACGGCGCTTCCCGCTGCAACTTCTCGGTGATCATCCAGACGTTTTTCTGAAAGTTGTCGTTCCTGTTCCGCGAGACGCCAACCCAATACGCCCAGTGTGGAAACGAGCAAGAACATCAGCGTCCAGAATGTCCATCGCAGTCGATATGGTGTGCGAAGCCAGTCGCCTATCATAAGAAGGACCGGCCTATTATAGGGGATGGCAGGCAATCGCAAGGTCAGTCTCCCGTCTGGCTTCTGTCAGGAGTCGGTCAGAGTCTTACGAGCCCTCGGATGCGCCGACCAGTTTATTTCGGCGATTAGCATGGAGCACGGAGCCAATTCCACCTTAAGGCGCTTCCATCAAAGTGAGTGTGTGTTAAAAGCAAGGGCCAAGCAACACAGCAAAAAAGCGAAACTTTCCGACTTGGGAGCGGAGCGTGTCGTTGACACCGTCTTGACCCACGCAATGCTTAAGTTGTAGCCGTCGGGTAGTGTCCGCAACGTTAGGGTAGCGGACACTACTTGTTGAGGGTCTTCAGTCGATCTCAGTTCGGCGAGGAAGGTCCAGGTTCCAGGGCAAGAGTTCTTTGATCCGGGTGATCGGATGATCGGCGATGCGTGCGAGCACGGACGACAGATAGGCTTCGGGATCGATGCCGTTGAGTTTCGCCGAGCCGATCAACGTGTACATCGCCGCGGCGCGATCGGCGCCCGCATTCGACCCAGCAAAAAGGTAGTCCTTACGGCCGAGCGCCACAGCGCGCAATGCGAGCTTGAGGTTCACCCGGGCACCGACGCCGCAGCGCTTGACGGGCGGGTGAAAGAAGAGGAATTCTTCCAGCCTATTCCTTGGTGCTCATTTGAAACGGGGGGCTCCTCAGAATACTGAGAATGATCGCTGAGGCCCGCTTCCCTTCGGAGACCGCGTAGCGCGCGACAGATCGAATGAATGACCCGGGGCACGAACGGTCGAATTTCATTCATGTCAACCTCGCCGCATGCTCCGGATTCCCAGTACCACCGAAAACATTTTCACAAAACGGCGCGGCAACGCCTCTGTGACAAAGGGAATCGAGTATTTGACACAGGCCGCATGAATCGGTTCGGTACAGCGTTCCAATTGGAGCAAGGTGAGATTCGGACCCAGATGATGTTCAATCTGATAGTTGATCCAGGCTGCCGACCAGTTTCCCCAGCCGGACCGATGAGTGTAATTGGCTGTCCCGAGGTTCTGATGCAAATACCACTCCTCTTTTCCAGAGGGTTCATGATCGAAACGGAACATATCGGGAGCGGTATGCGTCGAGGCAATCAAGGCCCATGAGTAGAAATTCAACAGCACTTCGGCAATGATCTGGGTGACAAATACGCGGAATGCCGCGTCCCAGCGGACCGTCGCGAAGAGCAGCGGTATGCCCACAAAGCGAAGCGATGCGTAAGGCAATATGCATCTCCGCCAGAAATCACGGCCCACTTCACTCAATGGATTGAACACGAATCCAAACATCCAGACGTTTTGAATGTCATACGTGATAGGAGCGAGTCTGCGTTCCTTGCGCCGCAGTTGAAGCAGTGTGCTCGGCGCGTAATAGGTAAGTCTCCAGGTGCACATGATGAGCAGCGCAAGACCGGCCTTTCGCCAGATCGGCAGCGGAGATCGCCGCAGGAAATCCAGATTGGCTTCAACGACGTCAGGATCGTTCCGGCTTCCGGTGTAAACATGATGTATGTTGTGTTCCATTTGCCATGCTTCCGGAATGATCCAGTCGCCCCAGTCCCACAATCGACGCCAGCCTCGCCCGAACTTCGTGCCGTTCAGACTGTCAGGACAATTCGGAATGTGGTCATAGCTGTGATGGAGTATCTGATGCGCAAGTCCCCATCGCCCCATTTGAGCAATGACGATGAGAATGGGCGAGAGGGGATTGAGTTGCCATGCGGCCAGAATGTATCCGGTTAATCCGATCACACGGCCGATCCAATCGAATACTCGAACGTGCCGTATGTCATCAGGGCCTGCCGAAGCTCGATGTTCCAGAACAATACGTTCCACCGATTCTCGAAATGCAGCCAGCGCCTCCGAAGCGTATTCCCGGCAGGGTGATTGTTCAGTGAGGTTCACGTGTTACCTGCAACCACACCACGCGATTATCAAAGGTCGAGAAGACTTCGAATTTACAATCCGGCGCATGCGCGAATGAATCGGCTGCAAGCTGGGCCATTGCGGTGGCATCGCGGTATTGCATCCACCAGTCCATGACGGCTTCCATGTAGCCGATTTCGTCATTCACCGGAGATAGATTGGGTATCACCATCACGCCGCCGGCATTGAGCGAGGCGTACATCCGGCGCAGCAACAGGCGGGCAACCCGGCTTTCAAGATAGTCGAACAATCCCGAGGCATAAACCAGATCCGACGCCGGCAGGCGCAATCTTCCCTGCAACACGTCCGACACGGCGCCGGTTTCGAAGTGGAAATTGGGGCTCCCATGTTGCGCCTTACAGGCGCGGATGGTTTCAGCATCCTGATCCATTCCCCAATACTGAATTCGCTCGAGCAAATTCGGAGTCAGGCATTCGAGTTCGCGTACGTGACCGCAGGCAACGCAACTGATGGCTGAGAATTGTTGCCGCTTCAGCAGCTGATAAATATAGTGGCCCAGCGTTTCACAACGGTCGCGGACAGCTTTAGCAATGGGAACGTTCGTCGTCAGACGGAACAGTTCATGTCCTGCCGGAGTCAGTTCCTGGTTTCCCGGATTGCGCAGATACACGTAATCCAGCGTCCTGGCGTCACCCGCATAACCCGCCGGTTTCAACCTAGCGTCACGGGAATAAGCATCCTGCAGGAGCACATCGAAAGCTGAATGTTGCGACGCATTGGCGCACCACTCCTTCCACATCAAAGGCGGGATAGCGGCACGTTGTGCTGCGAGGTCCGACACCAATTCCTGAATTGCACGTGGAAAACCATGTTCTTCAATATTGGCCTGGAATCGGTCCAGTGCAGCGAAGCCGTGATTCTGAACGCTCATGAGGGGTTTTCGATGTGCCACGCCGGCTGCCATGGACTTGCAAAAAGATGAGCGAGCCCGGTTTTCTCCAGATGATTTTGATTTCGCAAAAACAGATGCCGCACGTTTTGCTCCAACACTGGCAGATTCACTATGTCGAGAAGAGTGGAAAGCTCCTGATCGGTTGAAGTCACATCCGAGGCTCGCGACAGTGCGTGTTCGGCTTCGCGAATGCTCGAGATAGTGAGAGCATCCAAGGCGGTCTGGACCACTTCCCGATAGTAAATTGTCCGGCCGAAAATTCCGCTTTCGTGAAGCGTCTTTCCGAAAGTGTCGTAGTCGTCAATGATGTCTCGGGCTGGCATCGAGAACCTGCGCAGGACTTCTAAGAATGCCGGTATCGCCTTCTGCGGTTCGTAATAGAGCAGGAGCCGGGCGACTTCGACAAAGAAATGATAATGTGCGGCTTCATCTGCAGCGATGAGGTGGCAGACCTGTCCAAGGGTGGCGTCGAATGGAGTTTCGAGGCGTTGAAGTTTTCCTAGGACTGCCTGTGCCAGGTTCAGGTAGCTCACCTGCGTTGCCCGCTCCTGAATCACCTGATAGAACACCATGTGCAGCGGCGATTCCCATGGCAGCCTCCAATCCCTCTGTCGCAGGCTTGCGGTGTATTTGTCGATCCATGCTTCGTCACGTCGTCCCAACGCCACGACGGTGTTGCGCCATAGATCCGCGTGGCGCTGTTCTTCGGCGCCCCAGCGAATGTGCCATTGCGATCGGCCATAAGATTGTCTGAGACGAATAATCAGCGGCGCCACGTAGTCCGGCGTGTATTGCTCGACCGCAAAAAAACCTTCAACCACGGTGTGAACTGCATCGCTATGGTTGGCACCGAGCGCTTTCCAGTCCACACAGGTGTCGGCGTGCCAATTGCGACGCTGCAGGGATTGCAGGGTATAGCGGCGATACAAGCCGAGAATTCCTCTTTCGATGGCGCTGGCTCGTGCATCGCTCGAGAGCATGCTGGTGTAATGGCGCCGGTTTGCGCAGTGCGTCCGATTATCCTCGATTGAATTGTCGCTCGTTGCACGCACCGTCGATTGATTCTCCTTCATTGTTCCTGAAGCATGGTCCTCGTAAAGTGGCGTAATCAGCATGGGGACCTCCGTGAGGATAGAGATGTCAGATCCCCGATTGGTCCCGCCTTCCTGTTCGCGGTTCAAAAAAACTCCTCGCTTTTATCGCCGTGTGGTTGAGACTAGCGACCGGAAATGTGATTTGAATCGCGGCTGTGTCAGCTTTCTGTCAGAACACGGTGAAGATTTATTGAGAGAGACGTAGCTGAGGGTTTTTGCTCGGTATTAATCTCATCTGGGCAAGGCGTGGAATTCCGCGAAACCGGAAGCTTGAGTTGAGGAACTGAGAAGTTAACCCGACCGTCTGGTCTGAAAGCCGAGAGGGACCGCCGCGTTCAGAAGTACCGATCAGTCACATATATCGCGAGAACAAAAGTGAGAGCCGCGAGCAATATCAACACCCCAAGGTGGGTGAAATATTGAAATATTCAGTTCGACCGCAGTAACAGGGCTACCCTCCAGCACGTTCTATTAAGCCCGACAAGCAGCATCAAAGGCGTCGTGACGACGAAGACGAGAAGTGCGGTTTGGGTCTCGGCTCCGAAGCGGAATTCGTAAAGAACGTGACCTACTCTGAGGCGTATTGGGTGCGCGAGGACGGTATCTCATTCAAGGGCCATCTGGGAATATGGAATAAGTTTTCTCAGGCTAAAGTGAGATTGAGAACCAGAACGGAAATAGATGGCTTCATTAATCTGGTCCTTCGGCCAAATTAGGACACTACCCGTGGTCAACGGAGCTTGCAGGGCAAAAACGGGAGAAGTTGAGTTATTCATCCTACTCACGGTCCAGTGACGTTCGGATGCGTGTCTTCAATTGCTGGGTCTGGTGTAGTGCTCTCTAAATTTGTGAGTTCGCGGACGACCTTCCTTTGTAATTCCGGATCGCGAATGCTTAGGTTAGCGATCAGAATTTCGATAGCTTCGGCGTTCCCGATGCGGCTGAGGCCTTGGAATCCGTATGGTTGGATAGAAGAAAAACCCTTTTCAATGATCTCTTTCAAATAAGGAATGGCAACGGGGTCCTGAACCCGACTGAGCGCATTAGAGGCGTCCACACGCTCTTGCAACGGCCTATCTGCCAGGGCCAGCGCAAGCAAATCGCGACAGACCCTACCAAGTTGGCCGTCATCTCGAGGCCCAATCCGCATCATGATCTTCGCTATGGGCAGCGGTTGCACAGTGCGACCGGTTGCTGTTTGGAAAGACGCGTCTGTCTTCAGTTGCAGTGTGTATGCCCCGGGAGCTGAAAAGTCGTACCACTCATTCAGCAACAGGCGTTGTTTGTAAGTCTCCCCTGGCGCTAAAGATTGTGTACTGACCCCGGCGAGTCCAGAGTCCCACTCTTTCGGATGCGGAACATCTATAACCCGCCCGTCCGGCACAATGAGAGAAAAGTCGAATGAGGACTTGTTGTTGCGTCCGAAACTGAACTTTACGGCTTGACTGAGACCATTTTGAACTGACACTACGACATATACCGGAGCATGCAGGACGTATGTTTGCTCGTCGGGAGCAACTTCCACTCGGAGACCTCGGAGTTGCTGCGCTTCAACCGACTCCTTGTAGCCCAGGAGTGCAAGCAGAAGGATCCCGCTGCTGATGGGGCTAAGCCGCTTGGTGAAGACTCTGTTGTTATGGTTGGATTGGATCGATTCCATACTCCACCATTATTTGTGTTGTCACACTGAATTTTGACACCATGTACTTCCAGCCTCCACCACTTCACGCATGGAACCCATTCTAAAGGAGCTGTGACCGTAACAGACGTAATGTCCGGACATTTATCGCCATCCGGATATTCCTTACCATCGACCTTGCCCGCGAATGCTGTAATTCCGGCAATCGATCGACTTTGAGTTCCCCGAGATGCCAAATTCTGAGACAACACCCCCAAATTGACCGCGCAAATCGGCTTGGGACTGAGACCGTTTGCCCATATGAAATGAGTCCTTTCGGAAAACCGGCAGCACGATTGCAGTAGGAACTGCAGGTAATAGATGAACCGCTTTGCGCGCATTCAACGCCGAGGCCGTTCTAACAGTCGGCGAGGAGCCCAATGCCCTTTAGAAGCTTAGGGCCGCAAGTCGCGCAGCTTCTGGTCGGCGTATGTAGCCTGGTCCGCGCGCTTTTCGGATGCGATGAAGAAATCGAATAGCCGGTTTTATTGACGTCGCAAATGCCTTTAGCACTGTGCGTAGGGGGAACTATGACATTGATGGCAGCCGCACGAATTTGTCTTATTGCCGCTCTCATCACTGGTCTTACTGGGTGTAAACGGAACATTGAAACGTCTGTTCCAGCTGACGCGCCGCCATCACGTGATTCCAAAGCGACGGCTTCCGTTTCCGGGCAAGCGGCTGGAGACGCAGCTCCGACAAAGGCACAACCTACTACGCAGGCGACGTCGGTGGGACAACCGACTGCAAAGTCGCCCGCTGCAAAATCGCCCTCTGTGCAACCCCCTGCTGCAAAACAGCCTACTGTGAACTCGCCTGTTGCGAAGTCGAAGGTAGCGGCGCCTGCTCCGCCAGCGGCGAAACCCGTCACGGCTGCCGCAGCACCTACGCTCGACTTGGCGGGACTGGAGAAGCAACTTAGATCAACGAAAGCGATCGGTGTCTTCAGTAAGATCGCTCTCAAGAACCAGGTCGATGATCTGCTGGGGAAATTCCGCGACCACTACAAGGGAAAAGAGCCACCCACAATGATGCAGCTGCGGAGCTCCTACGACCTTCTAATTATGAAAGTTCTGTCAATGGTACAGGACCACGACCCCCCACTCGCTACTGCAATCGTCTCGTCGCGCGCGGCGATATGGGCCCTGCTCGCTGACCCCAATAAATTCGCCACGCTCGACCTTTAAAACGTAGGAGGAATTATGAGCAAAAGAATCCTGGCAATCATTCAGTCGATTCTGCTCGCGGCGATTTTTGTAGTGCCGTCGCTTGCCGCCGATGATGAAGAATCCCTCAGGAAAGACCTGACCGCCGTGATCGCGCTTCAGAGTTTGCCTTGTGGTCAGGTTATCGCGGTCAAAACTCAGGCTGAAAATGACTATGCCGTGACGTGTAAGGACAAGAATAAATACCATGTCTTTCTGAACGACAAAGGAAGAGTGATCGTCGAAAAGATTAAGTAGACCAACTCTGTTGATCAACAATTAAGGACTTCTGCTCATCTGAATCAGTTCAAACGAGATCACTCCCTCTTGTTTGCCCTCGCGAATTGGCGAAATGCCGATGCAGTCCAAAAGCTTCCGTCCTGGCCGCAACTCGATTTTCCGTATGACGTTCTTCTGGACGTTCTGATCTCCATCCGAGGTTGCCTCCGATCTCCAAACTCCGCTTGCCTGAAAACGTGACCCCTCAGTAAACTCGCTTCACCCTTTGGTTGCGGACTTCTCGCGCGCTTCGCGGCTGAACGCTAGTCCGTCAGCCAGACATAATGGAATACAACGACGAATACCCGACCTGTGAGCGAACGTACGCGACGGTTCGCATCCTCGGGATGCCAGCCAATGACATCGGGGGCGCGCTCGGACTTATCCCGACACGGACGCAATCGGCTGGTGAAGGAGCGCCCAGTCGCCCAGGCGGTTGGTTTCTCACGACAAAGGACGCGGTCAACTCGAGAGACATTCGGCGTCATCTAGATTGGTTGCTTGATCGTCTAGAGCCAAGAGCGACTGCGCTCGCTGATCTACGGGGACGCGGAGCAACCATTGATATCTTTTGCTATTGGCTCTCCGCGAGTGGGCACGGCGGACCAATAATCTCGCCTTCGCAAGCACAGCGGCTTGCGGCTCTTGATCTCGAGTGCGGCTTCGATGTGTACTTTCCACCGCGAGGAACTGGCTAACACGGGCATGGAGCCCAAGCCGTTTGCAACTTCAGAACGAGCTGCTGTGCCAATGCCGCCTCCTTTCCGCCTACTGTAATGGTTGAGAAATCGTCAGTTCGTCTTGGTCCTCGCGGCCAACGGCAAGTATCATTCGACGGAATACTGAGGCACACTTTGCAAAAGCATGAGAGGCGTTTGAAGTGAGCGTTTGGAATATCCCGGATTGGCTTGAAAGGGAGATCAAGGACCGCGATCAGAATTGCGTCTATTGTTGCACTGAATTTGGGTCGTCCAAGGAAACGCGAAAGTCGGTCGCAACCTGGGAGCACATCGTTAACGACGCGAGAATGGTCAATCGGGAAAGCATTGCCCGATGCTGTTTCTCGTGCAATTCGAGTAAAGGCACTAAGAGGCTTTCGATTGGCTCGAATCTGATTATTGCGAGAAACGCGGGATCAGCAAGGATACAGTCGCTGAAGTGGTAAGGAGTGCTCTTGTGGTTCCGCCGAATATCCCTTTCTGCGCAGATGTTTGACATCGCGTTCATTGATGATGAACCGCCTTACCTTGATGAGGAGGGATGGACTGGGCTTGGGGCCAACATCAAACTGGGCGACTTCAGCGAGCGATTCGTTGCTCCCATCGGTTTGTGGCAACGCGTAGATTACGAGCGCCAATGGATCGACGGTGCGCGGCGCCTCATCGAAGGGAAACGAGAGTCAGCATTCGTCGCGGAGGCTGGTCGGCTTTGGTGGACTGCCTGGCGCGTGGGTCAGCAAGTATTGGTCCAACAGCGCCTGCTGGTTGACGACTCGATGGCGCGAGCATGGGCCGCGGACTTGCAGGATCTGCCCTACGACTTGGTAGGTCAGCGCGATACAGTCTCGAATGATGGGGAGCCGCTGTCGGAATGGAAAGTGACGCTGCCAGATCTTCGGGCATTCGTGAGTCGTCAACCGAGCCCGGAGGCAGGTTAACCCTGCCGCAGCCGGCTGAAGCCAGAGCGTTGGGCGGATGAGATCTCTAGTGAAACGACTGAACCCTCGGCTCGCTCGGTCGTGCATTTGCCGCTGAACGACAATGGTCGTTAGCCGGAGGACAAAAATTCAGCACGACATGAATGAAAGCGAACAGATCCTGAACGCTAAACAGGCAGCCGCCCGGAGTGATTTCGCCACCGCAGTTGCGCTTCTGCGCCCATTGGCGGAGGCAGGCGTCGCCGACGCGCAGTTCGAGTTGGGACACCTTGCGCTTACAGAATGTGAACTGGTTACTGGCAGAGAAGCGTTCGCGTGCTTCCAGGCCGCGGCTAGCCAGGGCCATGCCGCAGCAATGTACCATCTCGCGACTTTCCCTGCGTTCGTGGCCGAAGCGTTTTCGTCGACCCTTTCGACCAAGACACGGTGGAAGTTATTGATTGCGTCCGCCGAAGCCTGCCATGTTCAAGCCCAGTACGACGTCGGAGTGAGCCTTGCGACCGGATCGTTCAAGGACGAGGCGGATATCACTGCTGACCTGCCTGCCGCAGTCGGTTGGTATCGCAAAGCGGCCGCGGCGGGTAACGCCTACGCCCAGTTCAACCTGGCGACTATGTTATTGGCGGCTGAAGGTTGTAATCGCGACGTGCGTGAGGCCATAAGGTGCTTGAATGCCGCGGCGGCTCAAGGACATTCGGGTGCAGTTGGCCTCCTTGATGACATCCGTGAGATCGGCGTAGAGAATATCTTTCCAACAAGGCGCCCCGAGTAAACGTCGCTTACAGACCGACCGCATGAGCCAACCTCATTAGGGTTCGCGCCCACGGCGCCACGTGGGCGAAATGGTGGCTAAACGACAAAAGCCGCCCCCCTTTCGAGGCGGCCCCCAAGAGGTCGGCGATCTTCTAGCTCACGATACGGTGAGTCCGCTCGCCCGTTTCCCTCTTCGTCGACTCCAACCTCAACCCGAGTTCGTTGGTGACGTGCCCTATAATTCTGCCAAGGAGCATACGATGGCAGCGAGCGAACGATTGCCAACAATTGCGGGGTCACATGGTGTGTATCAATGGATAACCACAGGGCTGCATGACCTTGACACCCTACTACTGGCATGCCCGAATGTGTTTCTAGGCAAATACCTCGCCGTCACCTCCTTCGACAGTGGTGCTTTGAGCTTAAGCGACCAGGAAATGAGCGTTGGCTGGCGGAGCCACGGCGGTATTGCGTACAGTCCGCGAGTTCAATCAGTTGAGAAATTGCCGCACGGAGACTGTGGTGGATTTGACGAGTGGTACGTGTTCCAAAACCTCGTCGACTTGGGACAAGTGGCCCGAGGCAATTTATTTCAAACCCCGCTGACATCGGGGCAGCTCCACATTTTTGTTAACTTCGGAGCTTTCGGAGTGCACGACCTCACATCTGACTTAACCGACCGGTTCTGGGCACAACTCGGATGGGTCAATCCCGAGTCCTACGTCGCAGATGGCGACTACCTGAACTTTGTTAGCCGCGACAAACACTTGTTCGACGCCGTTCACCAAGCTCTCCGCACCGCCGACCGTAACTCCTGAAGTCACGCCCGGCCTGTGAAATTCCGACGACGCGGAAGACCACGGGCACCATCCTACGCCGTAACAGTTAAGCCGACTTCCCGATAGGCACGGCGCAACGTAGCCGAAAGGCAGCCAAAAACGACAAAAGCCGCCCCCCTTTCGAGGCGGCCTTTTGGAGGAGGCGATGAACGATTAGCTCACGACTCGGTACGTCCGCTCCCTCGCCTCGCCCTTCGTCGATTCAACCTTCAGCCCCAGCTTCTTGGTCACATGCCCGCTGACAAATCCGCGAATGCTCTGACCGGACTCAGGGGGCGCTCTTAGACTCCTGAATTTCGCCCGGACGGTACGACGCGATCGCGTCGGGTTGTGCATCGCGGTCCACGACGACGCCGAACCACGGAAGCATCATCTCTTCTGTCGTCATCTCGCCCCAATTGACGCTCATGCCTGGAGCCGGATTCGATCGATTGTTGGCGGAATTGTCGTGATGCGCTGTGACCAGCATCCGGGTGCCGTTCGTGACTTTGATGGGAGTCGCCAGTTCATAGCCGAGTTGCCAGTTGAAATTGAACGTCGCCCGAAGAACGGTCTCGTCCCGCCCATCCGGATGGATCAGGCGAAACGTCATGTCTTTTCCGCGCAGGTGCATGTGCGGCATGAACCAAACCAGATCGGCGTCCCGCTCAAATCTGAGTTCGCCGGTGGTTTCCCAGTTTGCTTCGCCGGCTGGGATGGGCTTCCGAGCGTCAACAAGATGTTCGGGCGCCATGATGACAAATCGGCGCTGCGCCGGTGATTTTGCCAGCGTAAACCCGACTATCGTCGTGTCGCTCGTTTCCATGCCGTTCGGTGTGTAATGAACTTCGATGCGGATCGGCGCTCCACCCGGAATCAGTTTCGCGGAGTCCGAATACCGGAAGTTTT
>Ga0097620_100001017_pt1 | contig 28714 bp, 27 predicted proteins | sample KBSSwiS22_FD_77030 | JGI IMG/M metagenome (GOLD analysis project Ga0097620, IMG submission 77030) | Switchgrass rhizosphere microbial communities from Kellogg Biological Station, Michigan, USA - KBS Switchgrass S2-2 (version 2) (version 2) | ecosystem: Host-associated > Plants > Roots >...
CGGAGCCACGGCAACACTCGGTTGATCGCCGCGCCAGGCGGTTGCGGCGCCTGGTTGGCGATTAACGCGAACCGCCGGCCCTTGCTGCACGCCTTCGCCGTTGAAGCGAGCAATCATCACGTCAGCCTGTTTCGCGTCGTGATTGACCCAGGCGACGTAGAAAGTTCCATCGGGCGCCGAAGCCGTGGACGGTTCAGCAGCGTCAACTCCGTTTGCAGAGATCTGGAACGGTTGTGGTTTATTGACTTCCGCGCCACGACTGGTCGTCAGGTGTTTGCAGCCAGTCACCAGGATTAGCGCGGGCAAGAATATTAAAAGCCATTTCATTTGCATAACTTTGTCACAGGTTTTCACGCAAAGGCGCAAAGAGAAGACGCAAAGGCGCCTTTGCTCACTTTGCGCCTTTGCGTGAAACCATCTCACGCTTTAAAAACTCACCTTCATCCCAAACTGAAACTGACGGGGATCGAAAGCCGCTGTTGGTCGTCCAAACGCCGGCAGTGGCGTCACGCCTGTGCCGAACGTGTTGTTTGGAATGCCATAGTTAGCGCGGTTCAGAACATTGAAGCCTTCCGCCAGAAGTTGCAAGTCGACTCGTTCCGTCAGGTGGAACTTACGACTCAACCGCAGGTCGAGAGACGCGAAATTAAATCCGCGACCCGTATTTCGTCCCACGCCGACTGGCCGGTCGTTGTTGTTCGTGTCGAAGTTACGGTCATTTCCGAGCAGCACGTTGAACGGCGGTTCCGAGGCGTAAGTGAAGATGTAACCGAACTGAAAACCACGCAGCGCACGCTGAAAACCGCTAGCCTGCGATTGTGCCGGCACTTCGAGCGAGCCACTAACTACCAGACGATGACGCTGATCGTTATCGGATAAGCCTCGATCATCGCGGATGTTGAAGTTGTTCTGTACGCTCGAGAAGAAGAAGTTGCCGGCGTCGTCGATCGTCTTCGAGAGCGTATAGGAAACTCGCAAGTTGGCCCAACGCGCAGCGCGCTGGTTGTATGAAACAACCATGCCGTCGTAATTGGACCTGCCGGAACCCTCAAAGCGCGAGATGTTACCCCAGTTCGGATCGGGCCGGCCTAAATTCGGAATACCGGCCGAAGCGGGAACGGTCGGCACATTTACATTTCGGGAAAGAATGACATGCAGCGCACGCAAGTGAAGATAACCAACCGAGATGACGCCGTTGCCCGGCAGTTCTCGTTCGATCTGCAGGTTCGCCTGTTGGCTGTAACTCGTTTCGATGTTCGGATCGATGCGCGTGATGTTTGGCCTGGTCGGAAGGGTTGCGGGTTGAACAGCCAGCACGTTTGGAAACACGGGCGCGCCGGGTTGTGTTGGTGACAATTGCACGACTAAAAACTTTGACCCGTCTCGTTGCAGCGCATTCGAGGTGGCGCGCAGCGGAATGCGATCGTAGTAAAGTCCGAAGCTCGCGCGTACGACTGTCTTGTGGTCGCCGGGGGCGTAGGCGATGCCGACACGTGGCGCGAAGTTGTTGGTATCAGTCTGGATCGGATCAGGCAGAAACTGAGCGTCGTATCGCAAGCCTGCATTCAGCGTCACGCTCGGGCTTACTCTCCATTCGTCCTGAATGAAAGCGCCAACATTTGGATTTGACTGAAACTGGCTGGGCGCGCCGAACGCCTGCTGGTAGTTGAGATAGTTTCCACTGAGGAAATTGCCAAGCGAGCTGAAGGAGTAAACACCCTGCACTGCGCCGGGAAAGACAATATTGACGCGGTTGTAGAGAAAATCGCCGCCGAATTTCAGCGAATGGTCGCCGCGCTGCGTGGAGATGTTATCAACCGCTTCAAACAGATTGATGTCGCGCGCGAGCGGCGAGAAAGTCGCGGTGCCAAGATTCGCCACCCCTGCAATATTGATTGCTGGTCCGAGTTCATCGTTGACCGGCGCATCCAGTTTGCTGTTAGTGAACTGAAAGCGTGCCTCGTTCAGCGTGCGTGTGCTGAGGGTCGTGACGTTACTGACCACAACAGTTTGATCGGTATCACTCAAGCCGGTGCCGCGACTGACTGCGTTTAGGCCGCCGACGTTGCGCGAATTGACGGCGTCGATATGATAGAGACTGTAGCGCCCGCTGAGTTGATTGTCTTTATTGATACTGTGATCGACGCGCGTGAAGAAGTTGGTGGTGTCGAAGCTGGCCGGCACGACGCCCGTGCTCACGAGTGGACCTCTGTAATTAACCGCGCTCAGTTGATTGTTGATCGAGGTGACTGCCGCGGGCGCGATCGTCAATACCGCCGAGTAATTGCGACGTGTCTGCTCAAAGTTAGTAAAGAAGAACGTACGTTCGCGACGCAGTGGACCACCGAGAGTGAAGCCATACTGCGACTGCGTCAGAAGATCCTTAGTCGGAGCGAGCGGATTGCGCGCGTCGAAACGCTGGTTGCGCAGAAATCCGTACAAGCCGCCGCGCCAATCGTTCGTGCCTGAGCGCGTCAGAATATTCACGACGCCGCCGGAAGCACGGCCAAACTCGGCGATACCTCCGGAAGTCACTACCTGAAACTGATCGATAACTTCCTCACTGTAATACGTGCCGGTCAGATCGGCGGCATCGTCATTTGCCGAGACGCCGTCAACGATGAAGCTGTTGTAAAGATTGCGTTGGCCGGCGATTGAAATGCCTTGTCCCGGTACGGCGGAGGTTTCAGCGAAGCGCTGGTTGCTGCCGGTGTTTGTTGGTGACACTCCGGGAATCAGCAGGGCGAGATCGAGATAGTTACGGCCATTCAACGGCAACTCGTTGATCTCTCTCGGTCTGATCGTTTCAGTGATTTGCGTGCGTACTGTTTCAACGATCGGAACGTCTGAGCCAATGGTCACTTCAGCCGAGATGCCGGCGACATCCAGTTTGATCGGGAGATCGATAGCCTGGCCCACTGAAACGGTCAATTGTCTGGTTACAGCGGAGAATCCGTTAGCATCGATTTTCAGATCGTAGTCGCCGATGCGCAGGTAAGGGAATCGATACCGGCCTTCGAAGTCGCTGGTGGTTGTCAGTTGTTGATTGGTTTCGTGGTGTGTGGCCGTGACGCTGGCGCCGCTTACAACCGCTCCGCTCGCATCCTCGATGCGACCGGTAAGCGTTGCTGAAGTGACGTTATGCTGCGCCCGGCCGATACCGCTAAGCAGCAGCATCAGGCAGATGCAGGAAAGATAGATACGGGGCTTCATCGAACTTACTCCATGCGCGTTTTGGGTTACTGTTTGGATACAGTCGGTACCACCACGTGATAGCGGGTGGATAGACCATCCGGATCCAAAATCAACAGCAACGTTCCAGGCTGATCGACCCACCCGCTATCGCAGGTGGTACTGACCTTATCCAGGCACGTTTATGATTTTGGAATTAGAGCGACTGGCTGGAGTTTGGTGGACCCCTGGGACTGATCCGGTCCCAGTCTACGTTCGATGAAAAGAAGAGCGGTTGACTCTCGAATTGTAATAGGGTCGCCGGCGCTTGTGTCCGCTCGGCGCTTGAAAGGACTACGCCTCGTTCACGCTTCTGTTGTCGAGAAGATGCTGTGGCACACGCACCGCAGTCCATGTGACACGGCTGGCTTAACGAAGCAGCTTCAGCAGCAGGACGTGATGAGGAAGTCTTAGCATTACTGCTGTGTGAGTGTTGAGTGTGGACGGGTTCAGCGACGATGGTGATGCCATCATCCTCCATCGTCGCTTCCTTCAGGCCGCACATTGGCTCCGAGGTAGGTGGAGAAACCCGTTTCGGCGTGATACCTGAATCACAGTGCCCCGCTTTGCCTGCGCAACACGGCATCGTGTCGGACGATGCGTTGGCAATCGGCAACAGCGGCGCGACAAACGAAAGAGCTACAAAGAGGCACAAAAAGCACAATGCGGCTCTCGAGAGCTGTTTGGGCTTTATGAACTTCTTCGCAAGCATAGTAATTACCTAGAACGTAGTGGAACCTGGCAGGTTTGGAGTGGGCCGAATGTTCCTTCTGCGCTGCAGTATCGGAGTCAACAGAATACACCGGAAAAGCACCCAGAAGCAATCCAAAATGCGAATGATCTCTTCCTGCTCACGCACTCATCGTACGCGAGCAGGAAGAGTCCTTTGTTAGTGCCTCGCCATTGGAAGGTGGATGTTTTTATGCGGCGCCAGGTTCAACCACGACGGACGTGAACCCACCATCTCCTGGTGTTGTCACAGTGCCGGTGCCGTCGGTATTGGCAACCGCAGACGAAGAGGTGCCAGTTACAAGGTACCAGGTTGTGGTCTTCGTACCCTTTCCCCCCGGGAAGTTCCGGAAGGCATCGCCCACGAAATACGTTTCAAGATACTGCGCTCTTCTGTCAGTCGCCTTGTAAACGCCACTCTTCGTGCAGACTGTGCCGGTTGCGCCGCTGATTGTTGTTTGCATACTTGCTCTCCTTCAGGATGGAAGTTATCCCTGTCACGTGCTTCCGACTGAGTGGAAGCGTTTTGTTGAATTCCTCACCGGCACGCCTTGCTGGACTAGCGCTCCATAATTAGAGCAACTCCCATCGCAGCGTCACCGTTTCATCAGGACGATACGCAATTACCATAAGCTTGACTGTCAGTTGAATACTCTTGTCTCTCGAATCCGCGATACGCACGAGGTAGATGTGGCCCAAGTGGATCGGCGCATTGGCGGATGACTTAACTTCGGCAAGTTGGGACGCCTCTTTCAGCGGTTGCCACGTTACTTTGACCGGGGCGCTGTTGTCCTGGAGGACCATGATCTTGTCCCCCTCGAGATGCAATGAAGCGAACCCGACGCCGCCATTTTCTGCATCGTCGTAGCCGTATCGTCCGCGGAGATCGTTGGCCGTGCCGAGATCGACGATAGCTGCCACTCGATTCAGCTCAATGCCGGTAACAAGACTGCCATTACCTGCCAGTGTGTAGCTCAGATCACTGCAACGGTTTTCCCATTTGTTGTTTACAAACGCCATCCCTTCTTTCCCGTCAGTAAAACAGAGGTTACGGGCCAAAGGATCCAAGGCGTACAGGGTGAAAATTCCACTACGTTTCCGAGGCTGCGCTGCCTGTTTCTCGTCGGGCATCGCAGGCGTTTGTGCACGCAGCAACGGTGGGCCACTAAAGCCGGCCAACAACAGAACAAAACAGACAAGAAGTTTCTTCATGACTACTTGTTTCACCCTTTACCGGCTTGCCAGGTTAGATATGGGCACCAGCGTTTGAAACTTGCTGTACTCAATGTGTCGCGCTTCATTCCGCCGTCTCAATTCTTTGAAGAAGAAGAACGGAACGAATTCCTGGCTGTATTGGTCGGTGATCCAGTCGCCCGGATAGCTGTAGTCGAGTCTGTATAGGTCCAAATCATTCTGGCAAAGGTTCAGTGTCTCTGTAACAGACCTCACGAGCAGGACGTTATTAAGAGTAACTGGAGTCTCGTTGTACAAGAGAGCACCTTCGCGCGCACGTCGCTGCCACTCCTGCACAACTTTCAAAGCCCTTGCATACTGCCGGGAGTTGATTTCAACCCGCAGAATTACCTCCGAGTCGCCACGTGCTTCTCTGAGATAGTCTTTGTAGATCTCGGCGGGAACTGCCCCAAAAGCGATTTTCCCCTGGTCGGAATAAGTGCCCGCAGCGTCAATTTTCGTAACGCCTCCGGCCAATTTAACAACCATCGGAAATGCCGACCCACTGTGGTCGTAAAATTCGTTCTGACGCGCGACAAGTATGATGAAATAACGATCCGGATCTACTCTGGTCCATCTGACTGTGCCCGCGACGCCGGGTATTTCGCAGGTGAGTGATGAGTCGTCGTAGCTGACCACTTTCATGGTCGTTTGGGTCCGGCCGAAAATTCGGTTCTTGCCTGTTGCGGTGAACGAGATCTTCTTGTCGGGAGCTTTGGGCGCGGGAGCAGCCATGTCCATCGGCAACGGTTCCTCGACGAACTCGTACTTTGCAGTCGCGATCTCACGAGGTTTCGCGTCGCCGGAAACGTGAAGCACCCTGACCACGCCTTCGCCGTTGAACTCGTAAAGACGCGCTTCAGTCTTCGAGATTTGCGCCTTCCAGGTGCCGACGATATCGCAGGGGCACTTCTTCTTTTCCTGGCCAAAAGCCGGTTCCCCGGCTGGCGTCGGCCTTGGAGCCGGTTTTTGTTGCTGTTCCTGGACCGAAGCTGGTTTTTCCTGTTGGGCTAAAGCCGTTCCAGTTGCGCCCAGAAGCGTAAGAGCCAATAGCGAGATTATGGCAGTTAGTTTCATCGTAGTGTCCTGCTGCTTGGTTTTGGTAGGACCAGGAATAGAAGACCTGCGAGCAGCTTCTACTCCCGGTCCCTGGTTGAGCTAGGTAAACCTAGTTCATGTGTTCATACCGCCATTGCGATAGCCGTACTTCTTGACTTCTTCATTAATCACAGCCTGCCGGTTCCGGACTATGACAACCCTCTCCGCGTATGACTTCGGTGAATCCTGCCAGGCTATCCTTGTCAGGATATTCTTGTTGCTGGCAAACGCCTGAGCCATACCCCAGGAGTTTCTGTTGTCGTTGATGATACGCAGATAGCTGCTGTGCAGGGTTAGATCCGAATCGAATCCCGGATGGTCCATGCCAAACAGCCGGAAGCGTATCGTCTCGATGTCGTAGGGCTCTCCAGTCAGGAACAACCAACCCGGCAGATCGGCATTACGCGTTTCCGCATAGTGTTTCAAAGCGGCCGGCGTATCCTGTTCCGGTTTGGTTGTGATTGAGTAAAAGAAGAGATCCTTGCCCATGCGATCTTTCAGTTCCCGGTAGATCGTTTTCAGTGTCAGAGTCACCACAGGACACGAGCCGTGGCATTCAGCGTACATGAAATTGACCACGCATTGCTTACCCCTGATTAGATCGTCATAGAACCTGACCTCTTCGTTGTCTTGCGTCCGGAGAACGGCGTTGGTGTACCGCGAAGGTCCCGGTGATGCCGGATGCGGTTGAAACGATCTGCTTAACATCTCTCTTATATTCATTACACCACCTCCTCGCCGTTTTTGGCTCTTTCAAGAAGCCGTTCTTTTTCTTTCATCTCCAATTCACAGACTTGCTGATTGGCTAAGCAATCATTCAAGCTCTGCTGGTCGGGACAAATATCCCAGCGGACCATCATGAAATTGTCCTCGTGGGCCATGTTGTGGCAGTGGATCAGATACCTGCCGTTGTAGTCTCTGAACTGCAACTTGACCAATGCGCCTTGTCCGGCCTCCAGTCGATAAACGTCTCTCCTACCGGAGTGCAGCGGAGGTACGGGGACTTCGACACCGTTTACGAATCGCTTCAAAGTACGACCCTCTTCGAAGTGAACGTGTACGGGGTGGAGCCAGCCAGAGGCGATGTTGTTGTTCAGGAGCCACTCTTCTGTGGTACCTCTCAGGATACAGTGAGCCGAGTGGTCCGGATCGAACGTGCAGCCAACTGTATCGAATGGTCTCTTCACCCTGAATCGACCACCGACGAGGACGAACTGCCACTCCCAGGTATTGTCGGTCGCCGGCATCGTCGGGTACGTGCAGAGCGTGGCTGGAATCGGCGGGGTATCGTCCGGGAACCATGGTTCCGTGTTCCCAACCCTGAACTGCATAAGAACGTTTCCGATGTTCAGGCCTGTTGGCAGCGGATCCGGTGACGGGTTGCCCACAAACATCGTCCTATTTTCTTTGAGGTAGACTTTGGAGCCGTTCGAGAACTGTGCGAAGTCAATAATGATGTCGTAGCGCTCGGCGACGCTTACCCGGAGTCCACCCGGCACAATCGGCGCCGTCGTGCTGTTGCTATTGCCGGCATTCACGCCTGCATCGATCGGAATCGGATGCTCGAGGAAATTCGCATCAGTGGCGATCACAGTTATCGTTCCGACTGAGCCGTCGGGCTTGATCAGGGTGATATCGTATGACTGTGTCGGTCCCGTGTTAAGAATGCGGAACCGATACTTTCGCCGCCTGACATTCATATACGGCTGAATCTTTCCGTTGACGATCCACTTATCGCCACCGGCCGCATTGACCATTTCAGTGCGTCCGTTTGCGGTGGGACAGAACCTCTTGTCGGTAAGTATCAAAGGAAAGTCTGTGACACCGTAGTATCCCGGCAGTTGCAACGAGCCCGCGCTCGGGTGTTCATGGCCCGGATCTGTCGAGTCATAGACGATGTACATGCCGTTCATGCCCAGAACGTTGTTGTTGAGCGTGAATTCTGCGCGGTGATCGTGGAACCAGAAGGAACCCATCTTCTCCTTTGGGTCACCGACGCCGTTACCACCCGGGCTTCCGCCATAAGCGTCAATACCGGCGTAGACATTCGGGTAAAGATTGTCCTTCCAGAATCCTGTGCTGAACCAGTCGCCCGCGAAACCGTCGCTCTCTGAACCGTGGTGCCCGTTGTGCAGGTGGATGGTCATCTCATTCCTGCCAAACGTAGTGGTGGTCACGGGTAAGTTATTTCTAAAGCGGACGATCGAGGACTTGCCGTACCTTTGCAACAAAGCTGGGGCCGGATACTTACCGTTGAAGCCCCAGATGTACGTGGGCGAAAAGTCCGAGTGGAACGTATGGAGCCCGGGCTGGGCTGACATTTCGTACGTAAAATGAGCCGGAGCGAACTGCGCCCAGCGTTGATGCGGCGCTCGATCGGCTTCACCGGCGCCGGTGTTAGGAAACTCCGTAGGCTGTGGATTGAGCGGATGGTCAATCTCAGGAAACGGAGCCAGAAATTCATCCACAAAGGGATGGTGTGGCGGACTTTGAGCCGGGTTGGGTGGATCGCAACGTACCGGTTCGGCGATCGTCTGAAAGCCCAGTGCCTCATTAGAAGTCAACATGTTTGGGGCCAAAACACCCGCGGCGCCCGCTGCTGCTCCAATCTTGAGGACAGTTCTTCTACTGACTGTGCCTTCAGTTTGACTTTCGATTTCCGGCCGGTTTTGTGCCTTGTCTTTAGGCATAGAATCTCCTTTCAGCCGTTGTAGGTTGGCCTCAATAACTAAATCCCTTGCTGGTGGTTTTGACCTTTTACTCGAAGAGTGTCGCTACGTAGCTCCCGAATCCTGATCTAACTTCCCGACAAAGGCGATCAGTTTGAAAGGCGAGGGCTTCTGCTGAAACCTGTTGAGTAACGTCAGTTTGACTAAAATGAACTACGAGATGGAAAACTTTCACTTGTGCGCTGAATCGTGCGAAAGATTACGATCTCAGTTTTTGAACAGCAAGACTTCTTGCTTGGCGTATTTTGTTGTTCGTTAGCGGATTTTGCTCCGGCTGGAATTTGAGGCTTGTGCAAACGTGGACCATGTTCAGTTCATGTAGGAAAACACGTAGATCAATACATGTAACGAAGGCAGTACTGACTGCTTTGCGATGCGCGCAAGTTGTTGTCGGATTTTACTCGGCTCGCCCTGGTCCATTCCGTTTCCATTGTGCTCTTCGGCGCCGTTGCTTTTGAAACGCGATCGATACAGCGCCGGAGAATAACCATAAGTTGATTTGAAATCGCGGACGAAATGACTCTCGTCATTCAAACCTACCTGGTAAGCAATCTCTTTGACGCTGAGAAAACTCGACTCCAATAGCCCCTTCGCGCGTTCCATCCGCAACAATCTCAAGTAGCGGATCGGAGGCATACCGACATCCGATTTGAAGATGTGGCAGAGACGCCAGACAGAAAGGTTAACGGATTGCGCAAATTCGGTAAGTGACAGTTCACCGCGAACGTCTTCGCGCATCATCTGAATGATTTTTTCTACTCTTTTATCCAAGGCAGCACCCTGGGGAGATAGTTATCCCAAGCCAATTCTCAAAATGATGACTACGGGTAAAGAGAAACCCCATTCACCACGTACTCATTTGAATACGTGAGGTGGTTTTATCGGGTCTGGGCGGACTAATGCTGTGGTAAAACTGAGTCGGGCAATACTTTGATCGCATTTGCGAGGTGCGATAGCCCTTCGTAAAGAAACATTGGGAGGTGTTTGTTCGAAGGTCGCGACTTTTTACTACACCGGACAAAAAGTTGTCAACGGGAACACAGATTTGTAACCACTTTGTAAGGGACGTTTACAAATCAAATGTCGCTTCACGCAGATCAAAATCCGCCGAGTTACCGTTTGTGTCGCTTGTTCTTAGACGTTACTATCGGGCTAACGATTTTTCGATCGATTTTTCGGATTGGGAAGGTGGGATTCATTAATGACGTCGTTGCGTTTCTATTGTGCAACTGTTCTCATCGCGCTTTTTATTCTTTCAGCACTCATAACTCCGGCTCAGAAGTCGCGCACACAGGACGCTGCGCGTCACTCGAGTGAAGCCGCCAAAACGTTCACCGAGATCATGAACGTCAAAGACAAAGCCATACCGCAGGAACTACTCGACACTGCTGAAGCGATCGCCGTCTTCCCCGGAGTGATCAAAGCGGCGTTTCTTGTCGGGGGACGTGGTGGCCAGGGCGTGATCAGTCGTCGCGTCAAAGGCGGTTGGAGCCCCCCGGCTTTTTTTAATCTGGGCGGCGGAAGTTTTGGACCTCAGATCGGCGCGCAGAAAACCGACTATGTTTTGCTCATCATGAACGAAAGCGGTCTCAATGGTCTGCTCAAAGACAAGTTTGAACTCGGCGGTGAAGTGAGCATTGCTGCTGGTCCAGTTGGACGCGAGGCTGCGGCCTCGACGAACCCGCGCCTCGATGCCGGTATTCTCTCTTACTCACGAAGCAAGGGCGCGTTCATCGGTGCTGCTTTGAAGGGAGCAGTGATCACTCCCGACAATGATCTCAACGAAGCTGTCTATGGTGGAAAAAAAGCGGACGAACTGTTGAAAGCGAAGCCGATGACGTTTGCGCAAATGCCGCCGTCGGTTCGAATCTTTCCGCGCACGCTCGTGCGTTATTCGATTCGTTAAAAATTGATCACAACAAACCCTTGACGCATTCACGAGCGCGACCTAGAATGCTTCGTCACCCTTAGCGGCTGATCCGATCTCTTAAACTACAAGCGGGCAACCCCAATCGGGAACTCCTGAACGAAATGCTCCCACGAACGCAGCGACAAAAACAGATTCTCGATTACATCACTCAGTTCCAGGAACGACACGGTTATATTCCATCTTACGCACAGATCGCGCGACAGTTTGGAGTAAAGTCACGCGCGACGATCGCAAAACATATCGCCGCGCTCGAGCGTCGCGGTTTGTTGGTCCGTGAACACGAAGACGGATCGTTTGCGTTGAACGTAAAAGTGGAAGACAAGAGCAGCGACTCACTCTGTGAAGTTAAGTTGCTCGGAAGAGTCGCCGCTGGCGCACCGCTTGACGTAGTCGATTGCGATGAACGTATTCCAGTGCCGCGCTTCCTGCTCGGTCGTGTGAAGCCTGAGCGCGTTTATGCATTACGCGTGAAAGGCGACTCGATGATCGACGAGCACATCTGCGACGGCGACATCGCGTTGATCGAGAATCGCACTGATGCTCGTGATGGCGAGATCGTCGTGGCGTTGTTAATCGAAGAAAATCAGGCCACGCTCAAGCGGATTTACCGGCGCGGAATGAATATCGAATTGCAGCCGGCCAATTCACAGCTTCAACCACTCACAATTCCAGCCAGTCAGGTCCGCGTACAAGGCATCTTCCGCGGTCTGCTCCGGCCGAGTAACTAGTCACGCAAAGGTGCAAAGATTACGCAAAGTCGCAATTTGCGACTTCTTTGCGTCTTTGCGTAACCTTTGCGCCTTTGCGTGAAACTGCTTAAAACCCTCTTAGCGGAAGTGCTCGCTGAAGCCAATTATCAGCAGGGTAGTACGCCTGAGGTTTAATGAGATGCAGCGTATACGCGTGTCGCGACCGCGACGATCTATTCTCAAAGCTGCGATGTGGTAGTAATCCATTTAGCAGGATCAAACTACCTTTCGCAACCTCGAGCGGAACTAACTTACCTTCAGCCCACGGCTCCGCGTTAAACGTCACAAACTTCATCCCTTCCGGTGTGCGCACCCAACGTGATTTAAGTCCGCTTCGATGTCCACCGGGTATGGCCCACAGACATCCATTCTCAATTGTCGCATCTTCAAGCGCGAACCATAGACCAACAATATCGATCGGCTCGGTATAGAGAAACGTGCTGTCCTGGTGACACGTCACCTCGCCTCCGATGTCCGGCTGTTTGAAGATGTACATCGATTGCAGCAACAACGCATCTTCAAATCCGATCGCATCTGCGAGCTCCTTCACTTTCGGATCACGCGAGAAACGATCGAACACCGGATCGAGATCGTGAAGTGCGTGTCCGATCTTATTGATCGACTTCTCCTTCTCAAACTTCAGCGTGCCGTCGTCGTTGAACGCGTTCTCCTCGAAGAAGAAACGAATCTTATCTCCGGAAGTTAAGAAGTAATCGTCGGTGAGACGGTTCTGTTCGTGAGTAGAGAAAACAGAAACCACTTCGCGCGGATCAAACTCCTGGACCATCTCTGCCGCACGCTCGCGCAGTTGATCGCACGCGCTCTCGTCAACAAAGCGCTCGAGCACCAGAAACCCGGCGTCGTTGTACTGCGCAACCTGTTCCTTCGAGATCGACATTTATAACGCGTAATCGAAACCGTTTTTGGGTCACTGCTCAGCTACCCGGATGGGCGGTGATCCTCTGTTGCTCATGTCTCTATATTCGTGTGTAGCTTGATGGCTCTTATATCAGAAAGGATCTCGAGGTAAAAGAAATGAAAACTACCGTGATGGCGAAGGCAGTTGATGTTTCCGGCGCGATCAATGTTGTGACATTTCTTCCGAGATAGCCACTCGTTATTGGAAGGGCTGATCGCGATGTATTACGAAGTGCAAACTGAAGAGGTCGGTTGTGACGTTCGCGTCTCGGACATTCTCTGGATCCACACACGTCACAGCCTGTACGAGTTCTTTGTCATCGATCCGGTGAAAGTCTACGGCATGGTGAAAGGCGGGGTGTTGGGGAGCGCAGCTAAGGAAGGTTTCCTCTGCCTTCCCCTTTCTCTCGCTGTCGGCGCCCGCGCCGAGCTATTGATCGAATCTTCGAAGGGCGGCCGGTATGTAACAACTTCGCCGATCACGAGCGTGAGACATTTCCGGAGTAGCTGATTCTTTGCGGCACCTTCGGAGGCGTCACGCTTGGCCCCCTCACCAAGGCCCACCATGACGCCCCCGGCCCCACACTCTGGGCGAGGTGTGAGGCTAACTGAAATTGGAGGCGTTTATATCGGGACGTAAGGAGCGTCGCAAGATTTTGGCGCAAGGTTGCAAATTGAAATTCATGCCAGTCCGTTGGTATACGTAAAATTGCACACACCTCTACCGTCCTGCCTCGAAAAGGCTAGGTTTTCCGAAATCAGCAACCTAGACCAACTGCTAAGAAACGATACTTATAATCGTCAGGATAATCGTTAATGCCGTTGAAGCCTCAGATGCGGCTTCACCAGTACTGTGGATCTCCCCAGCGGTCGCAACACCCGTGGTATGGATCTCCCCGTACACTGTCACTGGGCTTGGTGTGGGCGTCGTTACCACACCCGTGCTAGGGATCTCACCCGCGCGGACCGCGTTCGAAAGTACACACGCCAGAGTGATCGTTAAAGCCAAACGTCTCATTTGCCTGTTTCTCCTTTGAGGTTGAGGAAATGCCAGCCTACTGGCAAGAAAACAGGATAGTGTAAATACATATATGGCTATTGACACGGTGCTACGCGCTGTTTCTAATATCCCGCGCTGGGAAAGCAAGACTTCTTACCACTCACGACAAAGGGTTAATCTGAGTGAAGATGGCCTCACCTAAGTTGGAAACCGCGCGGCTGAACGCGAACGATGAAGCTCTGTTCAGGTGTAAGACTGCCTTAGAACAAAAAGACAGAGGCGATTACGCAGGCGCGCAGGAAACAATGCGGCCCTTGTGGAAGGGCATAGGAGAATGCCCGAAATTAACCGGACTAGATCCTTACGTCGTTGCTGAAGTCTTGTTATGCGTAGGCATTCTGACGAGTTGGATTGGAAGTAAGAATCAGATTCAAGACGCTCAGGAGCTCGCGAAAAATCTCATCACTCAAAGCATCACTCATTTCGAGTCAAACAAAGACAAGACGAAGGTCGCTGTCGCGCAATCAGAGATTGCTTACTGCTACTACCGGGAAGGCGCACTTAACGAGGCACGATCATGGTTACATGACGCACTGAAAAAGTTGACGTTTGAGGGTGCTGCAAGAGCAAGAGCACTACTAAAGTTAACAACAATAGAGTGGTCAGCGGCGCGATTTCATGAAGCGCTAGAGTTGCTCAACAAAAACGAAGCGCTATTCCGAAAGATCACGAACCATACCATCAGAGGTGGCTATCACAGCGAACTTGCAATCATTCTTCGCAATCTCGCCACGACAGAGAACAGACCGGAATACTTTCGCCGTGCAATCCATGAATACAAACAAGCGGAGAGTCAATTCAGACTTGCTCATAATCCGATCTTTCGTGCGAATGTAATCAACAATGTCGGTTTCTTACTGTTCAAGTTATCCCGCTACAAAGAAGCTCACAAGTATCTTAACGAGGCTCGTCGCCTGACAGTCAGGTTTAAAGACAAAGCTCGCACAGCGCAAATTGATGAGAGCCGGGCACAGGTGTTGATTGCTGAAGGAAGACTGGCTGACGCCGAACGCATAGCACGTCGAGCAGTATCCGTCTTAAAGAAAAGTGGACAATTCTGCATGATGGCCGAGGCTCTGATAACTCAAGGTGTAGCACTGGCGCGGTTGGGTCGCACGGCCCAGGCTCACTTCACCTTTCGACAAGCGATTGAAGCTGCCCACCAAGTGAATGCGTTAAATATTTGTGGTCTCGCAGCACTAACGTTGATCGAGGAGATTCAGGAATTATCGCCTGAGCAATTGCAGGCCGCGTATCGCCAGGCACGGGAGTGGCTCGCAAACTCTCAAAGCCCCGACATAAAACTAAGACTCGCTGATGTCGCCGACAGGGTCGTCGCCAGCATACATACGGAATTGAGCGCCGGCGAAGCAACAGAAATCCTACTGACCGAGCCCGGCGGACTTCGAGCACAGTTAGAAAAACACGAACGTGTCGTTATCAAGCGTGCGTTGGCCCAGGTCGACGGTCGCGTAACTCATGCCGCCTCTCTCCTGGAAATGAGGTATCAATCGTTAGCCTACATAATCGAACGCCGCCACCCGGACCTGCTTAAAAAACGCACGCCCATCAGACGCCGGCAACGACAGAAGAAGACGTGAGCACTATCGCCGGTATTACAAAGCGGATGCTTTCGCGTTTCGGTGACCTTAGATTGTAGCCTTGTCTGACTTGCCACAGTTGGCAGCTGCCCACTTCTCGCAATCCTTTTGGCTCGCTGGCCCGAAGACTTGGCTGTAGATTGCAGGAAAAATATCGCCCTCTGGGATCACTTTACAGTCCTCATATTTCTTGCCGGTGCTCGCTGTCAGTGCGATAACGATGTAGCCTTTCAATCTCTCGTCGTGTTTGTCGGCCATGAGTGTTCTCCTTCTGCTCTCCAGGTGGTTAAGTAAGGCTCGCGAGCGGCGGGCCCTCGCGGGCGGGCGAAGGGTATCTAATACGGGGCACGATAAGCCGACGGACAGTCGATGTCAACGCATCGTGGCACTGATTGTGGTCAATCGCAGCTCTCGCTAGAATCAGCACGTGAGCGTGAACCCAAACCTTAACGCTGAAGAGGTGACCACAACCTGCAACTGGCGAAATCTTTAAGTGTGATTCTGCGGAAAAGTCGCACGATAGTCGTAATTACCCTCTCGACGATTCTGCTCTTTGAATGTACCTACCGCGTAATACTCAGATTAGCACCAAATTTATTGAGACCTGCAGCACCGCGTGGACTTGACTATGGCGACACCTGGCGATCTTCAGGTTTAGCCCCAGGCGGAAGCTTGAAAGAAAACTTCGACGCGATGGTCCTCGGCCCTTATCGAAACACGGTGCGCTGGAAAAACAATGCACAAGGATTCAGGAATGATTATGACGTCACTCCTGAGCCTGGGCCCGGCGTCGTGCGCGTGATATCGATCGGCGACTCGTTCACTGCCGGCTATCGCCTGGCACAAAACGAAACGTTCTCCTTTCTCCTCGAACAATACTTAAACAGTAAGTCTGACGGCAGCAAATACGAGGTACTCATCTCTGTCGTTGATAATCCAACTGACGGGCTCGATTACTTGAGTCGTTTAGGCCTTTCCTTTAAACCGAAACTGGTGCTTCTTGGTCTAACACTTGGAAATGACATCGCCGGGGCCTATGTAAGGCTTGCACCGGGTGGCAAGTACACGATTGACGATGAGACTGGAAGGATCGAACTCAACGCTTCGCCGACCTTAGGTTTTTCTCATGGCTTGGAAAAAATGTTGGTTCCGGCCGCGTGCGTTTACCCGTCGCGGACGCCTTTTTTGGATCGCCACAGTATTACCTACCATGTCCTGAAACAGCTTTGGCGAAGCACACGGACCGGTGAAGGAATCGCGTCCTGGTACGAGTACGACAAAGAGAATGTGAAGTTGTTTGATCCGATGCAAGGTCTCGGTTCCTATCTGAACGAGGCGCCCCGTGAAGTTCAACAGTCGTATGACGAGTTATTTAGAACTTTGCGAGGGTTAAAGAAAGTGATGGCAAACAAAGGTGTTGACTTTGCGGTCGTGATTCTCCCTCAGCGCTTCCAGGTACAGGAAGAGGACTGGACCTGCACTTTAACGGACTATCGATTAAATGAAGCCTGCTTCGATCTGAATCTACCGAACAGATTGATCACTGATTTCTGCGTTCAAAACGACATTGTCTGCATCGATCCCACGCAGGCCATGATAGCGGCACACCGCACGTCCCGGCGAAGTCTCTACTGTCCGCAAGGCGACATGCACATGAACGCCGAAGGCAATCGTGCGATATTTGAAGCGATCAAAGATGAAGTTTATCGGCGGGTACGGAAGGAGCCCGCGTCGCGTTAGGTTGCTCAGTTCAGAGGCGCGCGAGATGTTTGCAGACTGACTCGTTTGTATGGGGTCATCGATAGTGTTGCCTCAGATACTTTAGGTTGAAATGACCACATTTTTCGCGCTGGCACACTATAGGCACCAAAGCCCAAAGGCGGTCGATTGGCCGCCCTTGCGACAAACTATGTACGAGTTTAGATTACGTGGAGCCGGCTGCCGGAATTGAACCGGCGACCTTCTAATTACGAATCAGACCAACGAGAAGAGAGCAAGTAAATTCAATTCAACAGGTTGCAGCCACCGCGGTTTTGCAGGGATTTTTGATGGTTCTATATGCGGCTTTATCGCTTCCTCATGCGCTTATATAAATTCGCGTCACAACTACGTCACAGGCCGGATCAAGCGCGCATCACGTTTGGCTCATAACATCACGCACGACGCCAGCCAGCTCTCGCTCTGAGCTTCCATTCGATCCCGCCGAGATTCGATAATTCGGCATGCTTCACCCGCCCAGAGATACGTACAATCTTGAGCTAACAATGCTGCGCCAGCGAAACTGCAACACCAACCATTTAATGAAAGGGACGCTTATTCTGCTGACGCGAGGCATGAGCTTTCTTGAGACTTCGCGTGTCCAAAAGTTCTCTCTCAATCATTCTTAATTTAGCCCGCGCAACTTTGTTTTTTTCACTAGCAATTAACTGACGAATACTACTTAGCATTCCATCGTTTTTAATATAGGCTAATAAAGAAATCAGCCATACCTTCATGTGTTCGTCCGCAGTTTCTCTGATTCTGCTCACCAGAATTCTCGATGTTTGAGTTGGCGAAGAGGATGCAGCATAGGCGAATACTTCTTCGATAAATTCTTTTTCGCTCGTCGTGTAGTCAACGATCGAAGCAATTGGCAAGGCTTCAATAAAAACGTCAGCAGCGTTTTCAACTCTGCGTCGGTTTTTGCCCACCGCCACTAAGATACGTTGGATTGGCGTTAGATCTTCGGCTAGAAAGCAAGACTCAAAAGATTGGCGATAGTCATACGCAGTTGTTAGCAGTCCGAATTGGAAACGCGATAGCGTCTCTGGGGTTAGATTTCCACTGATAGCATTAATCTGCTTATTACTCAGCTTTGGGCCCCATCGAGCGAGCAACGGGGGCAAGTCAGTCATCCACCATTCATGGCTCCTCGTTATAAGCCTACACAACTCGTCTAAGTAGAAGTCGAAGAACTGACGGGAGCGACCGATATTCACCAAAGTTATAAACGCACGTCGTTCTTTTTCTTCTGTGAGACCGGCAAGAAATGAATGTATGCCAATCTCAGACGATACAAGTATCTCCAGAGCAAACGTTGCGATTTCGGGAGTTAAACGTAAGGTATCAAGAAAGTCTTGATCCGCTTTTATGCCAAAGAGTTCCTGAAGGCGATCGAGAAAGGATGTCTCAGAGAGAAGCTTCTGTGTCTTTTGATCGGTCCATTTTGGAGACTGGCTCGCAACCGTCCCAAATAGGTCAAAAAATGATTCATCGTGCATGCTACGGCGCAGCCGTTGAAGGCTCATCCAGGGGTTTCCAGAAAGGGAGAGGATTGAGACACCTATGCGTTCTGCGCTCAGCGCACTATTCCGGGCGGCCTGCTTCTTATCTTTCTTCGCCTGAGTCCGGATGCTTGCCTCGTGTGCTGTGTTGATAACCTCTTCATCTCGTTGTTTCCGCTTTACAAAAAACTCATCTACGCCTTCTCGGGTTGGCAATTCTCCGCCGATGAGTTCACGCACCAAACGGCGGGCAACAAAGAATTCTCGAAACGATTTGTGCGCAAACCGAAAACTCTGCTCCATCCCTGCCCGGACGAGGAACGAACATGTTTGGATATCGTGAAGAAACGTTTCCAACTGATCTTTATGCGTCCCAAGGCCACCAAAGCCCAAGAGGACTGCATCTCGAATCAAATCGGGTTCTAGCGTTTCCAGATTGGCGAGATGGGACAGCCAAGCTAATGCCTCACAAAAATCTTGACGAATTTCCTCGGGAAGCGTCGTACGCCACTCATCTCGACGCGTCCATCGCTTGGTATAGAGTTCATAAAGCGTCGCTGAATTTGTTCGCTTGCCGCTTGTGACTAGCTCGGGAAGCGTTTCACAAATCATATCCAACAGAACTGGTCGTCTGCTCAGATCAGTAAGATCATGAATTGCTTTCAATTGAGCTAGAACACGTTTCGCTTTTGTACCGAACCGTCTTTTAAGGTATTCAAAGACTTCACCATCTGCCAAAGGACTAACCTCGACGATAGTAGCGAGTCCCTTAAAACTCAAGACACCATCAATCTCTGGTTGACCGAGCAGATCGGACAGCTTGACTGAAAAGACACTTAGAAGATCAATAATTTCCTGGTGCGATCTGAAATAATTAGTGCGGCACGTAACGACTACTTTCGCTCCCAATGAGCTCAGAAGATAAATTTGCTGAAAGGACTCTTTGACTGCACTTCGACCAACTGAGTCCACCATCTCGTCAAAACCATCTAGCAATAGCATGACGCGTCCTGTCGCGCAGAAACGCTGAAAGTGCCCGAATGACGTGATGCGTACTCCGTAGCGGTTGAGCAAGGTGTCAGTAATAATCTGCTCAATATTCTGAGTTCGACGGTAATCGCGGAGATTTATTAGAACAGGGATCGGAGTTAATGGATCTGCTCGGCTTAGTTGCAGCTCTTTGCAGACAGAGTAGGTATAGTGTCGGCAAAAACTCGTCTTGCCGCATCCATACTCACCAAGGATAAATAGCAATCCGTTTGATGTCGTTTGTAGCCAATTGCTTACTGCTGTGTTGAGATCAAAGTCACGATTTCTAAAATCCTTACATCGTAATGGCACGTAGTAATTGAATAGCTTTGCTTCATTAAACATGCCCTCAGATTTTTCAAACTGACTCACCAGCCACCTAGCATAGGGACGCAGATCGAGGAGAGTTCGTTCCAACTCTTCCAAGGTAGTTAAGTAGATTACTTCCTTTGCCTTCGCAAACTCTTTAGCCTCCCTAGTGAAACCGTTAGAAGAGACGTAAAGAAGCCGTCGTCTAGAGTCTGCCTTGAGAAGCACTCCAGCCTTTTCCTTTACCAGTGCGATGCCCACCGGAGAACCACTTGAGCAACATTCAACCAAATATTCCAAATCATTGAGGGAGTCTTGTGATTTGGCTATTAAATCAATCTGCGTGCCTTCTACAGTGCAATTTCGCTCAATCGAGTATCCTCGCAGTTGTAGGATCGCTGAAACCTGCTCTTCGAATTCATCAGCCTGTTGATGAATCCCGCTCATGCTTCGTTTCCCATTGAGATGGTGATTGGCACAAGTTTATTGACGAGCTTTAACCCAGCGAACACATAGTGGTATGGCAAAACGATGTGACGAGAATGTTTCCTACACCGCGTTTTGCAGCTTTGCCTCATTAGCCTTCCGACCCTGTTTTTCGCGCCACTGGTCAAATGGGATCTTCTTTCGATCGTAAAAGACCCGAGAACGCCTACTCTAGAGTTCAAAGAGGGCGATTGAATACTCGCTACTGCGATGAAGCTATCCACCATTGAAAATTCTCATCAGTCGTAGGTGGTTGATATCGAGCGCGTTTTTCAATCTTCAAGATGCATTGTTTAAGCGACGCCGGCGAGCCATGATCTTGCGCCCATCTACGAAGTAAGGATGACGTCGAAGTCAAGCGAGTTGGGTCACCCGAGGCTTCAAGAAAAAGTCGTCTCGCTTTTCGTTCGTCGGTTGCGAGTAGGTAACCTCGTGATAGGGCTATCGCTAACGACATCGCTTCTCCGTCGTCAAGAAGACTTGCATAATCGACGTATAGTTCGATTTCCTTATCAGTCTGCGCGGAACAAAGCGCCAGCAATCCGGAATCAATTAACGGTTGAAGGTCAACTTGAATCCGCGGCGCCTGGGGATCTTCTGTACGGAGATAAATGCTTTCTCGCTGGACGACAGAACAAATGAAAGTTTGCCGTGCCGCAACTGCCAGTATTGCCTCTATTTCGTCGCTCGCCAACAGGTTAATAAGAACACAGGCATCGAGTATGTGGGGGACTGGAATATCGCCCAACTGCTCACCTCCCAGGGACCACCTGTGCCAAATCGAGCTCGACATCCTCATACCCGTTTGGCTCGACGAAATAGCGATGGCTCAGTTCCGTTACGAGTTCCCTCGACGACACACGATCCGAGCGCAACAAGCGGGCGAGTTGGCCCTCACTTATCAGTTCCTGCTCGTATGCCATTACCGCAAGGTTAAGAAAACGACGCGGCAATTCATATTGCTCCGTAGGATTGAGGTCGATTCCAAGCAGTTGTTGAGCCCGACGAGGCTTAAATCCCTCACCCTCGAGACGATCCCACGTACCCGTTGGGATTCGTTTCAATTTCTCTAAACGAATGACTAAGGCTTGCACGGAGACCTGATAAAGATCTGCCAGGATGCAAAGTTGCGCAATCGTGATCTGACCTTGGGCATTCGCACGATACATCTCAGTGAAGCGGCGGTTAAGTCCGCTCGCCGGCATTAAAAAGTTCTCGGCGAACGCGTCTGCGAGTCGCTCCGTACTGGATTGACGTCTCGCCTCGTTCAAGAATGTAATTTCAGCTCGGTAGCGATTGGTGAGGAAATGTCCGTATTCATGAGCTAAGGACCAGTTGCGCCGGTCACGCGGATGCCTTGAGTTAATTCCGATACAAGCACCGAGGGCATCATTATATGCAAAGACGCCAGATACAGTCGGTATCATTGCAAAATAGAAAACACGTATACCCACGTCCGTCTCTAGACGATCTCTGAGGTTTGAGATAGGACCATCTCCAATTCCGAGGCGGTTTCGCTCTGCTGTAGCAATCTCTTCAGCGGCTTGCTCGGGCAAAGATCGACCGGTCTCATAAGTTTGAGGATATGCCCTCGTTGTAGGAAGTCCACACATCCGTTCTAGCTCGACGTAGTCTTCAGCCAGCCTTTGCAGTTCCTCACCCGCCGCTGCAAGTCCTTCATCTCTACTAACGTCTTCGCGCCATTCGGTGCGGAACTGTGGGGCGAACCCAACGGTGACCACTTGTCGCACCACAAAGTCTGAAACTGGGCGGCCGTAAAGATCTGCAAAGCGGACTAACTCTTGCGAGGTGACACGCCGTTCACCCTTCTCAATTGCCACTATGGTAGTACGGGCCATCTCAAGCTCGTCCGCGACGTTCTGCTGCGTCAGGCCCCGTGCTTTGCGCGCCTCCTGTAAACGAGCGCCCAGAACCTTCGGGTCTAGCTGTTCTAATATGTGTGGCTCCATAGCTGACTCTCCGGAATATTCTACAAAGCTTCAATCTTACGCTGCGCGCGCAAATGCACCGAGTTGCCGCCGCGCGGAGAAGTGCTCCCACTCTGATACATACTTGCTGTAAAGTTCTATTAACCGACCGCAAACCTCGGGTCGACCACCGGCAGCACGAGCACCTAGCTCAGTAGCGATCGTTTGGAGATCCGGATACTCCAACACTAGATTCTCCCATGCTCGTGGTCCTCTTATCCTTTGAGCAATCTTCCGAGACTGCCACTCCATTGCATTAAGCTGACGAAGCTGTTTCTCGCTTGGCTTACTCGTGCGGTCCAAGAGATCACAAACGTATTGTTCACCTGTATCGAACTCACAGAGATCAGCAACCTGTAATGAAAGGCGGCGTAACAAACATGAAGTACATGAGCCGCATTGAGGTTTGCCATGCATTTGCACAGGGTAGCCATCACAGGAGAATGTCGTCCAAACAAATGGTGATAGGCGCCGAACAGCCGGGTGCTTACACATTTCACCTTTCGTTTGATAGAGATGTGGATTACGAAACCGGAAGCTTTTACCAACTAACGCTTCAGCCAGCTCTTCCATTCTCACCAACGATAACGGGTGAACTCCTCGGGAGTTTGCCGTTCCAATTTGCGTAGCGTCATATGGCAAGTTAATCGCACCGATTCCGTTCTCATGAACGTGGAGTGCGTTTGAACCTGCCATGAGTGATGTAACTGCTCCCAGCGTGAGGAAGAGAAACCCTCTGGAACGCTGCGTCTGTTCCTCTCCTTCTCCTCTCGGGCGACCGTATCGGCGCAACCCAAATGGAACGGTGATGTGGTAGACCTCATGCCGCGCGAGTCTTCGTAGCGCCCGTACCTGTTCTCTCTGAGCAGCTCTTTGGCGTGAGTTGGTGACACCTGAAATGAAGACAAAACTGTAGGCTGTCTCTTCAGCAACCGCTCTGCATGCTCCAGCAAAGGAATCGAGACCGCCGCTCAGCAACGCAACGTACGCCGGCACCGAAACGGGAATCGAAAATAGGAATGCTTGAGCTTCTTGCGACTGTGAGTTACCGACAGATGGAACGAACTTCAAATCCCACGCGTCTTCCGTAAAGAATTTTAGCGCTCTCTCCGCTCGGTCCAAGACTGCTGGGCTATTCCAGAGATCTGGTAGTCTAACCGGAATTGTAAGCGAGATTCGTCGAGCCCATTGATAAGGACGCGCAGGATCCTTCGGATCACGTCTTGGAGATAAACGGTCAGCGTAATACACTGCCAGCGCGAGGTCGATCCAATCAGAATACGCAGGATCAAGATGGCGACCGAACGCGCTTCCTATGGGCGCATCATTGATATAGAAACCACTCCCATAGGTTAGCTCTTCCCTTTGCCTGTCTAACTGAGAATTTGGATGGTACAGGCCATGGCGCGCAACACCTGAAGCGGAAAAGTCAAACGAATATTCAAGCGGCTCAGCAGCAAATGCCTTAGACATGGCCCACCTCCAGTACAGCAATTCCCTGATGCAGTTCTTCTATTGTCATACGTCGTTTGATGGTCGTACTTCTTGGCGCACGTATCGCACTCTTACGATCCGACCGAAATAGTTGGCCGACCATCCCCTGAAGGTCATCTGCCAAATGTAAAGCCAATCCGTCTTCCCACTGCATTTGCTCATTGAAAGTTCGATTTGTGTTCTTCATAATGCCTTCGCGAACCTTGGCTAACCATTGATTCCGAACAATGCCCCACCCAAATGTGTTCGCCAGTTTGGTATCGACTTCTTGATCCAACACAAGATTGGAACTAGAGTCGAAGGCACATAACTCCAGGTAGACTTCCTTAGCTTTTCGAACGGCTAGACGCGAGGAAGCAGAGTTCGAATCTTCCGCGGCAATCTCTTCCAAGCGTTCGGATAACATCGCGAAAGAGTCAGTGTTTCCGTCGTCCGGCAATGTTGCCTTTCGGCCGTCGTCCCGTAGCGCCTGGAGAACAGCATTTCGCATGCTTAGAAGGGAGGTGCACGCAAATGGACCACGCAAGGCTGCTGCGACTGCCTTATTAAGCCGATCACCGATAAGGTCGTAAGACTGGTCTGAACATGCTAGGCGATAAGCCTTTCTCCAGCCCTTGCCATAAAGAGTTCGCTCGAATCGATCACCATCAGGCATTTTGGGAAACTCCTTCTACGCCAAAGATAGCATTAATCCTGACATTGTCAAGTCAAATAGGCCTACGTGCGCCAAAATGTCAGAATAGCGAAGGCGCTCGGCTGCTGATCGAACAAAGTCGCTACGCATTCACAAAACCGTGGACGCGCGTTTGGACAAAATCTCCGGAGCAGATTAGCCTTGCGCTGTAATTCGCGTTCGCTCGATAAAAGCAAAGAAATGTTACGGACGTTTTGATCTTACGAGGAGTACCGATATGAGTGAGGAACAGAACACACAGCTACTCCCCCAGCCGACTTCGGAAATTCAACACGGCGTTGATAGGTTTACAACCAGCCTGACGCGTTATCTCGAAAGCCTCAACCTACCTTCAGATCGTGTCCTGGTTCAGGTGCCTGAAAGGGAACGAGTCTTTGTCAATTTGCCGAGTGTAGTTAGCTTGCTTAGTGAGGAAGTGAGGAGAAATGCGGTTTACATATCAAAATTCGTAGCGGCCTGCGGCGCCGGTTTGTTTGATGCCGCTTTGAATTTTATGTGGGATGAAACAGTGTCAAACCTGCGAGGCAAGGTTGCTCGGTTTGATCTGGAGTATTTTTTCAGCAGTGTCGTTACCGATCCTACCCGAAGAGTGAAACTAACTACCGCTGAAGATCTATCAAAGCTGGAAGATTGGGAACTAATCAGAGGCTGTCATCTGACCGGTGTGCTTTCAGATATTGGCTTCCGACACTTGGACTACATTCGTAATATGCGTAATTGGGCGAGTGCGGCCCATCCAAATCAAAACGAATTAACAGGTCTGCAACTTATATCGTGGCTCGAGACTTGTATCAGAGAAGTGATAGGAAGAGAGCCAGCAGGTCCGGTTATAGAAGTTCGACGACTGCTAAATAATATTAGAACAGCAACCCTTACAGCCAATGATATTGCTCCTATTTCCACTAACATAGATCTTCTACCGCGTGATTTAGCGACCTCCGTTCTGCGTACGATATTTGGCATGTATACCGACCCTGCAATGGCTGCTGTGGCCAAAAACAACATAAGACTGATTGCGCCACACGTTTGGCGTGTTGCTCCAGACGAGACCAAGTATGAAATTGGTTTGAAGTTTGCCACATTTGCAGCCAACGCGGATATTTCGAGGCGGGATGCCGCCCGAGAGTTTCTTGTGATCGTGAATGGTCTAACTTACCTGCCACCAGACACTCTGGCTCTGGAGTTAGATGAAAAAATACAGAACCTGTTCAATGCCCATATTGGTATGAACAATTTCTATAATGAAGTGCCGCACGCAAAGATACTTGCGACTTACGTTCCTGAAACAGGAGTCATTCCGGATGCCGTTCGCTTATCGTACGTCAAAACGCTGACAATGTGCAGGATAGGTAATGGTTACGGCATTTCGTGGGATGCAAAACCATATTATGATCGGCTGATAGCGAGATTTCGAGAACCGGAAATATTGGAAGTTGCGCGTCTGGTGACTGACTCTGATGTGGTCTCTCGCCTACAGTTCCACAATTGTGCAGAGAACTATTTGGCTCTTTGCAGAGAGCTTCGCGCCAGAACTGCCAACGAGAGAACGGCAGCAGCATTGGAGCATATTCTAAGCGTCAGTGCGCGGCAGTTGCCGTATATCGGCAGAACTCCAGATACGCGTACGTTGTTAGGGCTTCCATAATTCGAATCCGGAGTTTCTTGTGGTGAGTCTTATCGAACGTGGTGGTTTCGCTCACGAAAGCCATCCTGAGTTAACGGCACTGACTCTCGCTCAGTGACCAGTTCGACAAAAGGTATCTCAACGCCTTCGGCATTATTCGCAGGAATGGATAGCGTGAAGGAACTGTCGGGCTATGTCTGTTGGTGTGGTCATTAGGTCTGGAAGATCCTTGTCTCGGCTCACAAGATATGCGGCGTGGTGACGATGGCGAGATTGATATAAATCTAGTCATCGGGTCGCGTTCGTAATGAAATTCTTCCGGGGATGTTAACGATGAGATCGCCTTTGCTTTGCTTCCAGCTTCGTTAGAAAGGCATTGACGATCGGTCATTGATGCCCGGAAGTTGGCGACGAATCTCCGCACGGTTCAATACGTCCCGAACTCCGCGAATAGGCCACTCACAAAGAGCGATATGTCTCCATTGAAAAACAGCCGCAGTGCTTTGCGCGCTGGGCTGTTACGGTTGGCGATTCCTTGGACCAAGAGATTGCAGTCAAAGACGACGCGAGGAGTAAGTTCGGGCATCGCCTATTTGTTCCGGCGTCTCTCCTCGCGGATGGCTGTTTGGGTTTGCTTTATGAGGTCGTCGAGTTCTTCTTCTGACATCCCACTTTCATCGAAGCTTCGCGCGATCGGTTCGACGATTTCCTCGAAGGGTTTCTGAGCGAGAACCGCCGTTTCAAGCAGTTCCAAAGCGGCGGCTTCAGGAGTGGTCCCCTGGCGCTTCGCGGCCTCTGCAATGGCGTGAACTGTATCAGGATTGCTTATTTTAACAACCAAGCTTTGCATAGTTACCAAATACCAACCCGCTTAGTTTAGCACACTACTTAGCTCACGAAAGCCAAGTTCCGGTGAATGGCACAGGCTCTCGCCTTGTCACAAGTTCAACAAACGGGATCGCAACGCCTTCAGCTTTCGCTTTGGAATAGACCTCTTTAGCCGTAGGTCCATTTACAATCAGACGGTCACCGTCCAGAGCGACCCATTGCCCTGAGTATTTCTCTTGGTTTTCATCCAGCCACCTAAGCGACTTTGCGGATCTTTCAGCTTGTGCCTGGGAGCCGGTTTCCTTCTCGTTCGATGTTTCTCTCGCATCTAGCCATCGACGAAGCCTTTCCTGCTCCGGCGCCGATAGCTGTTCAATTGACTTGATGATTTGATCGAAACTTGGCGTCATGGTTTGGATTTTATCACGGCCTGTTCTTGTTCAGATTACGTCTGTTCATTCCGCGAAGGCGTGCATTATCGAGGACGTTCACGACCGTGTTGAGCGTGTTTTGCAAGCGCACCTTCGACCAGTTCGGAAACGCGGTGCTTCGCATTGGCGCGTAGCTGTTTCCATTCCTCGCTCGTCAATTTGTGGTCCGCCAGTAATTGAAATCCTTGGATTACGAGATACTGTGCGCGTACCAGATGGTGGAACAGGAACCGCTCGCTTTTGGACAAGCCGCGATTGCAATTAAGCCTTTCAAGTGCTGCCATCCGGCACCACTCATGCGGAGTCAAATGCCTGCTCTGGATCTCCCTCTGAATGGCAAGCCAGGCTTCGTTGGTCAATCGAAAACTGATCGTGTGTGGGTAATCGGTCTCGCGCTTTCCCATGTCATTACTCCTTCAAAATGCTTCCTGATTCGCGTGTACGACGTAAGCGCATGTTTGCCTTGCAAACGGCAAACCGCGATCTCCAGCATCCACGCAAGTAGACGCAGCAAACTTTAAGTTTGCTGCGTGTGCTCCTGAAGGGGTGACTTGTCAAATAAAATCAGGTGCAAAGCACCTCCATTCGCTTTCATGGGCTCCTGATGTATTCAGAATTGATCGTTTCCTTCGGCTGATTTGCGCGGGTTTACTTCTGGGTTTCATGTCCGTCAGTTAGGTTTTCTCGGCGGGATGATCTCGATTCAGTCCGGCTTTTCCACATCGTCCAGGCGAAGCTTTCGATCGAGAATGATCTCTTGCGATTCGCTCGGATCGTAATCACGATCAAGGTCGGGCATCGCAATTTCGATTGTGCGGATCACACCCGTTTCCGCATCTTCCCATTCCCATGTAAACGTCTTTGATTTGTCTTTCATGGCGTCGGTCTCTACTCCAATTTGGGTTTGCTCGGCGTCTGCGTTTGTTAGACAACAGTGATGATTGTTGCGGTCTGCCGGTATCTGCAAAGGTGACGCCGTTGTGTAAGTAAGTGTTGGAATAATAGGAGGGAGTCGTGCGGGGTCGGGGGGCCGCGATCGAGGTCTTTAGAACCGAAAGAAATAACAACCTAGACGCGCAAAGCGCGATGTGTCTCTCACCTTCGAGCTGCAACATTCTGTGATTGAGCAATGACAACCTGTCACAATTGTGACGAAGTGTCACAGTTGTGACAGAGTATGACACCCTATTTATTGGCGGACGGTTCAGTTATGTCGAATGTAAACGGGTTTGCCTGGGACCAGCCAGGCTTACAAGCGGGGCATAGCAAATGCGATAACCGGTCGGTCAC
>Ga0097620_100001033_pt1 | contig 28515 bp, 24 predicted proteins | sample KBSSwiS22_FD_77030 | JGI IMG/M metagenome (GOLD analysis project Ga0097620, IMG submission 77030) | Switchgrass rhizosphere microbial communities from Kellogg Biological Station, Michigan, USA - KBS Switchgrass S2-2 (version 2) (version 2) | ecosystem: Host-associated > Plants > Roots >...
ATATCCCCAGGCACTCGTCATTTTATGGCCATCATCTTCGCAACTCTTGCAGAATAATACTAACTGCTTCAGGCTGTCGTCATAAAACAACGATTCAAATTCATTGGCCTTTTTATCAGCATCCGGAAATTGGGATACAGTTACTGTAATAGAATCATTACTTCCAAACTGCAACGTTTCTATATCACCATTGCTGATCAAAACATAGAATACACTGTCGCGTAAGACTACATCTTCAAAATCGTGTTTCTTATCAAAGTGCCATTTTTTGATAGCGTCTTTTTGCGTAAGACTGATCTTATACAATACCCCGTCTTCATCTTCAATAACAAAGACTGAAGTATCTTTTGCATAATAAGAAATACCGGATATTTCGGCTAAGCTTTCGGGCAATTTTATAATAGCAGGGTTCAACAGGTCGTACCGGCTGGAATCGCTGACTGGAAGTCGCTTTTTGTTAGTGCTGCACGCAGTAAATAAAAGAGAAAAAATAATAACTGCAATTACTTGAATTTTAAATTTCACAAATGATAATTATTTATAGTTACGCTAAACAATACTAATGCCTGTGCAAAAGAGTTAGTGTAACTATTAAAATTACCCCTAATAGTACTGAAGATTGTTACACAATTTTTTAAAAAGATTGCATTATTCACAGGTTTTAGAATAACTGTATGTGTTTGCAAAGCATATTGCATTAAAACCGGAGGATGTTGTTTACATTGAAAGGCAAAAGATGTTCTTTACAATGGTGCCGTGTATGTATCAACTCATAAGGCGTAATAAAAATCATTGCTTCATTTGGCACAGATTTTTCATCTTGTATATTTTGTATTGCAGCTTAAAGCTTACCGGAAAGATCAACCTCTTTTGTTAAAGATGACTCTGCTTCCGGTTTGCTTATATTTAAACGGGAAGGAATTTTTTTAGCATTATATTTTTCTATCTGCCACAGCATCCAAAAAAGGCTGATGAGTGATAGCACACCAAAACAGTAACCCGCAAGTACATCACTGGCGTAATGCAGGCGCAGGTATACCCTGCTGAGTCCAATTATAAATATCAGCAGCGTGAGCATAATGATAGTAATCCATTTCAGCCATTTATTGGCAACCTCTTTATATACCATGTAAATGATGAGACCAAAGAAAGTAAGGCTCATAAAAGCATGCCCACTGGGAAAACTAAAGCCCGGCACTTCTTTCAGCAGCGGAACAGACGGCCGTGAACGATTGAATAAATATTTCAGCGTAAACAACAGTATCAGGTTACTTATTGCAATAATTGCTGCTTTAATAAAATTCCATTTCTCTTTTTTAATAAAGATGAAAAAAGCAAAAAGAACCAGCCAGGCAGGAATAAGAAAAAAATGAGACCCGAATACAGTGAACCACTGCATAACAACCGTGTGTGCATGAGTAACATGGTGCGCCAGAAAAGAAAACAGCATATCATCAAGCGTATCTTTTTTATGATAGAATACCTGCCTTATAAGGATGATGAGAAAAATGAGCGCAATTAAAAATACCAGTAATACCAGCACAAGTTCGGCAGAAAGCAGGGCAACTGATTCTGATAATTTTTTTATCCTGTGTGTGACCCGCTTTATCATCAGTTATTTTTAAATTATTTGCATTGTTAAATTTTTAGCGAGAATAATTCTATACTGTTCGCCCTTCCTTTTAGGTCTACATTTCCAAGGCTTTCAACCTGCCATTCCTTAAGGTCGCTGTAGTCCATAAAATCTTTCGACATAATGAATTGCTGGTTTAATTCATCGCATGCACTTCTAATTCTTGCCGCAGTGTTCATGGTATCGCCACTCATGGCAAGGTCTTTTTTTATTACACCAATCTCTCCTACGGTCACTTCACCCGAATGGATACCCACGCGGAATTCCGGAATGGTACCATACCTTCTTTTAAAATAATTTTCATTGCGTTGCAAATTTCTCCGTGCTGTCATAATAGCGGCCCTGCATTTCCTCGCATTTTTCCTGTTGCTAAGCCAGGATACTACGATCTCATCTCCAACATACTGGTAAATTCTACCGTTGTATTCAATTAAACCCATGGATACATAAAAGATAAAATCACGGATGAATTTAAAATTCGCCTCATGCCCCAGTTTTTCTGCAATGGGTGTTGAATCTTTAAGATCAATAAACATGATGATACGGTTTTCATTCTTTGGCTGCATATATTTTCCCCGAAGGATATCTATAAAAACTCCCGGAGAATATTTTTCGTTGATCTCAATATATAATTGCGTGATCACAAAAAGAATAAGCCAGTAAAGTATATGCCGGACCAGTAATTTTGTTTGCAGTATTTCACCCATAAAAGCCCGTACGGCCATTGCTGTATCTTTTCTCATAATAAATACCGCATCAATAAAATGGACCAAAAAATTCATAATAAACGCGGCCAGCAATAAAATGACGCTTTTAAAAATAAAGTTTACAAAAGGCGGCGTAGTGCGAAAAACATTCTTTAATGCAGACACAAACAAATATCCCATTATACAACTCATAATAAAAACGGCTATCTCCCTTACTACAAGTGATTTGAAAGGACTGTATGTTTTTCCATCATTTACTAAAAGTGTAACTGTCAAATCGATCAGCGTCCAGAAAATGGCAATGAACAAGATTGTTCGCATGAGGTACTTGCCTACTACCGAAAATATGGAATATGATAGGTCATGGGATGTCATACATTTTGTTTCAGGTACTGGTAAATATTTTCCTGTGCATTTATGCTGTATCCGTTATTGCTGCCTATAGGTAAATATTCCTGGTCGGGCAATTGCTGTACTGCTTTGGTGTTATCTTTCCATTGTATATCAAAATAATCGATTAACTCTTTTTTACAACTATCATTTTTTACGGGTACGCAAACTTCTATACGGGTATGTATGTTCCTTGTCATCAGGTCGGCCGAGCCTATGATCACCATAGCGTCATCACCCGTGCCAAAAATAAAAAGGCGTGTATGTTCTAAAAAACGATCCACAATACGGCGCACCGTAATATTTTCACTTACACCTGCAATGCCCGATGCCAGGCAGCAAACACTTCTTACGATGAGCTCCGTTTTAACTCCTGCCCTGCTTGCCGTGTACAACAAATTTATAATGGCAGGATCTTCCAGGTTGTTTACTTTAATCCTTATCCTTGCAGGCAATCCCTTGCCGGCATTTTTTATTTCTTTACCAATATATTTTTCCAGCTCTGTTTGCATATTGAACTGAGACACCAGCAATTCTTTAAACTGTTGTTTAGCATCACCAATTTCATTGTGGCCTTTTTCAAGAAAAGCAAATAACATTTCCAGCTCTTTGATAATTTTTTTGTTACAGGTCATCAACACGTGGTCAGTATAATATTGTGCGGTTACTTCATTAAAGTTTCCGGTGCTGATAATTGCGTATGATACTACATCAGCGCCGCGTTTCTTTTTTACCATTGCAATTTTTGAATGTACTTTTATTTGCGGCATACTGTAAACCAGCCTGATGCCGGCATCTTTCATTATCCTGCTCCATTTGATATTATTGGCTTCGTCAAATCTTGCTTTTAATTCAATAAACACCTCTACGTTTTTGCCGTTCTTTACTGCATTGATCAGTGCATTTACTATATGCGACGCAGGTGCCAACCTGTACAGCGTAATAAAAATATCTGTTACATCTTCATCAACAGCGGCCTGGTTAAAAAAAGATAATACAGGAGTGTAAGACTGGTAAGGCAGGTGAAGTAATATATCTTGCTGCTGCATTACAGAAAAAATATTTCCCGTATCCATAACAGCTGCTGCAGTAAGCGGTTTAAATTTTTCAAAATAAAAATTTTTATCAAAGCCGGGAAAAGATGAAAGATCACTAAGGTGATGATACCTGCCGCCTGCAAACATATCTTCATATTGTACATCAAGTGCGGCAGCCAAAAACAATTGCAGGTTACGTGGAATAGTTGCTTCATATAAAAACCTGGATGGTGAACCGACGGCTCTTTTCTTTAATTGTTTTTCAATTTTTTCCAGCAGGTTACCACTGTATTCATCAGCAAGGTTCAACGCTGCATTCCTGTTGAATTTAATACTGTAAACACCCTCTACTTCCAACTTAGGAAAAAGATAACTGATGTTTTCCCGTATGATATCATCCAGGAAGATCACATACTCTTCTCCATCCAGTACTGGCAACGTAAAAAATCTTTTTATTTTCCCCGAAGGAATATTTACAATCGCATGTTTAAGACCATCACCCGGCACTTTTAAAGTAACTATAAAATAAAGCTGATTATCTTCGGGAGAAAATATATGATTACCATTCCCTTCAAGGATAATGGGTTGCAAAAACGTTAGCACCTGCGATAAAAATATCTCCTTTATTTCATGCAGGTGTTCCTGCCGGATAACTGTGTTGTAGTAAAAAACGATCTTATCTTTTTTTAGCCCGGGAATTATTTCCTGTGTAAGAATAGTACCAAAATGATCGAGCTGCCGGTTTACTTCCTGCTGTATCTTTTCTGCGATATTTTCGCTGTCTGCTATACCTGCCTTTAGTTTTGTTTTTTCCTTTAATGCAGACAATGCAATTACGGAAGGATATCTTATCCTGAAGAATTCATCTAAATTACCTGAGAATATCGCCAGGAATTTCATTCTTTCATATAATGGTACATTTTTATCGGTGGCTTCCAGCAATACCCGGTAATTAAATCCTAACCAACTTATATCCCTGTTGTACAACATAAAATATATTTAAAATGGAGAACCGCCTCCCTGCGTAACCGCAGCCGGGTTTGTTCCCCGAAAAAAGAAATAAGCCAACGCAAAAGTTATTACCGATATAATGATGCCCACCATAAAAATATTATAGGCCAGTCGTATCAGTTTATACTTTCTTCCCAGCACGGTACCTAGTGCATAAATATCTTTTATAAGAGAGCCGTATAAATAATCCGGGTCCTGCATCATTGCCCGCATTGCTTCATCATACTGTTCGTAAGAAGCTTTGTGAAAATTGCCAAAAAACAAGAGGTTGGTTTTTTTATCGATTATATCCTGTTTAGCAAAATTTCCATTCCCTAATTTAGGTCGTGTGGCTATTATTGCAATTACAATTGTTGTTACCGCCACTAATAAAAAAATAATTGTCGGTACGGTGAGATAAGGTACTTCTTCCAGTTTTCTAAAAACAATGCTCAGCATTACAGAGATGATAATGGCGTTAACCGAAATGAGGAGATTTGCTTTATGATCGGCCATATAACTAAGGCGCAGGTGATTATTCGATGTCATGCGAAGCATTGTTTGAATGCCTTTGGATACCAATCCAGCTTTATCTTTTGTAACATGATCAATACTTAACGACTCGTCTTCATCACCAGGGAATTCTATTTTTTTCTTTAGCTTTTTCATATTCTTTTGTTTTCGTTTATCCAGCAGGTCCATACAATATTTTGTGTAAAAACGGTGTGTGTTCAATAAGTCAATTGTTGTTGTTATCCATTCCTTTTCAGTTAATATGGCCCCTGTGTTTTTATATTCCTGCCATACTTTTTGATTCGTGTCTTTAAATTCTTTGGTGCCAAAATGATAAGTGTCAGCATCACAAATAATCTGTTCCGCCAGGCTCGCATGCGTTACCGGCGGCCGGGTGGCAATAATACATTGCTCAATTTTTTGTACCGTTTCCTGATCAGTCGAATAAGTTTGCATAAACGTTTTCATCAGTTCCACACTTTTTTCTTCATGATGCTGTGGATCGGTGAAGAGATACCCGGTATCATGAAACCATGCGGCCACAAATACTACCAGCAGGTCGTTTTCGCTTAAATAATAATGGCCGGCAATTTCTTTTGTATGCTGCACTACACTCTTTGTATGTTCAAGGTTATGGAAAGCCAGTTCCGGTTTGTTGTTAGAAGTAAACAAGCCGGTAACATATTGCTCTGTGGTTTTATAAAAAGTGTTAGTATCCATATACAATAATTAAAAAATCAGTTTAAATTTTGTTCCAAACGAAAAATTGAACAGCTTATCCTCCGGTGAAAATGCCATCGTAAAAGATGCCATCACCAGGTTGTACGGAACATAGTACAGCCCTGCGCCATAATCTCCATGTATTTTTTTTGAAGTTTCACCTTTTTGCCAAACTTTTCCTGCATCATAAAAACCAAGCACACCTACATCACCAGGTAATAAGTAAGATTGTGATTTAAATAATTTTACCCTTAGCTCCGCACTGGCGTATGCAATAGAAGATCCTGAAAATCTTTCTTTACGGTAACCTCTTAAAAAATTATTTGCTCCCAGGTTTAAAGCCTGGAAATATTCATAATGCTCACTGAAAATATGTCCACCACCAAAACGAAATACAGCCCCCAAACTACCCGGATCTTTTATGCTGGCATAAATGCTCATATCAGAAGTTAACTTTGTAAGCGCATGTGTATTATTATTAAAGCCACGCAATGCTGAAAATTCTGTGAACCAGGTAATGCCCCTTGTAGGCATCAGTTCATTATTGATATAAATGATATCCAGTTTTGCTTTGCCCCCAAAGAATTGTTTTTTTCCATAAACACCAACAGAGTCGCTGCCTATTAAACCGGGATTGGCCAAAATACGTTTAGAATTGTCCCTAAACCTGCTCCAGTAATGATAAAAAGTTGGTCCTATTGAAAACTGTACCACATCATTAAATCTTTTTCTCAGCAACACATCGGTTTCAAGATATTTATACCGCACCCTGTAAAATGACAGTGGTTTACTTTTATCATATACCGACTCATTACCAAAACCGAAAAAATTATTTAAAGTGGGGTCTACAAATTGCGCATGCACAACCAGGTCGTTTTTAAAGATGAGTTGATTAAAAATACCATCGTACCTGATTTTAAAAGCTCCTTCATGCGGCGCATAAAGTGTTACCAGTTTCTGATCGGTTGAAAAAGGTTCCTTTCTAAAGCCGTAGGTACGTTTGGAAAATCCAAGGCCTACTAAAAGCTTATCCTCTGCATTAACACCCAGGTCAATTTGGGGAAATCTTGTCCGCGTATATTCGTAACCAGTATTTTTATAGTCATTCACTGCAGGGCTGGTTGAAAACTCCTTCCGTGATTTGTGAAGGTTGATACCCGCATTTTTTTCCAGGGAAAGATCATATACAAAATTCCGTACATTGCCTTTCAGATTAAATGTATCATTGCCTTTACCCCCAATGATACGCAGTTTTATTGTAGACGAAACATCCTGGTCTATTTCAAATTTATCATCACCGTTCAATCCATACAAATTTATTCTGCGGGTAACTTTTTCATCAAATACCCTGTTGTACATAACTGTTGCGGAATCGGTTTCTTCCTTTTTTTTATATACGGTAAGCTGCAGACCACCGGGGCTTTTTTTAATGTGAAAATATTCTGACTTGTTACTTCCTATTACTGATACTTCTTTTGAAAGGAATTTATAGTATTGCATGGCATCTTTTAATAACTCATCCCTGCGGCTCATTAATTTTTCTGCAACCACTTTGGCATCAAGCGCAGCAATGGGCGCAGGAAATTTAGTTACCGCATGCTTAATAACTTCATCAGTAAGTTGTTCCTGGAAATGCACGGTGATCCTTTTCCATGCGGCTTCATCCAGGTTATTCATGAAGAAGCGGTCAAAATCTCTCGCTACATAATTCAGTCCGTCAATATTTTTTATGTGCATTTTAAAGCCTTGCAAAAAAGGCATCCTTCTCCTGGAAATGATCTTTAATAACAACCCGTCTGAATTAAAAAATGCCTGATCTCTGTCTTTTGGTACCGGGTAATATAATTTTCCTTTACCGGTATCGCTGGTTCCCCATTTCCATTGGTCTGCATGCCGGTCAAAATCACCGATCAGCATATCCAGCAATCTTGCATTCAGCACTTTTTCCTGGTCAACATGGTGATCATTATCTTCCAGCATTTTATTTATTATCTTATTCGTACTTTTCGTGTCTACGAAACCGTTACCAGGATTCCGGCTTTCCAGCATCGCCACTGAATTAGCGAACATTTTGCTGTACTGGCCAAAAGTGGGATCATTAGGTACAAAAAAGAATTCAGGATCGGGTGTGATAACACCTGTTGCAATTGCCAGTTCTTTTACAACTACCGGTGCATATGGGTGACTGGCAGATATCATATCCTGCACAATACCCTGTGCTAAAGTATTTCTTAAATTAGGAGGCAATGCTTTTTCCGGATCTTTATCTACTGATCGCAATACCCACTCAGCGCCATTTTTATCTTCCAGTTGCAATGATTTTGTTTGTTTGCCACCGCCCAGGCTCTTAATAGTAAGGCCGCCTTTTTCTTTGCGGATATTGAATTCCCTCATTGTTACAGGAGTGCCCCATTCCCTGCGGTAATTATTACCAAGGAACATTCTGCGGAAACCAACATTAGCTTTATACTTATCACTGGCGGAGATAACTACACTATCCCTGAATTTATATTCCGGGTGTCTTGTAGTATCAACAGCAGGTAATGGTATCTTTGAAAAATCGAGTATCTGTTTTGTATAATCCTTTTTAACTGAATCACCATTTACCACGTAAAAGCTGGCCTCTACATTTTTATTTTTAGAAACTTCTAATGTTACAAAACCTGTTTTTGGGGATGCATAGAGGCTTTTACTACCTTTAGAAACTCTTGAACTTTTACTGCCACTGCCACTAACAATATAATTATACCCGCTGTCCTGTATCAATTGTAAAGAATGATCGTGCCCTGCAACATAGATCACATTGGGATGGCCTTTAACAACACCATCAATAGCCGCTATCATGGCCTGGTACAGCGGATGTTTCAGATCTTCTGAAGTACCAAACACTGCTCTTGTTAATGGATAAACAGAACCAATCACCGGCAATGGAAAATACAGGTTTGGAATGGCATCTGTAAATGGAAAAATATGTTGCTTTAATGTAAAATAGCCGCCATGGATACCATAACTCCTGAGTGTATGATGAAAAGCGAGCAGTACTAATTTTTTTGAATTCTTAGATAAGATATCATCCAGTTGCAACAATATTTCTGCTTTTGTTTTATAAGGGCAATCAGATTCTATACCGGGTTTATCATATTCGTGCAACCACCACTGGCTGTCCATCATCACTAAAATAATATCATCGGTTATCTTCACTTCTTCAGGGCCGGGGCATCCGTCACGCGGCAGCATAATCACATTTTTATTTCCTAAATAATCAATATAAGATTGTACTCTTAAAACTGCTTCGTACCCTTCATTGCCACCAGCATCCCAATCGTGATTGCCGGTAACAAAATAAACTTTAGCATCAGTTTTTCCTGCCACCTGTATTTGCGAATCCAGTGGTGCTTTTGCTGTTTGAAAAGTTGGTAAGCTGTTATCAGGCAAACCGGTTTTATATAAATTATCGCCTAAATAGATAACTGTTGTTTTTTTATCAATCCTGATATGATTTTTAACTGCATTAACTACAGGTTGCCTGCCGTTGGTAAGTTCTCCTGCGTCGCCGATCAGTACTATCCTCGCCTGTATGCTATCCTGCGCTACGGAAATCGCCTGCAGCAAAAACAAGCCATACAAAACTGTTATTATTTTTTTAAAGCTCATTTTTTCCTGTTTTTAAGAATTAAAATAGTAGCCGGGCCAGTTTCATGAGATTCGTTAGAGATGATCATATCACCCTTTGCTGTAAAGGCAATTCCTTCCGGCTGTTTGTAAATGGCCGGATCCAATTCATATGCTTCTTTAAATTTTCCCTGCCTGTCTGTAACCACTAATAATTTATTTACTGAAGCAAGGATATAAAATTCATTGGTAACCGGGTTAACAGCAACTGCCGAAGGTTTCAGTTTCATTTTATCGAGCCCGAATTTTTGAGCTATTGGTGCCACATCAATTGTATAAACAGAAGGCGTATACGCTTTTGTGGAAATATTATATCCCCAGGCACTCGTCATTTTATGGCCATCATCTTCGCAACTCTTGCAGAATAATACTAACTGCTTCAGGCTATCGTCATAAAACAACGATTCAAATTCATTATTTTTTTTACTGGCACCAGGGAATTGCGATATTGTTGTAGTGATAGAATCATTATTTTCAAACCGGATCGTTTCAATATCTCCATTGCTGATCAAAACATAGAACAAACTATCATGCAGTGTCACATCTTCAAAATCATGCTTCTTATCAAAGCGCCATTTTTTTACAGCATTTTTATTCGTTAGACTAATCTTAAACAACAGGCCGTCCTCATCTTCGATGGCAAATACAGAAGTGTCTTTGGGGTAATAAGAAATACCGGATATTTCGGCTAAACTTTCAGGCAATTGTATAATGACAGGGTTTGGCAAATCGTACCTTGCAGAATCACTGATCTGAAATTTTCTTTTATTATCGCTGCATGCAGTGATCAAAAGAAAAAAAACACCACTGGCGATTAATTGACTTTTAAATTTCACAGTATAACTATTATAGCTCAAGCATTACACGGGTATACCGTGTATCCTTTTCTACAATTACAAAGATCATTCCTTTTTTTGCCGCAATTTTTCTGCGATTATCACCAGCACTATTCCTGCCGTGTAGGCTAACACATCTGTCCATTCAAAAAAAGTACCGAGAACGATCCTGGCCAGTTTGTAATGTTGCAGGTGAAGGATATTGATGAGCTTGAAATACTGTGCAGTTTCTATAGCAAATGAAAACAGCAATACTGCAATTGCCGTGGGAATAACAGGAGAATTTAAGAATGCTTTTACAAAACAATAGATGAGTATCACTACCAGCAAGTCGCCGATGTATGGTCTTACAATGGTATCATGAACAAATAACGCAATTACGATCTCTGTAATCAATAGTAATAGTGCTAAAAGGAAATAGGCGGGATTGAATTGCAGTTTGTTGTTCATAAATTGCGATAAACACAAATATAGGAATTAAGGGAATGTTAGTTACCACCATTCTCTCATCCACTCTTCCGAAATCTTTTTTGCTTTTTTATAATCATCAGTAACCACTATTAACTGGTTGGAATGATCGCTGTACTGCACCAAAATATTTATCCCCGCATTAGCAAGTCTGTGGCAAAATATCCCCAATTGGCCCGGTACATCCTGCCGCAGTTTTTGGATTATTACGTTATTGATGGCAGTTACTTTTATTTGCACAGTTGCTAAAACTGCTTTTGCTTTTTCAGCATCTTCCACTAAAAAGTGTGCAATGGCAATTTTTCCATTTGCAAATACGCCACCGCCTTCGAGACTAATCTTATTTTTGCCTAATGTTTCACCCATTAACGCCAGCCAGCCGGGTTCATTTATTAATTCAATAGTTATGTCTTTCATTGTATTTTTTATTGATCGTGAATTTGTTTGCTATCCGCAGGAGATTGCGTTCTGTTCATCATACCATAGTCTCTTACCACATCAGCTACTCTAAGGCGATAATCATTAAACACCGATTGCCGCCCCGCCTGCTGCGCCTGCCGGTGCGACTCAATATTGCGCCATTGTTTTACACTCTTTTCATTTTCCCAGAATGACAATGACAACACTTTTTCGGGATTGGACATACTCTGGAATCTTTCAATAGAAATAAACCCTTCTATTTTATTTAATTCAGGACGAAGCTGTGCCGCAATGTCAAGGTATTCCTGCCATTTGCCTTCGGCAGGAAAGGCTTCAAAAATTACTGCTATCATTTTTTTGTTTTTAGTGGATACAAAATAAATACATGCTTTACATTTACACTTCATTTTAGCATGAACTATCGTTGCTACTAATTTTTTATTTTTGCATAAACGAACCATCATGGAAGAAGTAAATCCATTCATCACCATAACTGCATTAATTGGAGAACCTGCAAGGGCTAAAATACTCTGGAATTTGCTGGACGGCAGATCGTACACGGCAAGTGAGCTGGCCATAGCGGCAGACATCTCTCCCACTGCAGCAAGTAATCATTTGAGCAAATTACTTGAAGCCGATCTTTTAAAAGTAGAAGCACAGGGAAGACATCGCTATTTTTCTTTTGCCAGGCCAGAAGTAGCTTACGTGGTGGAATCTTTGGCAAGCCTCACTAATGCTGATACAAAAACAAAGAACGCAGCAACCATAATGCCCGAAATAAAATATTGCCGTACCTGTTACGATCATTTGGCAGGTTATACAGGCGTATGCGTTACTGAAGCAATGGAGAAAAAAGGATTGATTAGAAAATCAGGTACAGCTTATGACGTTACCGGCAAGGGTTGGAAATGGTTATCACAATTTGATATTTCGGAAGCTGATACCACGAATAAAAGACGTGCCTTAACACGGCAATGCCTGGACTGGAGTGAGCGACGCTCTCATCTTGCCGGACAAATTGGAGCGCTGCTGCTGGATAAGATGATGGAAAAAAGATGGTTTAAAAAAGTGCAGTTCTCCAGGGCAATGATCGTAACCACAAAAGGAAGATCGGAGTTGTATAATTTACTGGGCATTGAAGTTTAAGATTATTTCCTCTCCGGTAATGCGAAAGCAACATACACATCACCTGAATGTTTTTTTAGTTTACCGCCGCCGCAAGCGATCACCAAAAACTGTTTACCATTTACTTCATATACGGAAGGTGTTGCAAAACCGCATGCGGGCAATTCAGATTCCCACAACAATTTACCGGTTCGTTTATTAAATGCCCTCATCCTGGAATCACTGGTGGCAGCAATAAAAACAAGGCCGCCTGCAGTTACAGCAGGGCCTCCATAATTTTCTGTACCGGTGTGCAGACCTTTCGCTTTCAATTCGGGATAATCACCTAATGTATCTTTCCAAACCAGCTGGCCGGTATTTAAATTTATTGCATTTAGTGTACCCCATGGTGGTAGTATAGCAGGGTATCCTTCTTTGGTTAAAAATTTGTTGTAGCCTGTGCCACTGTACGGCATTTTGTTCCAGGCGTCATCAGGTGTTGGTGGTGGAATGAATTTTTGGTTTTGTTCTTTCTTTATATCCAGCATAAATGAAGCCAGTGCCTGTTTTTCACTTGCCGATAATTGATTGAATGCCGGCATCATTCTTTTGCCTGTTGTAACTAATTGCGTAAACTGTTCTTCATTGTATTTTTTTGCTGCGTCAGTTAACGCCGGATAATTGCCGCTGCCCTGCTTTTCTGTACCATGGCAAGCCATGCACTTTGTCGTATATAAACGTTGCCCCGCCTGCATATTTGTTTCAGAAGTTTTTGTTTGTTCTTTTATATCCACCATAGTTAGTATCCAGGGCATTTCGCTGGCATTTACATACAATATCCCCGTTTCAGGGTCAACAGCGGGGCCACTCCACTCTGCACCACCATCATAACCTGGAAAAATTACAGTGCCTTCTTTTGATGGCGGGTTATAAATAAAACCTGTTTTATAAGATGCCAATCTTTTTTTAATATCCTGGTAAGAGGAATCTGGTATCAAATTATTCAAATCTTTTTCATTGAGTGATTGCCTCGCAAACGGCGCAGGTAAAGTTGGAAATGGTTGCGTAGGGTTTAGTTTTTCACCAACCAGTTCTGTTGTTACCGGAACATTTTTTTCTTCAATTGGAAAGATAGGTTGCCCCGTAGTTCTGTTGAATAAAAATATAAAACCGCTTTTGGTTGGCTGCGCTACGGCATCAATCTTTTGTCCATCTTTGGTAATGGTTACCAATGCAGGTGCAGTTGGTAAATCACGGTCCCATACATCATGATGCACTGTTTGAAAATGCCAAATGCGTTTACCCGTTGCCGCATCTAATGCCAGTAATGAATTGGCATATAAGTTTTGCCCTAATCTTTTACCACCGTAAAAATCATACACAGCAGAGCCGAGAGGTGCAAACACAATGCCCCTTTCTTCATCTAAACTAAACCCTGCCCATGAATTAGCGCCGCCAACATGTTTGTACGCTTCTTTATCTTCCCAGGTTTCAAAACCTGCTTCACCGGGTTGAGGAACGGTATGGAATATCCACCGTAGTTTACCGGTGTGTACGTCATAAGCACGAATATGTCCTGGTGCTGCCGGCATTTCTTCTGCAACACGGGTGCCAATGATAAGCAGATCTTTATAAATAATTCCTGGTGTGGTGGAAGCAACATACAAGTCATTTGCATTTACACCAAGATCATTATGCAAGTCTATCTTTCCTCTATCTCCAAAAGATGTAATTGGTTTACCGGTTACTGCATCAATGCAAAAAAGATTGGGGCCGGCAGAATAAAAAATACGTTTATCATTTTCGCCATCTGTGTAATATGCCACACCACGGCATACATTCATTGAAAAATAGCCGGCGCCTTTTACATCTTTGCTTGAATCATCTACAGGATTAAATACCCATTTTTCTTTTCCTGTTGCTGCATCAACCGCAAAGAGTTTTAATCTAGGAGAAACCCCATACAATACATTTTCAATAATAATCGGATTAACCTGTATCTGTGTATTCTTGTCAGAATCCCCGGTATGGTATTGCCAGGCAATTTGTAATTGTGTTACATTATTGGTATCAATTTGTGCGAGTGAGGAATAGCGGTTATTTTCTTTATTGCCGCCGTATACTGACCAGTTTTTATAGCCTTCGCCTTTGTGTAAATTACAGGACAAAAAAACAAAACCAATTACCAATGAAATGAGATAGTTATTTTTCATGCCAATGAAATTTCTTCTGATTTAATTTTTATCCTGCCAGGCGAATCTCTTTAAAAAATATATGACCGTCTTTTTCTACAGTGAAATTATAGATCACATTGCTTTCTCCATTGTCTTCCATGTTTCCTTTTTTATCCCTGAAAATTGTTTTATACGCCAGGTTAAATGATAAGATATTAGTTTCCTTATCAAAGGTCACATACATTTTGTAAGTCTTGTCTTTATTTTCATATTGTAAAGGCGTTTCAGTCTCATTCTTTTTATACAGTATTTCTGTTTTTACTTTCATAAGACTATTCACAAAGGGTGTAGTGAATATTTTTTTATAGTATTTCACCAGGTCTTCTTCTTTAAAAGGAATTGTTTTATTGTCTGAAGTTTTCTTTTTTTCAAATTCTTTTTCTGACAATAACAGGTACCATATCTCATTATTATCCGTTGACACCGGGAATCTAAAATATTTCTTTACTGCCGTAATATCATTTGCATAAACAGCTTTGCGGAATGATTTAAAATCTTCTATCCAGGTAAGACTGTCTTTGTATGGCGCCTCCTTATTATCGCTTGTCGCAAAATTTACAATACCATTGTTGCTGAAAATATTTGCATTGGCAAAATACAATGGCGTAATAAAAATTAATATGCTTAACCATTTCATACCGCTATTGTTTTAAAAGTTATCGTTTCAAAAAATAATTGCAGAAACATAAAGCCACCTGTAAGAGTGGCTTTATAAAATTAATTTCTTTTTTCGTATCCCGGTTGTTTCGGTGCAGTGTATCCTTTATTTTTCAGTTCTGCTTTTATTTCTGTTATTGCTCTTTCCAACTGCGGGTCAGTTCCCTTGCTCATCAAACCAAGGTCTTCATCAACAGTAATATCAGGATCAACCCCGTGACCTTCTTTAAACCAGGTGCCATCAGGATTATACATGCGGAAAGTGGGTGCAGTAATTGTTCCGCCATCAATCAACGCCGGCATCCCGCTGATGCCAATCAATCCGCCCCATGTTCTTGCACCGATCAATGGGCCAAGTCCTTTCTTTTTAAAATAATCCGGAAAGGCATCGCCGCCCGAACCACTCCATCCGTTGATCAGCATTACCTTGGGGCCAAAATGTGCATACGGCGGCCATGGCCATGCAGCGCCATCACGGGTAGCCCAATATGCCAATGGTGTGCGGTTCAGCATTTCTATAAATCGGTCAGGGATTTGTCCGCCGCTATTAAAACGTTCATCTATCACTAATGCTTTTTTATCCCATTGCGCATTAAACTGGCGGGTGAGTTCTTCCTGCCCGTCGGTGCCGGTACTGGGTACGTAAATGTAACCGGCTTCGCCATTGGTAGCTTCGTCTACACGTTTACGGTTGTCTTCCACCCAGGCCAGGTAACGCAGGTTGTATTCATTGTCCAGCGTTTGCACAACAGCAGTTTTTGCGCCGGTGAAAGACGGGCTGCTGTTATAGGTTAGCTCCACCGTTTTTTTAGCCAGTCCCTGGAAGAATGCATAAGGCTCCTGGTCGGCAGTAATGGGTTTGCCATTTACTGCAAGTATGTAGCTTCCTTCTTTAATATCAATCCCAGGCTCGTCTAATGGTGACCGTGTCTTTATATCCCATGCTGCGCCCCTGATGATAGTTTTTACCTTGTAATAATTACCGGCAGCCTGCCAGTCAATACCAAGATAACCTACGCTTTTATTACTTTCTCTTTCTTCATCACCGCCACCTTTGTACGTGTGCGATGCATTCAGTTCCCCGATCATTTCTCCAATGATAAAGTTCACCTCTTCACGTGTTAATGCGCCTTCAATCATTTTTAAGTACCTTTCTTTTACCAGGTTCCAGTTTACGCCATGCATATTGGGATCATAAAAATAATCCCGTTCCATACGCCATGCATCGGTGAATAGTTCTTTCCATTCTTCCATCGGATCTACCATCATTTCCATTTCATTCAAGTGCAATGGCTTGTCAAACTTCTGTCCTTCTTCAGGTTTTATAACTACAAGGGCATTGCCACGTGCAGCCAGTAGTTTATTAGTATTAGCGCAAAGAATATAATTATCAACGTTGTCTAAAATATTTTTTTCTTCACGGTTTTCTATGTCAAAGAATTTAAGCGCAGGTTTACTATCATCGCCACTACCCATGTTAGGATATTTCTGGTACAATATTTTACCTTTTACCGATGCAAGATTGCCATAGTTGCCTGCGGTAAGTGGCAGCAGCACCATTCTTTTTTCAATACCATCAAAGTCGATATCAACGGTGTTGGCTGCTGGTTTTTTAGCGGTAGTATCTTTCTTTTTTTCTGCAGGTATTTCATCGGCTTTAAGCGCAACGGTATCATTCTTTGCATATAATAAAGAGACCGTGCTTTTCTTTAAAGGAATAAATGCGATCTGCGTGGAGTTGCCATAAATAAATGAATTATCAATATCGCTGTAATAAGGTGAATAAGATTGATTGGTGGTGAGGTATAAATATTTTCCTTCAGTATCAAACACTGCATTGCCGCAATTATAAAAACCATCTGTAACCTGTTGCGTTTTTTTATTCTGTGCATCATAAATGTACACGGCGTTATGATAATTATTCAGATCCCTGGTGTAAGTAAACCAGCGGCTGTCTGGCGACCAGCTTCCTCCAAAACCTTCGCAGCCACCATGCATAAAGCGTAATGCCTGGTCAATATCTGTGGTGCTGCCGCTGGCAACATCATAAATTTTGATCTTCATGGCCTGGTCAATAAAAATTAATTTTTTGCTATTGGGCGACCAGTATAAATTATACCGGAAACCAACACCGTAGCTGGTAACTTTTTTAGGTGCTTCGTCTTTGCCCGGCTGTGATAACCACAATTCATTTTCTCCAGACTGATCGCTCCAGTAAGCAATTGTTTTTCCATCTGGTGACCATGCCGGGTAACGTTCGTTGGCAGTTGTTGAATGGGTAATATTTTTTACATAGCCATTTATAGCAGGCACTGAAAATATATCGCCTCTTGCTTCTATCAATACCCTGTTGCCATCAGGACTAATAGCTGCATGCTGCATATAATTTGCAACAACAACAGATTTAGGTTTTAAACCTGCTTTATCAGTTACCACATTTACAGGAACAATTTTTGCCTGCTGTGTGGCAAAAGAAAAAAGGTATAATTTTCCTCCTTGTTCAAATACGATATCATCAGGCCCTGCAGATGGAAAATGAATATCGTAATCTTTAAAATTAGTAAGCTGTTCATATTTTTTATTAGTAACTGAATATCTCCATAAATTCATTCTTAATTCTGCACCACGGTCAGAAAGAAAATAAATGTAATCATCGTGCCACATTGGAAATTCATTTCCTGCTGCTTCATTGGCAGAAATATTTTGCGATGTATTGCTGGCAAAATTAAAAACATGAATGCCTGCCTTCCATCCACCACGATATCTTTTCCAGTTGCGGAATGCCTGCGAAATAAATGTTACTGCCATCTGTTTTCCATCTGGAGAATAAGCACCAAACTCAGCATAAGCAAAAGGTAATTTTTCTACAGGGCCACCGGTTGCAGCAATGGTATAAAACTGGTTGAAACGGTCTCTCCCGCTTTCACGCCCCGAAGCGAATAAAACACGTTTGCCATCAGGTGTCCAGTCCACCACCCGATCAGGAAAACCATGTGATGTTAAGCGTACAGGTACACCGCCTTTTGCAGGTATCACATACACATCTTTATTACCATCGTAATTGCCGGTAAATGCAATAGCATTTCCATCGGGTGAAAATTTTGGAAAGACCTCCACGCCTGCAGGCGAGCTTAGTTTTTCTGCTGTGCCGCCTGTTTTTGGCATGATCCAGATATCATTACCATACGAAAAAACAATTTGTGTTTTTGATACATCCGGGTAACGAAATAACCCGGCATCAATTTGGGCTGTTGTAGTAAGAGAACAAAAAACAAGCGGGCAACAGAAGAGCAATAATTTCTTCATGACGTTTAGTTTAAGTAGTTAAATGTATGGAATACACTAAGGAGGAGTAAGTTAAAATAAAAAAGCAAATTATGCTATTAAAAAAAAAGAAGTTTTATGAATGGTTTCTCTGCACTTATTTCATTTAGTCAAATGGATATAAAATACGGTATCAATAAAGAAAAGTGTATTAGAATTCACAATAACGTTTTCATCGTGCATATCTTCCAGAATAATTCCAAGCTCTTTATTATAATAGTCGTTTCGCCTTGTATTCTCAAAACCATTATAATTCAATAAGGTTTTTACATCCTGAAGATCAGTTGTACCATCAGCTATTATGAATGGCTGCCTTAATATAGCCATTAGCCTGCTGTCCCGCTCAGTAAAGCCTAATAATTCGTATGCAGTTCTTTCAAAAAGCAGGTTGTGTATTAGCACACTATTGAAAAAATCCAGCCAGGTGCTGTAGTAAACTGCGTCATTAAGCTTTACAACACTTTTCTTGTCATTGCCAAAATATATCCTCGCTTCTCCTCCCTCAGTTAAGAATTCTTTTTCACCGGGTGGGTTGGAAAGCCATAAACTATTTTCAGTAATAAATTGTCTTAGTAATTCGCCCTGTTCTTTTTTAATTTGGGCTTGCTTTTCGAAGTCTTTTTTAACCTCTGTATTTGTACTAAAGCCTGAGCATAGGAAATTTCGGGTTGTTGTGCAAGTATCGCTTTGCTCCTTAATGATAATTCCTTTAATGATATTTTCAAGTCTTTGTCTTGTATCATTGCTGTACATATTTACACAAATTTAAGCTATTTTAAGATATTAAAAAAGTAGGGCAAAAGGGCAAATATTTCAGTTAAAGAGAAATACCCATTGTTGCAGGATCATAAAAAGAATGCCAGAATAAATTATCTGGCATTTAAATTCACTATAAAATTTCATGGCTATAAAACCTGTTACTGCTGTTTTTCTCCCAAAGAAAACCAGTTGCCCGAATCATCTTTAAACAATGCTTCAAAACCATAAAATTCTTTTTTAGGAGCTTTGGTAAACTCCACGCCTTTTGCTTTCAGTTCTTCATAAGTGGCCAGCAGGTCATTGCATTCAAAAACGCCAAAGCCGAAAGTACCTTTTGCCACAAGGTCACGCATTTGTTGTGCAGATGCTGCGTTAAACATCATACCATCTGCTATTGCCATTAAACTAATTTCCAAACCGGGTTGCTCGGGCGGACAAACGGTTAACCAGCGCATGCCCGGCCCCATTGCAGCATCGGTATGCACTTTAAAGCCCAGTTTGTTTACATAAAAATCATAAGCGCTTTCCTGGTCAAGCACAAATATGCTGACGTGATTCATTTTAGTGATCATCGTGTTTCTTTTAAGTGATTAATAATACTGTAAAGCTGAACAATAAATTTTTATATCGCTTCTTGAAAATTGCGATTTTCCGTCCAGCCATTATGTGCGGCAAAACAATGGGGAATAAATTTCAGTGGAATACTTTCAATCTCCTGTTTGCGCAATTGTTGTTGCTGCTGGTAAGCAGAAGGTGTTAATGCAGTAAGGCGTTTAAAAAGGCCCACAAACGAAGTCAGGCTTTCAAAGCCAACAGCAAAACATACTTCAGTAACAGAAGTGCCGGTTTGCAATAATAATTTGGCATTATCTATCCGTACCGTAGTGAGGTATTGGTGCGGTGTTTTTCCATAAGCCATTTTAAAGATCCTGATAAAATGATATTTGGAAAAAAAAGCTTCATCTGCAATAGCATCCAGGTTGATATTGCCGGCAAAATTTTTATCAATAAAAATTTTGGCCTGCACAATACGGCGGTATAAATATATTTTTGGAAACTGTTCTGTCATTGCTGATGAATAATTACATCAATTACAATTCAAAAATAAACAAACTCTTATAAACTGCAGTATTATCTTCCATGCTGGTACAAGCCTAACACATTACCTGCAGGATCGCTAAACCTTGCCGTTATTTCAGGTGCTTCCATTCCAACAGGTTGTGTAATTTTTCCGCCATGTTCAATTATGGATTTAACTGTGGCCTGAATATCGTACACCATAATGTGTATAAGTATGCCTAATTCAGTTACCGGTTTCCTATCAGTTCTCCAGGTGCCGCTTACTTCGGTAACTGCATCATCAAAAGAAACAGCACCATCTCCTCGTGTTCTTATCTGCCAGTTAAAAACCTTCTCGTAAAAAGATGCTGACTCTTTAATATCTTTTGAAGGCAATTCAATATAACAGATCTTGCCATTGCCAAAGGTTGGGTGAGAAGCATTTTCCATGATGTATAGTTTTATAAATTTTAAAGGCGAGGTAAAAATATACATTTAGCATTAGAGTGCGTGAGACAAAATAGTAAAGTCTCAGTTTTAATTCTTCTCCCACGGAGCCGCAAAGAGCACAAAGACGCTAATTGTGAATTAAATGCTTTGTGATCTTCGTGACTCCGTGGGATACTACTACTAAAATTGCTAAACTTTAACATTACTGAACGATAAAAACAGGGAGAAAAATTATTATCTAGCAGGATGCAATGAAAGATTATAAACTCTTTTACAATCCTGGTGACACTTCCTTAACACTAACAGATTACCAATTAAAACAAACTACGCTTTCATTTAATTATGACGCTAGCGATAGTATTTTTGTTTTGCAATATTTTAATAATGGTAAAGAAAGTAAACTATTGGGCAAAGCTATTGACTGGAGGAAACTACCTGCATTAAAATCGGGATTTCACTGGACCATCGATGCGAATTGAATACAATGCAAATTGAACCACATACGCTCATAGGTAAAATAGAAAAATCTATTGGTTCTTTCTACAGCTTTAGAATTATATTTGCAGCCCTTTCATCATTATCGCAAATAAAACATGATCTCTTATTTTGAAGCAACACTGGCACAACTTTCCATCCATAAAGTGGGCAATAAACTTACCGACGACCAGCTTACATTATCCGAACAGCCGGCTGTCATTAACGACCAGGTTTTAAATGCTTTGCTGATGCGTTATTTTCTGGCTCCTTTTGAAAAAGTAAATGAAGTCTATCGCCTGCATCATCCTGCACAGGACCTGAATTTGAATACAGTGTACCATTTTGCAACAACGATTTTCAATAATGCGGAAACATTTCATAACAGCACACAACAAATAGCCAGGCATTTATTCGATATCACCAACCATCCTAAAATAAAATCGGGTGAATTGTATATCACTTATTATACCAACCTGCAAATTGAAGGTGAACTGATGGATGCCATCGGCATTTTTAAATCGGAAAGTAAAGAACCTTATTTAACAGTACATCAAAATCAAAAAGAATTTGAATTGCACTACGAACAGGATGCCATCAATATAAAGAAATTAGATAAAGGTTGTTTGATATTCAATACCGAAAAAGAAGCCGGTTACAAAGTGGTGGTGATCGATCAAACCAACAGCACTGAAGCGGCTTATTGGGTGGATGAATTCTTAAAATTAAAGATCAGGAATGATAATTATAATCAAACCACCAACACGCTGAGTATCTATAAAGATTTTGTGACCAATAAAATGCAGGAAGATTTTGACATGAGCAAGACAGATAAGATCGACCTGCTGAATCGCTCTATAAAATATTTTAAAGAGAATGAAGAGTTCAACCTGGATGAATTCTCCAATGAAGTTATAGCTAATCCGCAGGGTATTGAATTATTTAAAAGCTACAAAAAAAATTACGAGGCAGAATTTGAAACTGAAATAGCCGATTCTTTTTCTATCTCCAATGCGGCAGTAAAAAAGCAAGCAAGAGTGTACAAAAGTGTTTTAAAACTCGACAAAAATTTTCACATCTACATTCATGGCAATAACGACCTGATAGAAAAAGGTTATGATGAAGCAATGAAGATGAATTATTACAAAGTGTATTTCAGGGAGGAGTTGTAGATTTTTCTGTTACACTTACAAACTGTCAGGCTGAGCTTGTCGAAGCCGGTCTGAGGTTTGAAAAGTGGCTTCCCTTTGAAAGAGTTCACTCTTCGGAATTAACCCGCCTTCGACATCCGCCAACTGGCGGAGACAGCATTCTAAAAGATCACTCATTTACTGCAATTAAGTATCAAGTATCTTTACAACACAAAGCAGCCGTTCTTCACCCATGGACTATATCAAAGAATACAAAAGTTTTGTCAACAGCCATTACCTGAGTGATGGCATTCGTATTACTGCAGGAATTGTATTGCCTGCAATCATCTTACAGCAATTTAATTTATTAGCCGTTGGCGTGGTGGTATCACTGGGCGCCATGAGTGTGAGCATTACAGATACACCCGGCCCTATACACCATCGTAAAAACGGGATGTTCGCATGTATCATTATCAATACACTGATGACGCTGATCACCGGTTTAGTTGCACCTTACCCGGTACTGCTTGGTGCACTGATAATAGTGGCTTGTTTTTCTTTTTCCATGATTGCGGTGTATGGCACCAGGGCTAATTCAATTGGTGTTTCTGCATTGCTGATGCTGGTGCTTAATATCAGTGGCAGGCTGGCAGGTTGGGACCTGGTGATCAATGCAGGTTATGTATTTGCAGGCGCTGTATGGTATACCCTGCTGAGTTTATTGCTGTATAGTTTCAGGCCGTACAAACTGGCGCAGCAGGCATTAGGCGATTGCATTATGGCCACCGCCAATTACCTGCGTGTAAGGGCTGCGTTTTATGAAAAAGAAGTGGACTACGAAAAAACTTACCAGCAAATGATGGAACTGCAGATAGTAGTACATACCGAACAGAACCTGGTAAGAGAACTGCTTTTTAAAAGCCGCGATATCATTAAGGAATCCACCACTACCGGCAGAACATTACTAATGCTGTTTACAGATATTGTTGACCTGTTTGAAAGAACAATGACCTCTTATCATGATTACAAAGCGCTGCATGATGCTTTTAATGATGATGATATTTTGGAACAATACCGGCAACTGATACTGGAACTGGCTAATGAACTGGATGAAATTGGTATTGCTGTAAAAAGCGGAAGTGAGTCAGAGGAAACCGGGTTGCTGGCAGCGCATATCAGCAGTACAACGGAATACTTCAATACATTCAGGGATAATAAACGCACTGCAGAAAATGTAGACAGCTTTATCAGCATGCGGCATATACTCAACAGCATTAGTGATATAGCCAACCGCATTCATACGCTGCATTTATACACTGCTTATGATAAGGAATTAACTAAAAAAATGGCAAAGCAGGTGGACTACGATAAGTTCATCACTCACCAGCGCATCGACTGGAAGCTGCTGCAGGATAATCTTTCCTTCGCTTCCAATAATTTCAGGCATGCGGTAAGGATAAGTATTGCCACGCTTATCGGTTTTATTGTTTCATTATTATTACCGGTGGGGCATAGTTACTGGATATTGCTTACCATCATTGTAATTTTAAAACCTGCATACAGTCTTACTAAAAAAAGAAATTACGAAAGACTTACCGGTACCATACTTGGTGCAGCCATTGGTATGCTGGTGTTGTATTTTATTAAAAACAATGATGCTCTTTTTGTGATCATGCTGTTACTGATGATAGGCACTTACAGTTTTATGCGCAACAACTATATGATCAGCGTAATTTTTATGACGCCGTATATTTTGCTGCTCCTGCATTTACTAAGCAATGCCAGTTTTCAAACTATCATTATTGATCGTGTAACTGATACCGCTATAGGCTCGGTAATTGCTTTTTTAGCCAACCTTATTTTGCTTCCTGCATGGGAACAGGAACAAGTGAGTAGTTATATGCTGGATGCCATACGCAGCAACAAGATTTATTTCACCACTATTGCAGGTGCTTTTTCCGGCACGCCTTTTACCAATCTAACGTATAAGGTGAGCCGCAAAAATGCTTTTGTTGCGCTGGCCAATCTTTCCGATGCCTTCACCCGTATGCTGGCAGAGCCTAAAAGCAAACAGAAGAATACTAAACCGCTGCACCAGTTTGTAGTGCTTAACCACATGCTTACTTCTCATATTGCAACACTCTCCTACTATGTAAAACCGTTATCACAAAAATATGCGTCGCATGAGTTTGAGCCGCTTATCCGCAATGCGGTGGCAAAACTGGAAGATGCAGAAAAGATCATCAGCGAAACGCCGGGTGAAGTGGTGGCGGCTGAAACAATGCACCACAACAATATACAGGAACGGTTACAAAAATTACTCTTTGCAAGGCGCAAAGAATTGCAGCAGGGCATATTGGAAAGTGAGACACAAAAAGAACTCAGCGAATTTAAACCTATTGCCGACCAGTTTAATTATATCGACAATATTGCTACTGATATTAAGAAGTCGGCTACGCAATGGATGGAAGAATAATTTTATCACCGCATATTTTTTATACCAGGGAAAAGCCCGGACAAAAAAAAGCCTGCTTAAATTAAGCAGGCTGTATGATTTTTAAGATATTACTGCTGCTTTCCTGCAATCACCGGGGTAACTGCAACGGGCACAACAACCTTTGTATCAACTTTAACCGGTGCAAGAACTTTTGCATCAACTTTGATTGGTGCAAGAACTTTTGTATCAACTTTTACCGGTGCAGGAATTTTTGCATCAACTTGGACTGGTGCAAGAACTTTTGTATCAACTTTTACGGGTGCAAGAACTTGAGATTTCACATCAACCTTAACAGGAGTCACCATCTTATTGATATTGCTGTTAACAGAAACTACTGCTGCAGCATTTACATTCGTATTAACAACGGGCTCAACTTGCAGGGTTGCTATTGCAGCCTTTACCGGTTCCATTGGTTCAGCCGGTTCCCGGGCTTCAACCGGTTGACCAGGCTCGGGAAAAGTTATGCTATATTTTTTTTGAAGACTTTCTCTTTCAGCTTTATTATTAAGATCAAACTTTTCCTGTTTGCCGTTCTTCAGCCATACGGTAACCATATTATTATTCTTGTCTAATCTTTTTACATTGTCTGGCAGCTTGGGCGCAGCAGGTGGAGGTGGCGGAGGTGGTGGTACTGGTGCTCCTGGTGGCGGTGGCGCTACAGCAGGTGTTCCCGGCGCTGCAGGTGCAGCGGGTGGCGGAGGCGGAACTCCCGGTGCTGCCGGTGGCATTGGCGGTGCAGGAGGAGGTGGCGGTGGTGGAAGTTCGCCATAAGTATGCTCATATGTTTCAGCATCCTTATTCCAGTCGCTTAATGACATTCTTTTTACTTCATTACCATTTTTATCTTTTATTACCACCATTGCATCATCATCATTATCATCTCTTTTAATGCTTATACTGTAGCCCTTACTGTTAGGTCTTTTATTTTTTGAGGTGTCTCTCACCATCGTGCCGTCATAAACAGGTAAGTTATTGTTAAAAACATCCGGCTGTGGTGCAACAGCAGCATTGACAAGGTTTGCAACTGCTTTATCAGCAGCAGGTGTTTTGTCTGCTGCATTCCATTTACTACGGAATGCAAGCAGCAAAACAGCAGTGGCGGGTAATAAAAACAACAGTCGGATCAATTGCCGTTTGGCACTTTTTGTTTTGTTCATCATGGCTATACGTTTTTTTAGTGAAGAAAAATTGAATTGTGTGGCTATACTATATTGATTGTTACCTATTACTTTCAGCAGCAGGTACTGATATTCTTTTTTATTGATACCATTCTCCAGTACTTTATAGTCGGCAATAAATTCCAGGTTCTGGCGTATCGATCTTTTTAATAACCAGGCAAAGGGATTGTACCAGTTGATAATGCAAAGCAGTTCGCCCCAGATGATATCAATACTGTGTCTTTGCTTAACGTGTACAAATTCGTGGCGGATGATCTCCTGCAACTCCGTTTCGGTATGCAAATGCCGGTTAATGAAAATGGAATTGCCAAATGAAAAAGGAATGATGTTTTCATTTACCTGGTAAAGGTTCATACCATCAGTGGTAACCGGTTCCGCTTTTTGCATCATTTTTTTAAAAGAGAAAAATTGCAGCACCAAACGGCATAGCATTACCAGCATGCCTGTTACAATCAAAAGTATAACGGTATCCCATACCCCAAATGAAGCTGTTGTTGTAACTGGCAGGTCTGCAACTGTGGTGTTGTGAATAGCCGGCACCCAGTTAATGACCTCATTACCCTGCCAGTTATTTTTTTGCAGTATGGCAGAAATATTAATAAAAGGAATTACAAAAGACAGCATGGTATAGCCCAGTAAATACCAGCGGTTATGGTTGTAAAAGGTAAGCTTTCGCAAAATAAAATAATAAAATACAAACACTGCCGCAAGGCTTACAGAAAGTTTTAAAATATATTCCAGTAAAAAATTCATACTGATAGTTTTACAGGTTACTTGTTTCCTTTTTCAATCATGCTGATGATCTCTTTCAATTCTTTTGCAGAAAGTTTTTTCTGTTCCACAAAAAAATTCACCATCTCTTTATACGAATTATCGAAATATTCTTTTACTACATTGCCCATAAATTTCTTTTTATACTCCGCTTCGCTTACTGCCGGTTTGTATAAATAGGCATTGCCTACCAGCCTGCTGCTGATGTAGCCTTTACGTTCCAGGTTTTTTACGATGGATGCTACTGTGGTATAAGGAGTGCTTTCATCAAGGTTTTCCATAAAGGTCTTTACATTGCCTTCGCCGGTACGCCAGATAGACTGCATCACTTCTTCTTCAACATGGGTTAACTTTTCCATTTCTACGAAATTTTCGTAAATCTACGAATATTTCGTAATTCGCCAAATTTATTTTTTAAAATGGAATGTTAAATCATCTTTGTTTGAAAGTGGTGTACGTTGGGTGAGAAAAAGTAGTAATCATTAAAACGGAGAATAAAAATAATAGTCTTAATTACCAGCAAATACACCAGATCCTCACAGCGAGTGATGGGACAAATATTTTTGCCGTGAAGATGAAAATCATTAACAACCCGGTTCAGCAGAAAAAGAATTGAACGTTACCATCACCGGCACATGGTCACTATATTGCATCCAAAAATCATATTCTCCCACTTCCACTGTTTCAATTTTATCAGTCATATCTGTTGATGCAAAACAATAATCAAGATGGTAAGGTTTGTCTTTGTGCCGGTACAAATAAAAAGTAGGATGTTCTTCTTTACCCTGTACTTGTTTGTGATGCAAATGATAGCAACTGAAAATACCTTTTTTTTCTAACCGTTTTACTACGTTGGAATGATTGCCTTCCCGGTATTTCCTGTCCCAGATAGTATTGCTGTTAAAATCTCCTATCAGCAACGTTTGCTTTTTATTTATTTTTTTGCTGTAATGATTAATGGCTTTCCAAACCTGTTCCACATATTGCCCGTCAGGATCGTCGGGGTTATTAGCCCAAACGGCAAAAAGTGTAAAATCAAGCGCTCCCCCGGTAACTGCAATGGGAATGATCATTTTCAATGCAGGATTATGATTGCGGAGCAGTTTAAACCTGAAGTTGGTGTACGAAAAAATGCCCAGCCCTTTATTTTCATTGTTACCAAACCAAAGCAGATCCGTGGGTTTTGGCGTACCGGTATTGAATTGTAATTTATCCGGGTGTTCGCATTCGGGAACAATTAAAATATCCGGTTGGTGTACCAGGATAAGTGCAGCTTTTTTTCTGAACGCCATATTGCAGTTCCACGTAATGATCTTCATATTAGCAATTGCATACCAGGTTGATGCACAATGATAATGATTGCCTGCCCCGGATGTTATTGATTAAAGAAACGAAATTTTATGCTCTCAGCAAAGCTACGATACAATACCGGCTAAGAAATTTACTGATATCTCAATCGTAATTATCCTACAACAGATACCTTAAGCTTGCT
>Ga0097620_100001036_pt1 | contig 28486 bp, 29 predicted proteins | sample KBSSwiS22_FD_77030 | JGI IMG/M metagenome (GOLD analysis project Ga0097620, IMG submission 77030) | Switchgrass rhizosphere microbial communities from Kellogg Biological Station, Michigan, USA - KBS Switchgrass S2-2 (version 2) (version 2) | ecosystem: Host-associated > Plants > Roots >...
CGCACTTCGATGGTAGTACCCGGCGGATGCGCGGACGGACGAACGGGCACAACCGCCCCGCCATCTACGTTGATTTCCGAACCGTGAGCGGCACCTGTTGGATGGGACGCCACGCGAAGGCGCGAGACGGAGCCGATCGAAGGCAGCGCCTCGCCGCGGAAACCCAGCGTGGTGATGGCTTCCAGGTCCTCGAGAGAGGCGATCTTGCTGGTAGCGTGACGGGAGATCGCAATCGGCAGCTCATCGGCAGATATGCCACAACCATCATCGCGCACCCTGATCAACCCGACGCCGCCGCGCTCGATGTCGATCTCGATGCGCCTCGCGCCCGCATCCAGGCTGTTTTCTACCAGCTCTTTGACGACCGACGCCGCCCGCTCGATCACTTCGCCGGCGGCGATCTGATCGACGAGCTCGCCAGGGAGAACTCGAATAGGCATTACCACCGCCTGGGGCGCAACGAAACAGGGCGGAGTTTAGCAGCGTGTCGGGGCGGGCTTGGGCAAGTCGCCAGCGGGGAGCAGCCGGCTACGGGCCCCTCGGCGCATACAGCTAATGGTGGCTGGGCGCCCGCCGCCATTCCATGGCTCAATTAGGCGGCGATGTTGCTGCAACGCTTGCGATGGTCGCGCGGCGTGCTTGCGCGAACCGGGTGCCGACGGGTGGGTTCTGCTCGAAATAGTTGCGCACCCCCGCAAAGATGGCGTCGGCGAGATTGGCCTGCTGGCGGGGACTTTTCAGGCGCAGCTCTTCGCTGGGGTTGGAGATGTAGGCGGTCTCAACCAGCATGGACGGAATGTCGGGCGACTTCAGCACGACGAAGCCGGCCTGCTGAACCTGCGCCTTACGCACCTGGCCCACATTGTCGAGCGCGGCAAGCACACGCTGCGCAGCCGTCATGCTGGCGCTGATGTTGGCCGACTGAGACAGATCGAGCAGCACGGAAGCCAGCGTGTTGTCCTTGTCATCGAGCGTCACTCCGCCCATGAGATCGGCCGCGTTCTCCCGCTCCGCCAACCAGCGGGCCGATTCGTTCGTAGCACCCCGCTCCGACAGTATGTAGACCGAGGCGCCCGTTACGTCGTGATTTGCGATCGAATCAGCGTGTACCGAGATGAACATGTCAGCCTTGGCCACGCGCGCACGTTTGATCCGATCGCGCAGGACGAGGAACTCGTCGCGATTTCGGGTGAGCACGGCCCGCATGCCAGGCTCCCCGTTGATGCGTTCCGCAAGCAGCCGGGCTATCGGCAGAACCACATCCTTCTCATGGGTGCCACGCGGCCCGGTGGCACCGGGATCCTGCCCACCGTGTCCGGCATCAACTGCGACGACGACATCGCGGTCAGAATCCGCCGGAGCGTGAGGAGCCCGGACGACTCTGGGCGTGGTGTCTGCCTCGGGAGCAGCATCACCGAAACTGACGATGAGCTGGTGTCGGCCGGATGACGTTTCAGGCATCCAGGTGCTGCGCGCAGGCGCCGGGGCTTTGAGCTGAACCACGATACGCAGCGTCCCACCGAGCTGGTGACCTGTACGTACCTCAGCAACGACTCCCGAACCCTGGGGAACGCGAAACCCACGCGCGAGGCCCGTATGGGCAAGGTCGATAACAACGCGCCGCGGCCTGTCGAGCGTAAAGATTTTTTGGGTGGTGGTCCCGGCGACGTCCAAGGTCAACTGGGCGGACGTACCGGTTGCCGCGAGCGTGGCTTCGCGCAGCTCGGCGGCAGCCGCCATCGCAACACTTGCGCCGCCGACCAGCACGGCGGCGATTCCCAGCTCAAAGACCTTCTTTATCATGGAGTTCGGTAGACAACCTGTGCCGTAATCTACGGCGCGCCGGCAGTGTTTTCAACTGGCGACAGCCACGTCTTACCTAACGCAGATGTGGCGCTCACGTTGATCTCGTGACCGTCTATACCTCCAGTCAGTGTCACGGACAGATCCGGGAACGGCAACCGACCCTGTCCCCGTTCGGGCCATTCGACCAGCCATACGTGCCCTGGGGTCGCCCATTCGCGCAACCCCAACGCCTCTAGCTCGGAAGGGTCCTGCAACCGATAAAGATCGAGGTGTAGGATAGAAACTGTCGGAGTTTCATATAGTTCCACCAGCGTGTAGGTGGGGCTTCGGACTGGTCCGCTGACGCCGCACGCTCGCAGGAAGCCCCGGGCGAGGGTTGTTTTTCCAGCGCCGAGATCCCCAAATAAGTGAACGGTGGCAAGCGCGCTACCGCCCGGCAACGACGCTGCAAGGCGTCCGCCAAACGCTTCCGTATCGTCAGCGGTTTTTGCGAGCCAACGCATTGGGGAGAACCCTAGCGGTTGACGCAGTTATGGAGCTCTCGAGCGACATCGCTGGCGAGCAAGCCGCGCTCACCGCCTCGGGCAGCGGCGTCGCCAGCCATCGCATGCACCAGTACGCCGACTCGTGCAGCAAGCGACGTATCGGGGCACTGTGCCAGAATTCCCGCCACGGCCCCCGTCAAGACGTCACCCGTTCCGGCGGTAGCCATTCCAGGATTGCCTCGCTCGCACAGTCCGGGTATCCGGTTCGCGGTGCCCACCAAAGTCCCGGCACCTTTCAGCACTATGGTTCCGTGGTACCGCTCGATCAGATGTTCCAGCGCCGCGAGACGGTCGTTCTGAACATCGTCCGTCTTGATGCCAAGCAGGCGGCCTGCTTCGCCTGGATGTGGAGTCAGAATCCAGTTATCGCGCGCACGCGTGCCAGCCTCCGCGATGAGATTCAATGCGTCAGCGTCGACAACGAGGGGCTTACGGGAATCCAATACGACATTGACAGCCTTGCGCGCCCATTCCGTCCTACCAAGCCCTGGGCCGATGGCCACGACGTTTGCGCGCTCTATGGCTTCTTCGAGCTCGCCCTTGTGAACGAGCGGCAAACAAATCAGCTCGGGCCGGCCCGCCGAGATTGCAGCCACGTTTTCGGGAGCCACTGCCACCGATACCAGTCCTGCACCAACCCTGAGACAGGCTTCGCCTGCGAGACGTGCGGCCCCCGGCATGCTGGGTCCGCCTCCAACGATCAACACGCGACCGAAGTCGCCCTTGTTGGAAGACCGGCGCCTCCGCGGCAGCGCACGCAGAATCTCCGTTTCCATGATGCGCTCGAGCCTCGGCTCGAAGCCTTTGGCCTGTGGTGCAATGACTTCGAGATCGTCGAAAAACACTGTCCCGGCATACTCGGGCCCGTCCCCGATGAACAGCCCCGTCTTGAGCCCAACGAACGTGACCGTGCAATCGGCACGAACCGTCTCGCCGAGCGGCACGCCGGTGTCGCCGTCCAAGCCCGAAGGAATGTCCAGGGCGAAAATAGGCCGGCCCGCCGAGTTGATATGAACGACGACCCTTTCGAGCTCGGGACGAACTCCACCTTTGAGTCCTGTCCCCATGAGCGCGTCCACGACCACTTCTCCTTCACGCAGCAGATCGGGCGAGAAGGGCCGCAGCTGACCGCCACTGTTTTTGAAGTCGTCACACGCCTGGCGCGCGTCATTTCGCAGCGATTCGGGAGGGACGGCAGCAAGCACCGACACAGTCAGCCCGGCTGCCTGCGCAAAGCGCGCCAGAACGTAGCCGTCACCGCCGTTGTTTCCCCCACCGCATACGATCACGATTCGATGGGCCATGGGCCATCGCGTACGAAGGTATCGAAGCGAAGCCTCACCGGCGCGCTTCATCAGCGTATAGCCGGGAATGCCCTGCACATCGATTGCGTGTGCGTCGAGAGAGCGTACCTGCGCGGTGGAATACAGAGCGATCGGTAAAGCCATGTGCTGATTATACTGACACCGGTGCCTTCTCCATGACTGAGCTTGAAATTCTTAACCTCCATGCGACAAAGCAGGCGCTCGTTGCCGGTGCCCGGGCGCTGGGCTTCAGCCAGCTTGGCGTCGCCAGCGTGGAGATTGCCGCGGACGAGCAGCACCTGCTGCGGTGGCTCGACGCGGGTTACCACGGCGAGATGGAATACATGCAAAGGCATGGATCTCTGCGTAGCCGCCCGCAGGAGCTCGTCCCGGGGACTGTACGGGTCCTCAGCGTCAGGATGGATTACTGGCCAGCCGAAGTTGCGGATGCAGAGATGGTGCTGGCCGACTCAACCCTCGGATACGTGTCACGGTATGCGACTGGACGCGACTATCACAAGATAATGCGGCGCGCCCTTGCGCGCCTGGCAGAGGATATCTGCGCGCGCGTCGGACCATTCGGCTACCGCGTTTGTGTGGACACCGCACCGGTGCTGGAGAAAGCGCTGGCGCGTGATGGTGGCCTAGGCTGGATTGGCAAACACACCAACCTGATTGCCCGCAATGCGGGCTCGTATTTCTTCCTCGGAGAAATTCTGACCGACCTGCCGCTGCCCGTGGATCCACCGGCTACGGCGCACTGCGGAACCTGCGAGGCTTGCATTCCCGCCTGTCCAACAGGCGCCATCGTCGCACCGTACCAGTTGGATGCACGGCGCTGCATTTCATACCTGACCATAGAGCACAAGAGCGCCATCCCGGTGCAGTTGCGGGCGGCGCTCGGCAATCGGATTTATGGGTGCGACGACTGCCAGCTCGTCTGCCCATGGAACAAGTTCGCCCAGGCAGCCAGTCACCCGGATTTCAAGGTCCGCAATGCGTTGGATGCAACGCAGCTCACAGCTTTGTTCGGCTGGACGGAGGGTGAGTTTGACGAGCGCATGCGGGGCTCGGCCATCTATCGCATCGGCTACGAGCGCTGGTCGCGGAATATTGCGGTGGCGTTGGGGAATGCGCCACGCTCACCAGAGGTGCTTGCGGCGTTGCATCGCCGGCGCGACGACCCATCGGGGCTGGTGAGGGAGCATGTTGAATGGGCGTTGGCGCGGCATGATGTTGAGCCCAGGCACGACGAGCACCGCGCACCCGCGGTGTAACGAACGCCGCGCGTGATATTGCAGGCGGCGCGCCCGGTGGCTAGCGCTTTACCTGCACGTTATCGATTAACCGCGCCTTGCCCAGGCGCACTGCGGCGAGTACGACCAAGTGGCTTGTGTCCGGCCGCGGCGTACTCAAGTCGCCCGCCTGCCGAACCGCGAAATAGTCCGGCTTGAACCCCGCTGCCTCGAGCATCTGGCAACCGCTTCGCTCCATGCTGGCAAACTCACTGTCACCCCCCTGCAGGCGCTTCGCGGTCGCCGTGAGAATCTCGTAGATGCGAGGCGCGATACCGCGTTGCTCGGGTGTCAGGTATTGATTGCGCGAACTCATGGCCAGGCCATCCGCATCGCGTACCGTGGGCGCACCCACAACCTGTACCGGCATGCACAAATCAGCCACCATCCGCCGGATCACCGTCAGCTGTTGGAAATCCTTCTCCCCGAACACGGCCACATCAGGGTCCACGATGTGAAACAACTTGGCGACGATCGTGGCTACACCCTCGAAATGCCCCGGCCTGAACTCGCCACACAGAATCCGCGACAGACCCGGGACATCGACGCGCGTCGCGCGCTCCGCGCCGTTCGGATAGATCTCGGCCACATCCGGCATGAACATGAGGTTGCAGCCCGCGGCCGCCAGCATCCGCTCATCATGAGTCGGTGTACGCGGATAGTGCGCGAAATCCTCGTTGGGCCCGAACTGCATCGGGTTGACGAAAATGCTGGCGACGAAGCGGTCGCCGTGACGGCGGGCCGCCTCTATCAGGCTGACATGCCCGGGATGGAGATTGCCCATCGTCGGCACGAAAGCAACACGCAGACCCTCGCGATGCCAGGAGTGCACTCGCTCGCGAACCGCCGCAATCGTCGTAATGGTTTCCATGGTGTGCCGCTCAGAACTCGTGCTGGGGCCCGGGGTAGCTGACTTCTCTGACCGCCTTGACATAGTTACTGAGCGCCTGTTGATTCGTGCCAGCGCCCTCCATGAAGTTATGGACGAAGCGCGGCTTACGCCCCGTCGTGATATCGAGAATGTCGTACAGAACCAGGATCTGCCCGTCAGTATCAGGTCCAGCGCCGATCCCAATGACCGGGACGTGCAACGCCGCCGTAATGGCTTTGCCAAGTGCGGAAGGGATGCACTCGAGGAGGACGATATCCGCGCCCGCGGACTCGAGCCGCTTGGCATTCTGAATCATGAGCTCCGCGGCGTCTTCCTCGCGCCCCTGCACGCGGAAGCCGCCCGTCTTGTGCACTGATTGCGGCTTCAAACCCAGGTGCGCACATACCGCGATATCGTGTGCGGCGAGGAACTCGACGATCTCGATCTGGGTACCGCCACTTTCCAGCTTGATCATCTTCGCGCCACCCTCCTGCATCAGGCGCACGGCGTTGGACAGCGCCTCATTCTTGGAGGGATAGCTCATGAAAGGCAGATCCGCCATCAAAAACGGCCGATGCAGCCCGCGCGCGACCGCGCGGCAGTGATACACGACATCGTTCATCGTGACCGGCACCGTGGTGTCGTGACCTTGGATGACCATGCCCAGTGAATCACCGACCAACACGACATCGACATCTGCCGCATCGAGCAATACAGCAAAACTTGCGTCATAGCAGGTCAGGCTGGCAATTTTCTGCCCATCAGCCTTCATCCGCGCAAGCGTGCTCAGCGTGACCGGCGGTCGGTCGGAACCGCGTAGCTGCAGGTGCGTGTACATGTCTCCCCCTATTTTCAGATCCCGCGGCTGCGCAGCGGATTGTAGTAAAGACGGCCACGCTTCATACGTTGGATCGCCGCCAACAACTCATCGTAGTCTGCCTGGTTGTTGATCGGATCAATGGCGGCCGCGTTTACGATCAGCAGCGGCCCGGTGTCGAATTCATGGAAGAAGCGTGCGTATGCCTCGTTCAGGCGCTCCAGGTACTCGCGCTCGATGTGCTGTTCGTAGTCGATACCCCGCTTGCTGATCCGCTCGAGCAGCACATCCACCGGCGCCTGCAGATACACCACGAGATCGGGCTTGGGCGGCTGAATATCGAGCTTGGCGTACACCTGCTCGTATAACCCGTACTCCGCATCATCGAGTGTCACCCTCGCAAACAGGCGATCCTTCTCCAACAGGTAATCCGCCACCCGCACCGGGGCAAACATGTCCTGCTGCTTCAAAGCTGCGAGCTGCTGCGCGCGCTGGAAGAGAAAGTAGAGCTGGGTGGGTAGTGCGCCCGCGCGTGGATTGCGGTAGAAGCGCTCGAGGAAGGGATTTGCAGCTGCCTGCTCCAACACTGCCTCGGCGCTGAGGCTCGTGCACAGCCGTCGCGCGAGGCTCGTCTTACCGACGCCGATGGGCCCCTCTACGACGACGAACCTGGGAGCGGGCTCGGTGGAAACTGTTGTCATAGATGACGCAGGCGGATGCTCATACCGTCAGCCCGGACTCGAAGGTCCGCGGCGCCGGCGCCGCCGGCGGCCACCTCGACGCGGAGCGCCCTCCGTCCGCTGCGCCTGGCCGGTGAGCGCATCTGCCATGCGGCCGCGCTCTTCCGCCGATACTTCCTGGATACGAGTCCACCAGTCAACGATTTCCGCAGAAGCGAGTCCGTACTGGGCCCGTAACAACAGCAAGTCGTACGCTGCCCGGAATCGCGGATGCTCGATGACCCGCAATGCTCGCCGGCCACGCGGGTGCTCGAGGCGCGGTTGAAGGGCAAACATCTCGCGCATGCCCAGCGAGAAGCGCTTGGGAAGACTGATGTGCGACTGGACCTGGCGTGCCGCGCGGTCGCAGGCATCCAGAATCGTTCCAAGCTCGTGCCAACGCTCCGGCGGAGTCGATTCGATGATGCTGGCAATCGGCCCGTAGAGCAGCAGCGCGAACAGGAAAGTCGGCGTGACCGGCTTGTCCGCCATCACTCGCGCATCTGTATTCTCGAGCCCGCGCATCACGAGCTGCTCGACGAGACTGCCCGGGTGCGTGCGGAAATAATCGTCAACCGTAGGCAGCAGCGCCGCGAGCAATCCGCGGTGGCGCAATACCTCGAAGCTGCGGCGGCCATGTCCTGTCAGAAATAATTTGAGGGTCTCATCGAACAGCCGCGCCGGCGGCACGCCGCCCAGCAGACCCTTCAGCCGCTCAATGGGCTCGGCCGTGGCGGAGTCGATCTCGAAGCCGAGTTTCGCCTCGAAACGCGCTGCGCGCAGCATGCGCACAGGATCCTCGCGAAAGCGAGTCTCCGGATCGCCAATCAGCTTCAGCTTGCGTGCAGCAATGTCCTCGAACCCGCCAACGTAGTCCCAGATCGAGAAGTCAGCGATGTTGTAGTACAGCGCGTTGGCGGTCAGATCGCGGCGCCAAACGTCGGCATCAATAGTGCCGTATACATTGTCGCGAAGAATCCGGCCCGTCTCATCGAACATGCGCTCGGCGTTTGGGTCCACGTCGAGATCGGCGGCACTCTCATCACCATTCGGCGATGCGGGACGTTCTCGGTATCGATTGGAGCGCCGAGGTACAGGCAATGGTGGTGGACGACCGGCATCGTCGCCCAATGCGTCATCGTCGTCGTCCTCATCGTCGTCGTCTTCTTCGTCGTCCAGCGCGCTGCCTTCCAAGGAGCTCTCGCCCTCGTCCAGCGCTGCGATGTCCGACCCGGCAGCATCCAAGCCATCTTGCTCCGAATCCCGATCCTCGCCCTCCGCCCCATCGACTTCAGGCAACGGCTCCTCGCCAGGTGCCGGTGCGCTCGCGGCACGGAAGGTCGCGACCTCAATGATGTCGCGGCCAAAAAACACGTGTGCCAAACGGAAGCGTCGGCCAACGAGGCGGCAGTTACGGAACAGCTTTCTGACCTGCTCCGGTAAGGCATCCGTCGCGACGTCAAAGTCCTTCGGCTCTATGCCTATGAGGAGGTCGCGGACACATCCGCCCACGAGAAAGGCCATGAATCCCGCATCACGCAGGCGATAGAGCACTCGCAGCGCATTCGATGAAATATGCGCGCGCGAAATGATGTGCTCAGATCGCGTGATAATTCGCGGAGTTGAGGTAGGCGTCACTACGGACGCAGAAGACGCGTTCAATTAAGAGCTTTCAGCTTGAGCAATCGACTGAGTTCCCTATAATACCGCGCTCTGGCAACAGCCCCGCATTCTTCGCTCCCATCGTCTAGAGGCCCAGGACATAGCCCTCTCAAGGCTAGTACACCGGTTCGAATCCGGTTGGGAGCGCCAATTAAATCAATAACTTGCGTTGCTTTCGTTGCACTTCAACAGCGCTGATACGGAAAGTGTACGGAAATCGCTATTGAAGTTCGAGCGCGGGCAGGAGAATACACAGGTAGGCCCGCAAATGGTTAGCGATCGCCCCTTCGGGCTCGCCAATCTGCCTGCCCGATCGTGTTCAGGCCCCTTCCAATCAGTGCGGCTTCAACTATCGAAGCCGCGGAAAGATCGCGCCCACGAGACTAGGAGGTCAGACCATGGAGTACCACGCTCGCTGCCATTGCGGACGTGTGCGCTTTTCCTTCCGCAGCCCCGAGATTACGGCCGGCAAACGCTGTAACTGCTCGCTGTGTGTCCGTAGGGGTGCCGTGGTGTCGTCGACCTACATTCCGGACACGGACTTCACGCCACATGCCGATGAGCGCGACCTGAGCGTGTACCTCTGGAACGATAAAGTCATGCGCCACTATTTCTGCAAGACCTGCGGCATCTCTACGTACGGTGCCGTCGCTGGCGAGGACGGCAAGGACCGTTACCGAGTCAACCTCGGTTGCGTGGAAGGCCTCGACGCGCTCGCGCTCGACATCACGATCGCCGACGGCAAGGCGCTGCCGCTCGCCGATGCGCCTCGAGTGACCTGATCCCGACTACTGCCCCTTGCCAAGGTCATTGGTGCCGAAGTACGTATGAGTGAGCATCGACGCATCCGTCTTATCAAGTTGATCCTCAATTAGAGTGCGACTTGACTTAGAGCGCGCTCTAACTTGTAAGGTGAGATGGTCATGGAATGCAATATATCGATTCGGGAGATGGCCAATCGCTGCGGGCTTTCGCCATACACGCTGCGCTACTACGAGCGTGCCGGCCTGATCAGGCCGGTCTCCAGAACTGCGAGCGGTCATCGTCGGTACTCTGTCGGCGATGAGGCTTGGGTCGCGTTCCTGAATCGGTTGCGCACGACGGGCATGTCCATTCGCGAAATGGTGCAATTCGCTCGACTTCGCGCCCAGGGTAATGCCTCGGTGAGCGCACGCCGCTCCATGCTGAAGGCCCATATGAGAGCGGTGCAGTCCAAGGTCGCGGCGTTGCAGGAATCCCTGGTCGCGCTGGCGGAAAAGATCGAGCATTACGAGACTCTCGAAAGATCCATGACATCTCCCACTACACGGCAACATTTACAGCGAGAACATCATGGACAATCGATTCGACCGCGGAATGCAAAAACTGGCCGAGATCGACGGCGCGCAAGGTAAACGCGTAATCGACAGCCTGCAGAACATTGCCCCCGATTTCGCTCGCTATGTGATTGAATTTCCGTTTGGCGACATTTACGCGCGGCCTGGGCTGGATCTCAAATCACGTGAAATCGCCACTGTGGCTGCACTGACGGCGATGGGTAACGCAGCACCGCAGCTGCGAGTCCATATCCACGCTGCGCTAAACGTGGGCTGTTCCAAAGAGGAAGTCGTCGAGACCATCATGCAAATGGCGGTGTATGCGGGATTTCCGGCGGCGCTGAATGGGCTCTTCGCTGCGCAAGAGGTGTTTGAAAACGTCACCGAGCGTCAGGACTCAACCGGGCTCCGGCCGAGCCGAGATTAGTGCGTCGTCACTCCGATGCTCAGTCATCTGGGCCACGCCGCCGAATGCCCTGGTAGGGGGTCCCATCGCGGTGCGTATATATCGCCGGTTTGCCCTCAGGCGGCGTTACCATGTCAATGTCCGAGTAGAACGCCGAGTCAGTTGCAACACGGGTGCCAATCTCCAGGACACGCACTTCACCGCCTGAACGGTTCTGTAGGCAATGTCCGTTGGTGTCGCCTGCTTTAAAACCCGCCGCCTCGCCAGCACGCAGCAGTTCCTCACCCCCATCCGTTACCAGCACGACTTCGCCAAACAGGACGTATACAAACTCTTCTGAGTGAGTATGCCAATGCCGTTGGCTGGACCAGGCACCGGGGGGAAGCGTTAGGAGGTTGACTCCGAACTGTGTCAGACCCGCGGCATCCCCCAGTTTCCGACGCTCGCGTGTTCGGCAGGGCCGATCGAACGGGTCCGGATAAAAGGTTCCGATGATCGAAGCGACTGCGCCTGCATCAATGCGCTTTCCCATGACTCTCACTTCTGATAGATAACAGTGTATGACCGAGCTTAGTACGCTTGTGATTGACGTCAATCTTGATCAATATCGTCAATATGAGCCGGAGGACCTGGCTGAGTTCTCGGGAAGCGCTGGCCCTACTTGATGTGCGGCCGCAGACGCTCTATGCGAACGTCTCCCGCAAACGCATCCGCGTAAAGCCTGATCCAGACGATCCGCGGCGTAGTCTTTATCATGTGGGCGACGTGCACCGTCTGGCGACTCGCGGCCGCGGTCGGCCCAACAACGAGCGTGTTGCAGCGGAGTCAATCGCCTGGGGTAATCCGATCCTCGCTTCCGGAATCTCCACTGTTGCGCATGGCAGGTTGTGGTACCGGGGCGAAGACGCGGTGCACCTTGCGGAGCGTGAAAGTCTCGAAACGGTCGCGGCTCTCCTGTGGCAGAGCGCACCGATTCCGTTTTGTGCAAACACTTGCAGGCGAGTCCGTCGCGCTGATGCCCTCACCGCTCTTGATGCGGCCTACGACCTGCTCGCCTCGCGTGCCGCTCGCGATCCACCCATGTATGGACGCGCGCTTTCGTTGTTGCAGGCGGAGGCAGCCGAGCTGTTCACCGACCTGTCCGACGCGCTAATCGCCGCGATCGAACGGAAGACCTCTGCGAGGCGGAAGCGTCCGGGCAAGCAGCGGGCGCAACGTGAACCCGCTACCGCGCAGCTGCATGTGCGTCTGGCATGCGCGTGGCGGCGTCCCGGAGCCGCGGACCTCATTCGCCGCGCTCTCGTATTGTTGGCGGATCACGAGCTCAATGCCTCGACATTCGCAGCGCGTGTGGCGGCCTCGACGGGAGCGCCACTTTCCGCATGCACCCTCGCCGCATTTGCCACGCTGAGTGGCCCACTGCACGGAGCAGCGGCCCTCGCTATTCTCGGATTGGTTGACGCGGCCAACCGCGGAGGAGCTGAAAGTGCGATTGCCGACTCTCTGGCGCGTGGGCACCGGATTCCCGCGTTCGGTCACCCGCTATATCCAGATGGCGACGTCCGCGCTCTCGCATTGCTGGGATCCTTGAATCCACCGCCTGTCTTCAAGGATCTCTGGGCGAATGCAGAACATCTAATCGGCGAGCCGCCAAATGTCGACTTCGCGCTAGCGGCGCTTGCCGTGACCGCCCGTTTACCCACTGATGCGCCCTTCGTCCTATTCGCGCTCGCCCGTTCGGTCGGCTGGATCGCACACGCGCTTGAGCAGAGCCAGAGCGCAGGCCTCATTCGTCCACGAGCACGCTACGTTGGTCCCCCCATCCCTGCGCCCCGACCGCGAAGTACTTCAACATAGGCAACGGCTGTGTGGGCGGCCGTTCGGCGTTGGGCTGCCGTCTTGCATTTGCAAGAGAAATATAGACAATGACCAATATTGAACACCGTCCATATTTATTGTTTGTATGGCCACTTCCAGGCTCCTGGGCCGTCGCGATCGCAAACGCTTGCAGACGCTGGAGCATCTTGCCCGAACCGCAGCCACGCTATTTGAAGCCCACGGTTACGAGGCGGTGACCATGGAACAGATCGCCGCCGCGGCCGACGTGGCTAAGGGCACTCTGTACAACCATTTTCAAGTGAAGGAAGCGGTGCTTGCGCACTGGCTACACCTGGAGCTGGCGACGAATCTGACGATGTTGCACGGCCAGTTGCAGACCAGACCCAGCTTTGCGGAAGGCGCACTGCACGTGCTCGGTCATTCGGCCAACTGGTGCGAGAAGCACCCGGACTATCTTGCGCCTTACCTGCGCTTCCGTTTCCTCGGCATCGGCACAGAGCCCTCGCCGTCGCGCGACAGCGAGCAGCTCAGCGACATCGCCGACATCTTCGAGTGGCTGATTCGGCGAGGGCAAAGGTCGGGGGATATTCGCGACGACCTCGATCCAGCACGGCTCGCCATCGCGTTCCACCATCTCTACCTCGGCGCCATGCTGCGCTGGTTCGCCGATCGGCGCCTGAAGCTCCGGAAGGAATTCGCTGCGGCAGTCGAATTGTTCCTGCATGGTGCGGCGGTTCTCGCCAGGGCATCTCCCAAGACTTCCCCCAAGTCCCAGAAGAGGCGCTCATGAAGTTCATCGTCGCGACGTATGGCACCGAGGGCGATGCGCGGCCCTTCGCAGCGCTGTGCCGTGGCTTGATGGATGCCGGACATGAGGCGCGAGTGTTAGCCGATGCCGCGACACTCGGCAATGCTCAGGCGCTCGGCGTGCCGACTACCGCGCTAGCCGGAGATATTCGCGGCACCCTCAGTTCGGACCATGCAATCGCTGGCGTGGTCGCCAGCGGCGGTGGCTTCAAAAACACCGCACGTGCGCTGGCGAAGATCGCCAACGAGAATGCCGAGTCCTGGCTGCGCACCATTATTGAGACAGGGGAGCGCTGCGACGCAATTCTGGTGGCGGGGTTGGCCGCGTTTGTTGGTCTTTCCGCAGCCGAATACCTGGGCGCCAAGGGCATCGGCTCCGGCATGATCCCGATTACGCCGACCGCAGCGTTCCCTTCGCCGTTTCTGCCGCCCAGGTGGGTCCCGCGCCTGCTCAATCGCGCCAGCCATAGCTTCGTCAACGCCATGCTGTGGAAGGCGTTCCGAGACAAGACCAACGCGGCGCGTGCGATGTTCAAACTGCCGCCGCGCGAGGCGGTGTGGACGGAGCACCCGATGGTTTATGGGGTCTCGTCCAACCTGTTACCCAGGCCTGCCGACTGGCCGGAGAACGTGCATCTATGTGGACAGTGGCTGACACGGAACCCGACGTGGATGCCGCCGCCGGCGCTGTCGAACTTCCTCGCGGCCGGAGAGCCCCCGATTTACATTGGCTTCGGTAGCATGACCGGCTTCGACAACGCGCGTTTGCTGGATGCGCTGATCGAGGCAATGAGCGGCCGACGCGCGCTGTTCTATCCCGGCCGGAGCGGCATTGATCCGGAGGCGCTTCCAGACAACTTTCTCGCAATCGGCGATACGCCGCACGACTGGCTGTTCCCGCGCACCGCCGCGGTTATACATCACGGTGGCTCCGGTACTTCGCACTCAGCCGCATGCGCCGGCGTACCTTCCGTTGTGACCCCGTTCGCGGGCGACCAGTTCTTCTGGGCCGAACGCTTGCGCCTGGCCGGTGTCGCGCCGGCCGCCGTGGATGGCCGACGGCCCAAGGCTGAGGCATTCGCCAGCGCTCTCGACTTCGCCGCCACCGCTCGGGTGCGAGACCGCGCACGAGTGCTGGGGGAGACGATGCGCGCGCAGAGCGGCGTGATGGATGCAGGGGCGGCCCTTGAGCACATCGTGGCGAGTTGACACCATACGGTGAAGGTCACCTCATGCGTTGCGGACTGAGCGAATCACCTCGGCAAGCTCTGCAAGCGCGCGGCGCGTCTCGTCGGGCCCAAACGGCACGTAACCAAATACCAAGCCTTGTGCTTCGGGCGAGCCCGCCGCGTGAGCGGAGAGCGTGTCAACGATGATGCCTCTTCCTGCCGCCTCCATCGCGATATGCTGGTCGCTCATGCCAGGTTGCAAGCGTCCGACGAGACGCAGTCCGGCGGGGGCTGAGGAAAATTGGAGCAGCTCGCCGACCTCCGCAGCGGCGAGTCGCAGGAACACACGCTGTCGGCTCGCATAAAGTTCGCGCATGTTGCGGACATGCCGCGCGAAATGCCCCTCCGTCATGAAGTCCGCCAGCACCGCCTGTTCGGCGATCGGAGAATGCCGGTCCGCAATGACGCGGGCACGGACGAAAGGCTCAACAAACTCCAGCGGCAGCACGGCGTAGCCGAGCCGTAGAGCGGGAAAGAGTGTCTTGGTAAAGGTTCTCAGGTAGATAACGCGTTCGGCGCCGGGATGCTCCATACCCTGTAGTGCGGCCAAGGGCCGCCCCTCATAACTCAACTCACCGTTGTAGTCGTCCTCGACGATCCACGCGCCGGTTTGATGCGCCCAATCGAGTAATGCGAGGCGCCGGCGCAGGCTCATCCTTACACCGAACGGCGCCCCGCAAGCGGGGGTTACGAAGGCGAGCCTCGCCCCGGGCGCGCGGTGTTGACCCTGTTCGACGTCGAGTCCTTCATCATCCATTGAAATCTGCACAGGGATTGCACCGACCCCGGCAAATGCCGCACGCGCAGGTCTGTAGCCGTATTCCTCAACCCACACCTCATCACCGGGATTGAGCAGGAGCCGGGCGATGAGATCGATCGCTTGTTGAGCACCCGCAGTGATGACGATCCGGTCGCGAGTACACCGTACGGCTCTGGCGTTGACCACGTACTCCGCGATTGCATCACGGAGCGGTGCAAATCCAGGACCGTCGTCCGGGGACAGCATGGCCCGTGGAGTCGTGCGCCAGCGACGCGTTGTCAGTCTCGCCCATGTCTCAACAGGAAAAGCGTCCAACGCAGGCACGCCGAGCGCAAAGGGCACTGACCTTCGTAACAGGTGTTGTGGTGACGATTCACCGAACGCGGCGAGCATTTTCGCTCCAAGTGAGGAGAGTCGCGCGGCTGATGTGGATGAAGAAGTGATCGGGCGGTCGGGGGCGTGTTCGGTTGCGGTTTGCCAGGCGCGCATACTCGTTGAGACGCGTGTCCCGCCACCTCCGTGTGCTTCGACAAAACCCTCCGCTTTGAGCTGGTCGTATGCGGTGAGAATTGTCATCCGGGACACACGCAGGTCCTCGGCCAGAACACGCGAGCCGGGCAGGCGTGTTCCTGCGGCGAGGCGCCCCTGCAGGATTGCTGAGCGCAGTGCACGGTAGACCTGCAGGTGCAGGGTCGCGCTACCCCTATCGAGGTCGAGGGTGATCAGCATCGGCACCGTGTTGACTCCTTGCCGTGTCACGAGGTCTCCTGCTTGGTACGGTGAGAACGCGACTATCCGGTCATTCCACAGAGCTGTCATCCAAAAGTACGCTGCCGCTCTATGCGCGTAGCGAATCCAGCTCGCGCGCCGCAAGAGGTGCCGGCATATGAGGAAGAGCGCTCAAATTGGTCGCGTGATACTGCTATGCCTTTCGGCCAGCATTTACCTTGTGGCGCGAGCGGCACCGGCCGTTGTCGAAGACACGGTCCACATCTCGGGACCGCTTCCCGGGCTGAGGCTCGGACTGCGGCACGCCGGCAGTGGGACCCGAGAAACACAGCAGCCCGTGGTTCTCATACTGCCCGGCGCCGCGGTTCCCGTCTCCGGCAATGCGGACTATCCCTTTACGCCCGGACGCTCGCTGATGACAGCATTGGCGGAAAGTGGGTTGGACGTGTGGGCGCTGGACTACTACGGATTTGGGGAATCCGACCGCTACCCGCAGATGAATGAGCCCGCGGACAAACACCCCGCGCTTGGAACTGCAGAGGAATGTGCCGACCAGGTCGACGCCGTGGCCGCCTACCTGAAGGAGCACTACCACGCGGAACGCCTTCTGTTGATTGGCGATTCCGGTGGATCACTCGTTGCGGGCGTGTTCGCAACCCGGCGGCCCACAATAGTCGCGCGGCTGGTGTTGTTTGGCCCCGTGACACCCTTCACGGGGGGGCCCTCCCAGGCTCCGCTCCCGGCTTATGACCTGATGACGCCCGTGCAGCTGTGGAACCTGTTCACCAGCTGGAGCGATGTCGTTGGCGGCACCGCGCCCGTGCTTGATCCAAGCGCGTATCAGGCGTGGGCGGACACCTATCTGCGCAGCGACCCAACGAGCCGCGCGCGGACTCCGGCGAGCGTAAAAACTCCTAACGGCCGCCAGGCAGACCTGGCTGCAGTCGCTAGCGGCCACTTCCCCTACGATCCCGGCCAGATCATCGCACCAACACTGCTGGTGATGGGGGAATGGGATGCCATTGCCACGTATCCTGGCGCCGAATGGCTGTTGCACGCCTTGCGGCAGGCCCGCACTCGCCGCCTGATCGTCCTTGGCCACGGAAGTCACACCATTCAATTCGAGGCCGAGCGCAACGAGCTCTACCGGACGCTCGCCGACTTTTTACGTGAGCGGAATTGAGTGCGTAGAAGAGGGATCGTTGGGGTCGCGCTGACGATGGCGAGCCTGAGCCTGCTTGGACCGCCTACGCAGCTCGCGCCGGGCGCCGGGCGTAATAGCGTACAGTACGGGGTGGACAGCGTCCCGCGGCGCCTGATCAAGATTGCCGGATTCGGTGCTCTCAGCGGCCCAGCCCATTCGTTCGGAATCAACAGCCGTGCAGCCCTGCTCGCGGCGGCGGACACCATCAACCGGCAAGGCGGTGTGCAGTTGGCCGGCGGAGTCACCGGTGTCTTCGACGTATCCTACATGGACGACCATTGCGATGCGGCGCAGGGAATTTCTGTAGTGCGGCAGGCCGCGAATTCCGATGCGCTCGTCGCCGTAGGCCCGAGCTGCTCGGCCGTCGCGGAAGCTTTGTATCAAACTCTTCAGCACACGGTGGACGACGGCTCGGATACCGGGATCCAGATGCCCGTGTTCACGGACTCCGCCATGAAAGCCAACCTCACCCGGATTTCACAATGGGCATTCCGCAACTCTCCGAACGAGACTGACATGTACACGGTGCTTTGGGCGTGGGTCCGCGAGCATTACCCCGACCTACGCACAGTCTACGGTGGCGAGGAACACGACTTTGCCCATTCACACTCGACCTGGCAAAACATCATTGCCCCACAGGCGGTTGCGGCAGGAATGACCCTGGTCGGCCAGACAAGCTGGTCGCTGACTGACAGGACGTTCACCTCGCCGGTGGCTTCGATGAAGGCGGCAGGAGCGCAGGTGATTGTAATTTCGGGGCATGCCACGACGACCTGCGGCGTCTTGCGCGAACTGAGTTCGCAACATGTGCGGCCTCAGTTGCTAGTGGGGCTGACCAGCGCCTCGACCAACGAAACTCTGCACGAGTGCAGCCGAGAAGCCGAGGGGTTGCTCATTCCTACGAGTTTCGCGACGCAAAACGCGGCTGCTCGAAAGGCGGCCAAGGCTGTGGAGCGCGCTGGCGGGATTGCGGATCTGCATAGCATGGCCGGCTGGGAAATCATGTTGACCCTCGCCCGGCTCATCGGGGAAAGCGGCGTAGTTGGAACACACGACACACTCGCCGTCGACAGGCGCAAACTGCGCGATGCGCTCGCGCACTCGGTCAGCATGGAGGGCTTGCTGGGACCCATTGGACGTTCCGTTGACCGCGAAGCGCGAAAACCCTTCGTACTCGTGCAGGCGCGGCGTGGAACATGGCAGGTGGTTTACACACCTCGCCTCACGCCGCGCAATGACCAGGCGAACTAGGGACGTCTACGACGCTAGCGCTGGATTTGCCAAGACTACGGACGTCTCGATCTGACGCTCGGGTATCGTCCAATAGGATTTGAGCAGTGCGATCTTTTGGTCTGTGGAAACCAGCTCAAATCCGTGTCGTTGGTAGAAGGCGATGGCCCACGTTGCCGCCGCCCAAGTACCCACGAGCATTTGTCTGGAACTCATTGATCGAATATGGTTAATGAGCGTGGCGCCTATGCCGCGACGCTGATTGCCCGGACGAACATAGGCATGGCGGATGAGATCAACATCGCGCACTGGCTGAATACCCATCACCCCGATCACTTCACCCTCGTAGTCATAGGCCCAAAAGGCGACCCCCGCGGAAATCTCTGAATCCAGCTCCGGCAGGCTCATATAGGGGTCGTGCCATCGATCCGCCGGAATGACCCCGCGGTACACTTCGGCCGCAGCGTTGATAATCTCAGAAATTACTGACCGTTCGTCTTTGCGGCACGGGCGGACCGTGTACATGGTGGCGACCTCGCACTTGGAGGTACCCAGCATCCTACGCGGCAATGCCGGCGATCTTGAATAAAATTGCAGCGACTAACCTGCGGACAATCGGTATCGGGCAGGAGTGACTCCGAACTGTCGCGCAAACATCCGGGTGAGATGACTTTGATCGGAAAAGCCCGTTGCGGACGCAACGTCTGCGAGCGTTGACCCGGCACGAATCAATCGGCGCGCCAGCGCGAGGCGCTGCTGAACAATGTACGCGTGGGGCGTCAGTCCCAGTTCTCGTGCAAAGGCCCGCAACAGCTGGTAGCGGCTCGAGCCGGCTTCCGCCGCGAGATTCGTTAATGTCAGAGACGCCGCAGGATCGGCGTCGATTCGGTCCCGGGCGTTGCGAATCGATGCTGTGGCGCGGCTGCTCTTGCGGCTCTTGGATGAGAGATTGACCGCGAGCTGCGCAACCATTCGCAATACGGCAGTCTCAGCGATCATTTCATGGCCGCTCTCGTCGTGTCTCATCACGCTGGCAAAGGCCGTATCGAATGCACGGCGTAGTCGCTCATCCGCAAAGACCGGCGCCGCAAAGGAAGCAACCTCTGTGGCGCCCTCAAGCACGTCATTTCGTGCCGCAAACATTGCAGCAGGTTCAAAGTAGAGCATTCGCCATGAGCGCGCACGCCCCCCGAGTGCCCGACCGTCGTGTACTTCCCCCGGATTCACAAAAATCAGGCTACCTGCACCGGCTTCGACCTCCCCTCGACCGCTAAGGGAAGCATGTCCACCACTGTCGATAACACCAATGCCGTACTGATCATGGGTATGCCGAGGATATGCGCGAGAAGTCGTGGCTGACATCGCATCAACGCCCTTGAGGGCGACCTTAAAATAGCGAATGTGCTCGACCACTGCCTTCGTGCGACCGCCGCTGGCGGTTCCTTCGGTGATTCTTGGCTCTCCATGCTATATCAAGCTTGGCATCGTAGTGAATCGCCTCCTGGATCATGTTCTTGGCATTTCGTCAGCGAACTTGGCGGCGAACCACTCCATATCGACGTTGCCGCCGCTCACGAGCACGCCGACTCGCTTGCCTTGCAACTGCAATTTGATTGCTCGGGCGGCGGCGAAACCGAGGCAACCCGTTGGCTCGACCACCAACTTCATGCGCGAAGCGAAGAAGCGCATGCAATCAACGAGCTGAGCATCGGTGGCCGTAAGCACATCATGGACATCACGCCGGATGATGGGAAAAGTGTAGTTGCCGAGCTGTTGCGACTGCGCCCCATCGGCAATGGTCCTGGGCGTATCGATGTGGACAATGGCACCGGACCGAAACGACTGCTGTCCATCGTTACCAGCCTCAGGCTCGACGCCGTAGATTTCGCAGTTCGGAGCGAGAGCGCGGGCAGATAGCGCCGTGCCTGCCAACAGGCCGCCACCGCCGAGGGGCACGAAGAGCGCGTCAAGCGGCCCCACATCCTCAAACAGCTCCTTCGCAGCCGTTCCCTGCCCGGCGATCACGTCAGGATAGTCGTAGGGTGGAATCAGTGTCAGGCCGTGGTTTTGTGCTAACTCGCGACCAATCTGCTCCCGGTCCTCCTTGTATCGGTCGTAGATCACGATGTTTCCTCCGTATCCCCTGGTCGCGGCCACCTTGGCGGCCGGGGCATCGTGCGGCATGACGATCGTGGCAGGCATGTCCAACAAGCTTGCCGAGAGCGCGATGGCCTGTGCATGGTTGCCTGATGAAAAGGCCGCTACGCCGGCGCGGCGCTGTTTGTCGTCGAACCTGGACAAGGCGTTGAAGGCACCCCGAAACTTGAAGGCACCCATGCGCTGCAAGTTCTCGCACTTGAAGAAGACTTCACCGCCGAATTCCTCGTTGACCGTGCGGGAGGTCATGACTGGCGTCCGATGAGCATGGCCTTTGATTCGCTCAGAGGCCGCAACCACATCATCGAAAGTTGGGAGATTCAGTGGATTCATAAGTGCTGCGACATTGGCACTGTGGCGCGGCATTCTGCATGAACAGATTGCGTGAAAAAGGGTCTATACAGAAACCGGTGGACATCAAAGCCGAGTTGTTCCCACAGTCTCCTCGCAGATATCGCCGATCTTATCGATGGCACGCAGCAGTCGAGGTGTCGGTTCATTCGCACAATTGAGCCGCAAATGGTGGCTGAATCTCGATTGCGGCGAGAACAGGTGGCCTGGGCTTACGCTGATCCCTTCGGCCAGCGCTCGTCGATGAACATGAAGCGCGTCCACAGAGCTCGGCAGCTCGACCCAGAGCAGATAACCGGCAGTGGGTCTGGAGATGCGCGTTCCCGCTGGAAACCTTGCCTCCACCCGGGAAGCGACTGCGCGAACCCCAGCCTGCACTTTCGCTCGAAACCTGCGCAGATGGCGATCGTAGTCCCCGCCAGCGAAAAACTCAGCCAGTGCGCTTTCAATGAGCGGTGACCCCGCCAGACTTTCCTCCAGGCGTGCCTGTAGAACGCGTTGATGGTAGCGGCCCGCTGCTATCCATCCAATACGCCAGCCGGGCGCCAAGGTCTTCGAGATTGACGTACAGTACAGAACAATGCCGGTCGTATCGAAAGCCTTGCAGGCCGGCGGTCGCGGGTCGCCGCGGCCCAGATCGCCATAGACATCGTCCTCGATCAACGGAATCCCGGCGCGAGTCAGCAAATGCACCAAGGCCCTCTTGGCCGGGACCGGAACGCTCGTCCCCAAGGGATTCTGAACTGTTGGGGAGGCGATGACTGCGGCGAGTCGGTGACGATCAATCGCCGCTGCCAACAGTTGGACGTCGAGACCGCTGCGCGGGTCTGTCGGAATTTCCAGGGCTTTGAGGCCGAGGCTCTCCAGCAGCAGGAGGACTCCGAAATACGTCGGTGACTCGACCGCCACAACGGCGCCGCGGCGGCAGGTGACCTGCAGGGCAAGCCGCATCGCTTGCGTCTCACCGGCGGTGATCACAAGATCATCGGGTCCGAACCGAGCACCCCAATTTGCGGCTCGGAGAGCAATCTGGCGGCGCAGATCCGCACGCCCCGGCGGCGAACTGTAGGTTTGGACATCGCCTCCGAGTCGGCGAGCGGCGCAATTCAATGCTCGTTGAAGCTGGGCAACCGGCAACCAGGCCGGGTCCGGTAACGCCGCTCCAAAAGGTGCCACGATTGTGGCCGAACCACTGAAGATCGAACGTGCGAGCGCCGCCATCGTGACCGGTTGTGGTGATCGCGGTGGTCTGGAAGGCACCGGCTCTTTTGCCCGTGGGCCACATACGAAATAGCCTGACCGGGGTCGCGCCAGGATAAGGCCGTCGGCCTCGAGGGTTCGCAGCGCCTCCAGCGCCGTGGGCAGGCTTACAGCTTCTCTTTTCGCCAGCAGGCGCGCCGAAATCACTCGATCGCCCGGACGCAAAGCTCCGCTTTTCAGCGCCTGTCGGAGCCCCTCGGCGATTGATCTGTAGCGAGGTTGCAAGTGACTATCTGTGCAGGTCTAAACCACGCACGGCTTCGAGGCTCAATGACTTCGCGTCGCAGGTCGCGTGGTCAGTGAAACGTGAGGGCTCCGGCGTTCACATTCGAGCGTTATGGCAAGCTCGCTGATCGTATGGGACCCCACCCCTTTTTGATCGTATAGGCTGTAGGTGCAGGCGGCACGTTCGTCGAGAACATGTCACGAAGCAGTTTCCACTTCCCACCCTCTTGTCGCCACACCACGATGTACTTCCCGTGGTCGAGAGCCTTGCCGCCTTTGTCCTTCAATTCGTATGTGCCGACCTCCGTGGCAATGGCCCCTTGTTCGAATACCTCGAGAGTTTCGAGCTGGACTGCGCCGACTCCTGAAGCGAGTGCGCCCTCCCAGAACTTCCGGATCGCTTCGGTTCCCCGCAGGGGTTCACTTCCCGGTGGCATGAGCTGACCATCCGTAGCGTAGAGCGCGGCCATTCCTGCTGCATTCCCCGCCGCCGCGGCCGCCGAGAACTCCGCATGACTCTATCGATCGCGTGGTGAGCTTTGTCCGCGTGGGCAGGTAGCGCAAGCACGGCGAGCCCGATGAGAATCAGAGCACGGCTGCCATGGATACAGGTTTGCTTCATTGGGAGCTTCCTTCTTTCGCGCAACATGAGCCGCACCAAGGCCGGGGGGATGGTAACGCGGACACGAATCGCAGCAAAGCCTCGAAGTAACTCTTCTGATCGTCCCACATCGTCAGATGACTGCCGGTCTTGCTGATGAACTCGTCGAGAATGCTGCTTACGCACGCTTCGTCGCGACCGCGACGGCCGCCTTGCGAATCACGTCGAGCACTTCACGCGGGTGCGAGAGCATCGCAACGTGGCTGCTCTTGAGTTCCACAGTCGTTGCGCCCATTCGTTTCGCGGCGAAGCGTTGAAACTCAGGATGGACAGTACGATCTTCGCTGGCAACGATGTACCAGCTCGGCTTCGAGCGCCATGCGGCACCTTCGAGCTTCTGAGTCAGCAGATCCGCCGCAGGAGCGAAGTGGGTCGCATAGACGATCTCCTGCTCTTCGGCAGACAGGTCGCCCGCGAAGGCCGCGACTCCGGCGCGCTTCAGCCAGACGCGGCCATCCCCGACTTCGATGTACTGGAAGACATCCGTCTTCGGGAATTTGTCCAGTTGACTCTGCGACGTTTCGTCCGTATCAGGATTCAAAGCCGCGATGTAGACGAGCGCGGCAACGCGAGGGTCCTGTCCAGCGTAGGTGATGACCGACCCACCGTAGGAATGGCCAACAAGAACGATCGGACCGCTAACGCGCGCGAACGTGCGGATGGCCGCGTCTACGTCGCTTTTCAGCGAGTCGAGGCCGTACTGCGCAGCAATCACATTGTAACCCTCGGCTCGCAGCGCCGGGATCAATTTGCTGAAGCACGAGCCGTCGGCCCAGAGGCCATGACAGAACACGATACTTGGCTTGCTCTGTGTGTTCACTTTCGTTGCTCCTATCGATGGAAGGACGCTGGCTGCCGCAATACCGGCGCCAGCAACAAGCAGTTGGCGACGAGACGTACCTTTACTCATCCGGGGTGTTGGTTCTTTCGCGATTGGCTCTTTCATCGTTCATCCCTTCATGGTTTGCGAGGCATAAGCCAAAACAGGAAACGAGCAGGTGGCGTAGGTTGAGCTGGCGGGCACTGCTCGTCTTGAGCAATGCAATCTCGTTTGTGTTTTACAGCCATGCTCGCAGTCGGGGAACGGGGTGGCCGTTCCCCGGGGGGTGCCGGATCCCTGATTCTAGGACTGTCATCCGTCGGTAGAAAAATTAGCCCTTGACTTGGAGGTGCGCGCCGGCCCACTCGTCTCTCTACTTATCGGCGCCAACGCCTTGTTTACGGGGTGCTATTTCGCGATGTTCGGCTCTACCTTGGCAAAGGCCTTCAATGCGCAACAGTGCGAATGCCAGTTGGAGGGCTCGCATGTCGAGTCGGATTTTGCCGTGACCCGACTGAGCTCCGGAGCGGGTCATGTCGCGCAAGGCACTGTTTTCCCGCTGGATGATGCATTCCTGGTATGGGTCGCACTCAAGCCGACGGCGATTGGCCAATGGCGCGGACGGTATAACGGGCGGGAAGTTGGAGTGACTCGAGGTACGGCGTTTGCCGCTACGGCGCTGGATCTGCGTCGATCCATGGAGATGTGGACTCACGGACCCTTCGACTACCTTTGCTACTTTCTTGCCGGCTCTCTCTTGAAGAGAGTGGCGTTCGAAAACGAGTTTTCTACGGCGTACGATCTTCGTGGGGTCTTTTTCGTTGAAGACATCCTTCTGGCGCAGCTCACCCGCTCGATACTCTCACCGGCGAAGCTTGGGGAGCGTCTCGACAAGCTGCGGCTCGAGCAGATTTCAGTGTTATTGAGCGCACACCTCCTGCAACGATATTGCAGGTCTCCAAAGGCCGCAACGTTCGCCACGCGTGGACTGCAGACGTGGCAGAGGCTTCGCGCAGAGGAGATGTTGCGTTCACGATTGGAAGGCAATATTACCGTCGGCGAGCTAGCCTCAGCGTGTTCTCTGTCGGTGAGTCATTTCGCGCGAGGCTTCCGCAGGAGCTTCGGAATATCCGCTCATCAATACCTGATCCGTCTGCGCGTCGAAAAAGCCAAGGCTCTGTTGGCCAACACTAGCAAGCCCTTCGCGGAGATCGCTCAGCTCTGCGGCTTCTGCGACCAATCGGCGTTTGCCAGAGCCTTCAGCAGAGTGGAGCGGATGACGCCCTCACTCTGGCGCAAGTGCAATAGTTAGCCTTGTACGACCTCGACGGCGTCCCGGATCACATCGAGAACGAACCCCGGTTGGGAAAGCATAGGCACGTGACGGCGGAATGTCGGTTCTGCTCCTCCAAGAAGTGGTCGATACGTTCGTACAATTGATTCGCCGTCGTGCCTCTGCCAGTCTTGGATTGCACACCCACTCGCTCTGGCATCGATAGGCGTACCAAATGGACAGCGGATGAGCACTGTTATCCGCATTGGAGTCATCAATGAGCAGCGTACAAATCGAGCAGAGAAGTTATGAGATGCCCCCGCGGGAGGGGTTCAGCATCGCGCATTTTCTGACCGTCACCGACATCGAGCGATCGGCTCGCTACTACGAAAAGGTCTTCGGCGCTCGCATTCTGAGCATGGGTGACGGCAACGCGCCCGGGTACCTGCAGCTTGCGAATATCTGGATGATTCTGAACGTTGGAGGCGGGCCGACCCCGGATAAGCCGACGGTAACACTCAGCGTCCCCGACCCGAATCACATCAACAGCTTTATGAATTTCCGCGTTGCGGATATTCAAGCGTGCTATGAATTATGGAAAGCTCGAGGAGCGGAATTCATCACGGAGCCGATCCCCAAGTACGGCGAGACGCGCTGCTACATCCGCGATCCTGACGGATATATTATCGAGGTCGGACAGAGCACCGACCTTGCGTACGGCTGAACATGTCGCACCGTTGCAAAAGGCGTGCCGTCCTGTGCTACAGGCTGTGGATTTTTTTTTGCTGTTGAGCACACGTTCGCTGAGATAAATCCAGGACCCGGCGCAGAAACACACATCAACGACAAGAATTGCGCGGCTAACGAGAGGGAAGTCGTCTGGCATCTGTTGTGTGCGACCCATAAGGGAGGCTCGAAACGGCTCGCAGCCGCGACTTTCTACTGGCGCCAGTTCCGCGAACACCACGGAGCCGGTGTAACTCAAAGTCATCCATCCAACCCATGAGGTAAACCATGAAAATGTGTGTCCGCCAAATTGCGATTTCCATGCTCCTTGCCATCGGTGTAACCCAAACCTGCTGGGCGGCGGGCTGGTACACCGGCCTTACTGCCACAACTGTAATTTCGACTGATGCTAATGGCCCGGTGCTCGAAATCATTACGAGCCAGCCAATTAACAACTCCGGCGGGTGCAGCATCGCCGACCTTTACGTATTACGGGATGCGACTAATGTGTCGGTGGTCAACACCTCGCTGGCGATCGTCATGTCAGCCATTACAACCGGTCTCCCCATCCGTCTATACGTTACAGGGACTTGCGATTCTTATACTGGCCGTCCACTGGTTTCTGCCGTCGGGCTCAACTGACCGGGGAGCCGATTATGGGTACAAAACTTACTAGGCATTCCCTGCTCTGCGCGTGTTTGGTGGCCTGGGCGACTCCCGCGTTCTGTTTGAATCCGATTCAGCAGGAGAATCTGCAGACCGGTGACAGCTCGTGGCAACTTGCAACGGCCGCCGGTCACCGCGTCGCAGACGATTCGAATAGCCAGATCAAGGGCTATGCCTCGGCCACAAGCGTCAACAAGGGCAGCACCATTACCTTCTACGTAACGGTGAACCCCACGCCCCAGGCATATACCATCTATGTCTATCGAATGGGCTGGTACGGAGGCACAGGAGGACGCCTGATGCAAACGATCGCATTAACTGCGTCAACCCCACAGCCGACATGCACGACAGATGCGTTTACGATGACGCCGGGAGGAACGGGTCTGACGCAATGTGCATGGTCAGCTAGCTACACGCTCAACGTTCCTACCACGTGGACGAGTGGCGTCTTCCTGGCTCGGCTCGTGAATGCCAACAACTACGAGAATTATATGACATTTGTGGTTCGCGACGACGACCGAACGGCCGATCTTCTTTACGAGCAACCCGTCACCACTTATGAGGCCTACAACACCTACCCGGTAAACACCAGCTTGTATCTGACACGCGGTGACGCTGGTGACCCCAGCGGCAGCGGTGCTCCTGCCGTCGTCAAGGTTTCGTTCGACCGGCCGTACAGCGGGGATGGTGCCGGTAATCTGATCGGACTGCACGAGCTGGATTTCGTTCAATGGGCTGAAAAGACCGGATATGACCTGGCGTATGCGACGAGCGTCGATATAGCAACCGGTCCGAACCTGCTCCGCTACAAAGGAGTACTTTCCGTCGGGCACGACGAGTATTGGTCGGCAGCGATGCGCTCGAGAATTGAGGCGTCCCGGAATCTGGGTGTGAATCTGGGATTTTTTGGTGGCAACGACATGGTGTGGCAGATTCGTTTCGAGAACGCCAATCGCGTAATCGTCTGCTACAGGGACGCGAGCACCGATCCCAATCCTGATCCCTCCTTGAAGACTGTGGAATGGCGAAACCTGTCCCCCTCTCGGCCTGAGCAAACAATTGTCGGTGTTCAGTATGGCAGGTTGATCACGAAGCCGAGTTCGACCGTTGGTGATGGTGATCAGGACTACGTGCCGGTGAACACCAATCACTGGGTATACGACGGCATCGACCTGGGAACGCACGCGTATATACCCATTGTGAATGTGGGTTACGAAACGGATCATTTCTATGCCGCGAGTGACCCGGTCTCACCTTTCCCACCACCGTCGAACCGAAGCTTCGTCCTGCTGTCGAGCTCCCCGATCCTCAGCTCGAGCGTAGATCCGGATGTTTCGGCAGGACTGAACCCAACAACTTCTCTGGTCCAGAATTCCGTGATCTACCAGGCAAACAGTGCGGCATGGGTATTTGCAGCGGGGACGGTGAATTGGAACAACTATCTTTGTGTACTTGGCGCCAGCTGTACCGCAAGTCCTGTGCTCCAGGGTATGACGAAGAACATACTGGATCGGTACGCCTCCGCATTGAGGGCACCTGGAGCGGCCGCAGTCTCCGGCTCTGCACTGATCTCTTCGGCAAATTGAAAAGGCTGCACAGGCGGCCCATGAACGCATGATTTACATCTACGTTAATTAGAGAGAAAGTTATGGATCGACGCGAACTATCGAGGGCGCTCTTGGCGAGCGCGATCAACGGGGCAGCGCGAAGCTGTAGATGACGTTACCCGCTGCGATTGCGACATACTGCTCGCCGTCTACTGCATATGAAAACGGAGACGCGGCGATCAGCCCCCCGGTGCGGAAATG
>Ga0097620_100001244_pt1 | contig 26012 bp, 22 predicted proteins | sample KBSSwiS22_FD_77030 | JGI IMG/M metagenome (GOLD analysis project Ga0097620, IMG submission 77030) | Switchgrass rhizosphere microbial communities from Kellogg Biological Station, Michigan, USA - KBS Switchgrass S2-2 (version 2) (version 2) | ecosystem: Host-associated > Plants > Roots >...
GGCGAGCAGGCGGGCCTCGGCCTTGAAGTCCGTGGGCTCCCACTCGTCGGACGAGGCCCGGGTGACGACCTTGACCGCGACGTCCCGGCCCAGGTCGCGGTGCTGACCGGCGAGGACCAAACCGAAGGCGCCGGCGCCCAGTTCAGAACCCAGCAGGTAGTTCGGCAATGCCGCACTAACCCGAGCCAGGTCAACCACCGGCACGACTAAAACACCCCCCGTGGATCTGGCCAGCCGAGCCGAAGCCTCCGTCTGCGTAACTCCATTACAGGGTGGCAGAAACGGCGGTGCCGCGGAAGGCCCTGCCTGGCTCGGTAGCACCACGAATGTCTGTCGGAGGAGGCGACGCCGCGGGCGTAGCCCGCCACGCCGGGCAAGCCGCCCTGGATGCAAAAGGGCTCGGCGGGATCCGTAACCACCCACCTCGGCGTGCTCACCCACCTGTTCACTACCAGTGCCCGGCTCCTACCCACCGCCCAGGCCGGCTGACACCTCCATCCCCACCCACACCGACTGTCCCTGGACCACGACCACCGGCCCCACCGACGACTGCCCTGGCCTGCGGAAATACAGGCAGCAAGCCCTCTCACCCAAGCTGAACAGCTACCGCCGCTGGCCAAAGGTGAGGTAGCCGCCACCGCGGGCACCCTTCATGGGCCTTCACCGGGCGGGATCTATCGCGGGCCCGCTGGAAGGCTTGAGGTCACGCAGGTGGACGCAGGTTGTTTACGGCGGCAGCGACGAGCGAGATCGGTCCAGACAGGCACGCGCGGATCGTCTCCGCGCAATCACGGAACGCTTGAATACGCATGCCGAACGGATCGGGAATGTCGTCGTCCACCGGCTGTATATTCGCCGTCCAACTGCGGCGTGACGCGGCCAGCCCGACGAGGGAGCCCATAGCGGTCCGGGCATCCTGGCCATCAAGTTCGTCCGGGCCTAGGCCCGCCGTCGCACGGCCGAACTCACGCAGGGTAAAGGTACGACGAAGAGCGCGGGGATTCTCGATGAGGACTGCCGACCTATGTTCGCGTCTCGCGCACAGCACCAGGTCCGCCAGCGCTACTGCGCCACCCTTGAGTTGCTGCGCCACGAACTGACCTTCGTCGACTCCAAGCTCGGCGAGCGCCTGGGCAGCGTGTCGGTGCATCGACTCGCCAACGACAGCATGGCTACCGGCGCTCGCCAGAGCGAAGTTTGAGGCGGCAGACCCCAACCGCATCCTCAGTTCCGCTGCACAGAGCCGTTCCGCCATGGGTGATCGACAAATGTTGCCGGTGCAGACAAAGAGGATGTTGAAGGTGGCCCGTGGCGGCTGCGGACCAGGACCGAGTGGCGATCGCCGGAAGCCGCGGCCCGCCGCCGCCCGACCGACGCTGCCGAAGCCAGGACGCGGCAGCGGGAGGGTGTCGTCCCGTTCCGACCCCGACGGTGAAACCACCTTGACCCTTTCCTCACGCAGACCGCATTGAGATGGCGTGAGTATGTGCCCCGGCACATGTACTCCACCAAGCCTACGACGCGGCTGTTCACCGTCCCTCGGACTGCGGAAACCAGTTGACATGTGGCTTCCCCCACTGCACGCTGGGCGCCCTTCACACGGGCGATCCTGACGGCTCGGCGGGGATCGTCCTCGCGCTGTAGCCCTTGTCGGCCAGCACGTGGTGCGGGCGGGTCCGGTGCGCCGGACCCGGATGTCGTCCATGACCTCGACGAACTTGATGGAGTCGTTGACCTGGCCAATGGCGAGCACGGCCGACCCTTCTCGTCGACCGCCACATGGATCTTGCTGGTCAGTCCGCTGCGGGACTAACCGAGCCCTTCAGCCTACTAGGCAGTGTCCCGGGTGTGTCAGTTGATCGGGCGCGTCCCCTTTTTATCCTTCGGGGCGGTGTGGCGGGCGCCAGAGGCGTGCTGGTGGGCGTACGACCGACGAGTCGACCGAGACAACCCACTCAACCACGCCGACCGAATCGTCCTTGACCGCGACGTGCTGGCAGGATCCATTCCCAGGCGCCGTCTAGTAGCCACAGACGGAACCGGTTGTAGACCGTCTGCAGAGTCGAGTCCGCTCGCCCTCGATGTCAAGCGGCAATGTCGTGAAGTCTAAGTCGATCTTGATTGGTTGATCTTCTGCTGGTCGTGGCCGGCGGGTTGGTGCGGCGTGGCATCGGCGCTGGTCGGTGGTTTGGTCACGGTTCGTGGCTTCGGTGGTGTCCCCGGACCAGGTGCCGGTCGGGGTGCTGGTGACGGTGGTGTCGCCTGACGCGGCGGACGAGGTGGTCGCGGCCTGTGGGGTCGGTGAGCGGCGCAGTGGCGGGAAGCTTCCGCCGCCTGTGACGGCCTATTTGACGTTGGGGATGTGCCTGCTTCCGGACGACGACTACGCCGAGGTCGCTGCGAAGGTTACCGGGTCGCTGGACCGGTTCGGCTGCTGGGACGCGGGGTGGGCGCCGCCGAGCGCGAGTGGGATCACCCAGGCGCGTAGGCGGCTGAGCCGGCCGGTGACAGCCGAGATGTTCGAGCACGTCGGGGGGTCGAGGTCGACGTGCCCGACACCGAGCAGAACGCCGCCGAGATCGGCCACGCCGGGTCGTGTAAAAAGCGGTCGGCCTTTCCGAAACTGCGGGTCGCCGCTCTGGCGGAGTACGGCACGCACACGTTTGGGGTCGCCGAGGTCGGCGGGTGGACAACGACCAGTGGGAAGGCCGTGGCTCGCCGGCTGCTGATGAGGCTTCGCCGGGACGAGGTACCGACCGCCGACCGCTGCTTCTACTCGTTCGACAACGGTCACGGGCTGCCGGCACCGGCGCCGACCTGATCTGGCGGGCCCGACCGGGCAGAACCTGTCCGTCGTGTAGCTCTTGCCCGATGGCACTTTCCTGACCGCCCTGATCAACCCGAAAGTCAAGGGCAGCCAGCGCCGCACCGCGCTGCCCGCCGCCGTGACCGCCGGTGCCGATCTCGACGGGGACGAGACACACCTGGCCCGGGTCGCCGAGTGTGACATCCCGACTGGTTCGCCATCGGCGACATGATCATCTTGGCAGGCATTGCCCTGACGACTGGCACATCCAACCACCCTGGTTCCGCGTCGAGAAACCGACGGACCCGCCTCGACCCGCCACCCAGGCTCATCGACGATCCGGCTCCGCCCGCACGTCCCACGCGCAGGATCACCGATCCCGGAAGATCGACTTAAGCTTCATGGAATTGGTTCAAGCGGCGGCCATCATCGAACGCACTCTCCTGAGCGCGCAGGTCGAGCACCCGCCCCGCGACCCCAACCCTCCTCGAAGTGGATCTCTAGGACGACACCCTCCTACTGAGGCCCCGCCTTTCGCATCTCACCACCCCACCGCAGCCACTCACCGTCGGCGACCATCACGCAGCGTTGCACCTCGTCACTGGGAATTTCTCCCTCGCCGAGGAGTAACAGTCCGGCAACCCAGGGCACCACGGTGCAGGGCTAGACTTCCAGCAACGCACCCGATCGCAGCCCGTTAGCCGGCGCGCGCGGCGACCGGTGGAAGCGGTACGGGGGACTAGGGGGGCCACCGGTGGTGGAATCTGCGTGCAGCAAAGTTTCAACTCAGCAAGACACCCTTGCCCGGGCAACGGAGCGAGGACAACGGTACGCCAACTCACGGCGCAGTCGCCCAGTTGAAATGGTGCCGAACCACAGAGTCGGTTACCAAGCCTCGAGGCGCTCAACGGCCGTCGGCGCCACCCTAAGCGACGCTGTGAATTTTGGTGCCGTGACGACCGACAATCGGGCCCAGCTAGCCTCCGACTCCGAGGCTACTTTTCCAGGAACTAGGCAGCGGTTCCCGCTCCAATTCGGGGGCTCACGCACTATGACGAACAGCGGTGCAACCCACAGCGGTGCTCGCCATTCGTCAAACGGCCCCGTGACCGGCGCGGTCGGCCTTTCCCTGCCACCTGGTGTGCCGGCGGCGGAAATAGGCCCTCCGACTAACCGGTTGACGTTGGCATCCTGTTCCTTGGTCGCACGGGTGGCCGCGTCCACAGACGTGCACGTCCGTCAACGAACGCGGCGACGCGGGCCTCAATCTGCGAGCCCGTCCGAGACAATATTAGCCATCCGAACCAGGTACACGGCCGATGACAGAGCCATTTCGCGGCTATTTCGTTCCGGTTGCGCGGGGGAATCGAACGACGTGACTAGCCGGCATTTCCGCTAATCCGCTTGCAATCGCGGCCGAGCGGAGACGCCGCGGTTGACAAGAATTTCCTGGGGCTTGGCCCATCTGTCGCGCGACGGATGATCTTAACCGTCAAGCTGATAAATTTCGCGAGCTATTCGCGCCCTTCCTCCGGCCACACGCTGCCGCGACGACGGCCATTCTCACCGGCGGACAATTAGGCCGGAAACTCGTGCGCCTGTGTGCCACTTTGATGATCGCGCTCACGACCCGGAATCTGCAGTGCCGCCGCGATGCGGATCGCCGAAATACTAGCGTAACTTTCTGAGATACGGGGGAAATCCGATGGAGATCGATCTAGCGCACGACTACCTCACCCAGCGAGGAGGGGCTGAACGCGTTGCCCTGACGATCGCAGAAAGACTCCCCATTTCTAAGATCTTTACCGCTGTCTATAACCCCACCAAAACGTTTTCGGAGTTTGAAGACTATAAAATTGTACCGTCAGTCCTTCAGCGAGTCCCCACATTCAGGGCCGACCCAAGACTCGCGCTTCCGTTCCTGCCCGCCGTCTGGTCTCGGATAGCGACTGACAGCGACATCGTGCTCGCGAGCAGCAGCGGATGGGCGCATGCCATTCGTACGAAGCCTGAAGCGCTAAAAGTCGTATATTGCCACAATCCGGCCCGGTGGATATATCAACCCGATCATTATTTTGCGCGCTTGCCTGGGTGGGTGCGTCCGATCGCGACAAGCGTAACTCAAACATTGCGCAAGTGGGATCGGCGTCAGGCGAAAACTGCCGACGTCTACATAGCCAACTCGAGTACAGTGGCGAAACGCGTCACGGAATTCTACGGAATCGAGCCGCACGTCATCAATCCTCCAGTATCGATAGATCCGCTCGGTCAGCAAGATCCGGACCCCACGCTAGAAGGCAAGGATTACTGGCTCGCCGTGGCACGTGCGCGGGCCTACAAAAATATTGATGTACTCGTCGAAGCAGTTCAAAGACGAAAAGACGAGCGCCTAGTAATCGTCGGGTCACGCGTCAACGGGCACGACAATATGGCCAATGTCACTTGGACTGGCCGGGTGAGCGACGCTCGCCTGCGGTGGCTATACGCAAACGCCCGCGCACTCGTGTCTGTCTCATTCGAAGACTTCGGCCTTACTCCGCTCGAGGCGAACTCGTTTGGGACACCAGCCCTCCTGCTCCGCGCCGGCGGGTTTCTTGACAGTCTCGATGAGGGGATCTCCGGATCATGGATCGAAAGACCGGACCCAGACGCCGTAACCAGCGCGATGCGAAACTTCACAACTTTTGACCGCGAGCGAGTCCGCCGCCACGCGGATAAGTTCTCGGCGACCAGTTTTGTGGCCCAGCTACAACAGGTCATCGCAACGTATCGACCATTCGGAAGTCCGACGACACCGCTAGGCTCGCTGGTTGAAGGAGATGACCCGCCCGTCGTCAGGCAGTCCGCGAGTTAGCCATCGTGACGAGTCATGATACGCAAGTCGGTGCGGCGAAACCGAGAAACGACGCAGCTCAACGGAGTGTAAGATGCGCATATTGGCAGTAGATCACAGTGCAGAGTTGGGGGGAGCTCAACTGAGTTTGCTCAGCATGGCACGTGAACTCGGTGACGGACTCGCCGTGCTTCTCCTCGAGGAAGGGGAGCTGGTAAAGAGGCTCCAGGCACAGGAAACTCAGGTAGAGGTTGTCAATCTGAACAGTGCGTTTGGCGCTCAACTGCGTACGAAGGGAGTAGCTCTAGTAGGCCGGAGATACGCATCCGTATTGAAGGATATGCGAGATTCAATCCTTGAGTCCGCCCGTACTCATCAGGCGGACGTCCTTCTTTTCAACAGCCTGCGTACAACAGTATTTGGAGCCACGATGCGGTGGCCCGGCCGATACAAGCGGGTGGTGATGGTCAGGGACGGTATCAGAGGTCCCTACCTAAGGCCTCATATGACCGCTTTGGCCCAGACTTCCGTCAACGTCGCGGCCACATGCATAATTGCAAACTCCCGGTGGACAGAGCGGCAGATCCGAACATTTCGTCGATCAGCCGTGGTCGCGCCGTTCCTCCCGAGAGTGTTTTTCGATAAAGCGCCTTTCCCTCGTGAGCCTACGGGGACCGTTCGAGTGCTCATGTTGGGCCGACTGGCCCCCTGGAAAGGTCAGCTAGAAGCCTTGCAGGAGATCGGTTCCGCCGATATAGGAGCACAATGGGAAGTGACTGTCGCTGGAGGGTCCTGGTTCCACGAGGAAGAATATATGCAACGTGTTAGTGAGGAAATTGAGAAGATTGGTAATGTTCAAATTAATATTCTCGGTCACGTAGATGACGTATCATCACTAATAGATCAGCATGATATCGTGCTGCATACCTCCATCTTGCCCGAACCATTCGGCCAAGTCGTACCGCAGGGCATGTCCCGATCGAGGACGGTTGTAGCGACCAACATGGGTGGTCCAGCGGAAATCATATCGCACATGAAGGACGGTATCCTTTACGATCCGACTAATCCTGGAGCTCTGCGCCGGGTCCTCGAAAGGATCGTCGTCGATTCTACCCTCCGCGAAGAACTAGGACACAAAGCAAGGATATCCGCGCAGCGATACCACCCCGAACTGACAGTTCAGCACCTGCGATCAGCGATCTACAAGAAGTGACCACACGTAGCGTACCGCGTAGCCGACATCGAGCCCGAACGTCGCAAAGCGGTCGCTCGGCCGGACCGCAAGCATTCATCAAAGTTGCGATCGCCGGAACGGTTCTGCCTATCGCATCATTGGCAACAGGGCCTTTGCTGGCCAGATCGCTCGGACCAGATCAACGCGGATATCTCAGCGCCATACTTGCTCCTATTGCATTTGTGCCCTTGGTTGGCCTCTTTGGATTGGCTAGTTCCGCAGCCTACCTTGTGGCCCGGAGAGAGATCGGCGAACGCGCCGCTGTCTGGATCTTCGGAGCTCTCGGCGTTTGCGCCGGAAGTATCGGAGCTGCAATACTGTGGCAGATTTCACATATTCTTATTCCCGGGTCAGAGTCGGCCTCACGGGTGCTGCAAGCAGTAGCGTTGACGCTCGTTCCGTCGATGGGTCTCGCTGCAATTCGCGGCGTTCGAGCAGGTGCGGGCCGATACGATCTAATCGCGCGTGAGCGATGGATCGCCGGTCTGACACGCTTGATAGTTTATATTGTCCTCGCCGCGGGCGGCGTATTGACCGTGGCTACAGCGTCTTGGTCTCACTTTCTGGCGCTAATGCTCGGCCAAGTCATACTCCTCGTGGGACTTCACTGGCCGTCGCCTCCAAATTCAACCGAAGTCTATCCAACCCTACGAAAGGCGGTACCGTTCGGGCTCCGAACCTGGATCGGCGAAGTCAGCGCCACTGTATCTGCACGATTTGACCAAGTCGTCATGCTGCCGTTGGCAGGCCCGAGGCAGCTCGGATACTACGCAGTTGCAGTCTCGGTGGCCGAAGTCCCGCAGATGCTGTTTGGTGACCTTCGTCTACTGATGGTCTCAGAAGGTGCCTATTCACAACGGCTTGAGTCGATCGAGCGGGCTTCTCGGCTTGCGCTCGTGACTTTGACCGTATTTGGTCTGGTTATTAGCGTGCTGTCCGTACCCTTGGTCCCGGCAGTTTTCGGAGATGAATTTCGTCCAGTCGTGAAGCTTATTGCAGTGCTTCTCATCGGGACCGTCTTCTCCGGGACCAACTACATGCTTTCCTCCGGGCTGGTAGCCCTTGGAAATCCGGGCAAAGCGTCTACATGCACAGGAATAGGTGGGCTGATATCGGCAGCCGGAGTCTTTCTAGTTATTCCACAGTGGGGCGCCCTGGGGGCAAGTGTTCTGAGCGTCGGTGCCTATTCCATTACAACGCTCTGCCTGGTAGTGGTATACACAAAATTTCATCACAGCAGCTTTTCTCGCATGCTTTTCCCCCGTTTCCAGGATATTCGGTCGCTCAGTCGATTGCTCAAAAGAAGGAGCCCCGCACCAGGAACGCCAGAGTAGGGAAAATCACGACACCTACGGACCCATCGGCAGAGTCGAGCCTCAATACCGGTGGCACGGCAGCTTCAGAAATCGGCAGAATCGAGAAACCTCACCTTGAATCGTCTTGGGGCCTTAAGATGACAGGTTGGACGGTCGGCACACAAGCTGCGCCTCCTGCGACCGGAAACGATCTAATGAAACAAGGTTCCGACATTGCTCCAACATCCAGGTCTTCCCGGCCGAGGCTTGTCGGCGCACTTGTGTCTCTCGGCGTCGTCCTACTTCTGCTTCTCCCCTGGATCGTTAGGGTCGACAGCAATCTGCAACGCACGCTCCTCATTGCACAGGTTGCACTGATAGTTGCAGGAACCGCGTCCTCAATCACGCCTGGATTCCGGCCTCTCCAGGCTTTCATTTTCATTTTCGTTGGCTGCTGGATCACTGTTCCTACGATTTACCAAATTTCACACAGTGCGGTTGCTTGGAATGATATTTTTCTTCTTGCCGATACATCTCGCGTGACCAAATCGATCCTGATAACCGACATCGCCCTCGCCAGTTTCTCAATCGGTCTGCTGTCGCGGCGCCATACAGCTCGGACGCATCATAGACCTGATCAGACGCCGAGCCAGCGCTCCCACCGTCTCGCTTCGACTTACATCATCTTGTCATTGCTCCTTCTCCCTTACGTTGTAGTCTCTGCCGGCGGCGTGGCAGCGCTCTTCTCGTCGCGTGACGAGCTTAAAGAAGCGCTGGCGAGCCAGGGTATCGGTGCCGCGGATTCGGGCGGCGCTGCGGTGGGCTTTGTCCGAATTCTGCCCGGAGCACTAGCTCTCGCTGGGACGCTTCTTATCGTCGTTTACCGGTCGAGAACCTCCGCTCAAGCGAAGGATAGGCCGAGCGACCGGAGACGTACCATCTGGCTGTTCGCTGGTCTGGTTCTCGTGGTTTTGTATCTCAATCCTCTGGCGAACTCTCGATTTACTTCGGTGGCTGCTTTTGGCTCGCTCGCGGTGGCCTATTTTGTTCCGCGAAGTGGATTTGCAGGTAAGATAGCAGTGTCTATCGGGCTTGTGGCGCTTCTTGTGGTTTACCCTTTTGCAAACGTGTTTCGTGCGGGGGTTGGGGATAAATATGTCGAACGCACCGGCGTCGCGGCGCTTGCGGGTCCAGACTACGATGGTTTCCAGCAAATTGTAAATAGCGAGATCTACGTGGACGACGAGGGCTATACGGCAGGGCAGTTCACCTCGTCAGCTGCCTTGTTCTTTGTGCCACGGAGCGTATGGTCCGGAAAGGCTGAGCCCGCTTCGATCGTTATAGCGGAGCACCGCAACTACTGGTTCACAAATCTATCTTTGCCGATCTTCGCCGAAATATATGTCGACTGGTCACTTGTAGGAATGGTAATTATTGGCTTGCTTTTTGGCCACCTCTGGCGGCGATTGGACGATCGATGGCTCCGGGGCGGTTGGCCTGAGCTGACTAGTATGGTTGCATATCTATGTATGGGCGAGCTCGGCCTCGTTAGAGGACCTATGGGATCATTGATGCCTATATACGTCACTACGTCTGGTCTGCTCGCCATTGCCGTAGTGCTTTCTCGTAGAAGGTCATCCGGACGTGCAGTACCTCTCACCGTGTAGTCGGCCGCGGCAGAATATTACGAGACACATATCCGCGCCGGCATGGGGATAGTGATCCGTACATTACTTTTCGGTCCAAGCCGCTGAGGGCCAGGGCGGCTTGATAAAATGTCGAGGTGTTTTAGGTGAGTTGTCGGCGAGTGAGTCTCTGGCTACGTGGCCTTGTAGGAGTGGCACTTCTCTACAAATTTTAGGCGCGGTGCGAATCTTGTCCGCGAGTCTTTCACAGCCAAATTCCAGGATCTGTGGAGCGCTGCCTTGCCAACTTGGCTCGGAGTAGCGGCTAGTCGCTGTCGGATATCGTGCCTGCCATTGCAGATTTGCTGTCTCTTTGCCTCCGTCAAATCGAGAGGCGGCTTCGACGAGTTCAGCCGCGGCCCGCAGACGAGCGAGTGCCCGAGACTTCCGGCGGTCGCCGGCGGCAGTACGAATCTGTTCTTGAACAAGAGTGTCCTTTTGCTTTGTGATCTAGATGAAGTTTATCTAGATGAAGTTTCTTGTCGGGGTGGCCGCAGACGGTGATTGAAGTCCCCGACAGGTCGGATGCGAGTCGCCCGGACTGTTCCGCCGAGTGCAGAGTGCTTTTTAGCGGCCCTCTTTGGCGGTCTCGGACCGCGTTCCTACGCTTCACGCGTCAGAAGCCACTGGGCGATGCTGGCCGCTGCACCAGGACGAATCCTGAATACTTGACCTAGATGATAGAATGTCGCTTAGCCCGCTTTTTGACCTGATTCGGTTCGACATCTCATGACGAGTTGACGGGGGTAAATATGGAGCTTCGTCCGGCCTTGCGACTACTACGACGGCGCTGGCGCATCGAGGTCGCGGCGCTTCTTCTGGCGATGGTAGCCGGGGGAGCGTGGATCTCGGCGCAGCCGCGCAACTACACGGCGTCCACAGAGGCGTTCGTAGCTGTCACAGATAATTCCGGTAACAGTGTTACTGTATACCAGGGTGGGCTATTCAGTCAGCAGCGCGTAAAGTCATATGTTGAAATTATCAAGAGTCCATTGATTCTTGACCCCGTGCGCCGCGCACTCAATTTGCCGATTGACAACGATGATCTGGAAAAGAAGATTTCGGCAATAGCGCCATTGGACACTGTAATTGTAACTATTTCCGTTGAAGATACGTCTCCGACTTTGGCGCGCGACATCGCCAACAAGATTGTTGAAGAATTCGCAAATGCCGTTCCGAAGCTTGAATCCAGAGATGCTGTCGGCGCCGCCTCTGTAAGAGTGACTGTCATCCGTCCTGCGGACCTGCCGGTACACCCAAGCTCACCAAACGTAAAACTCGACCTTGCGCTTGCGTTTATTTGTGGCCTCGTGATCGGGATTCTGGGCGCGGTTGTTCGGGAATCCCTGGACTCGGCAGTCCGTGATGCAGAGGATGTTTCTACGAGTACCGGAAGCGTACCGATAGGGCTTATTCCTAGGGCAGGCAAATCAAGCTCTGCGCTGGACGTCTTCAACGACAGCCTGTCCGGGGAGCGCTCTGAAGCGTTTGGCCGTCTTCGGACAAATCTCCAGTTTGTCGAAGCAGACAATCCGCCTCGCGCGATAGCTGTGACAAGCGCTATGGCGTCCGAGGGAAAGAGTACGGTTTCATGTAGCCTAGCGTTGAGCCTTGCTCACGCTGGCGCTCGAGTGGCGCTGGTTGAGACCGACCTACGGCGGCCGGCATTCGCCAAGTATCTTGGTGTTGAACCTTCAGTAGGGCTTACTTCGGTTCTGGTTGGAATTGCCGACCTGTCCGACTGCCTTCAAGAGGTGTCGGCTCCCAATCTGGTGGTACTTGCAAGTGGTCCGATTCCTCCCAATCCGAGCGAGCTCCTGGGTTCAAAGGCAATGTCGGAGCTCGTGAATAATCTACTTCGACAGTTCGACTACGTAGTCTTCGACACCGCCCCTCTCCTGCCAGTTCCGGACGGCGCAGTGGTCTCCGCGATGGCCGATGGTGTCTTGATGGTCGCGAAGGTAAAGTCGACAAAGCGCGATCAGCTGGACTCGGCGATTCAATCCTTGAGGACCGTAGATGCGCGGTTGCTCGGAGTCGTGCTAAATGGTGTTCCGGTAAAGGAAGGGGGTATGTACTCCTACAAATATTCTGCGACTGGTGACCACGGCGTCCTCTCTCATGCCATGGGTCGAGACCCAATCAGCCCGGCTTATAGGCGCGCAGGCAGGCACGGTTTCGCTACGGTCGAAGACGGCCTCAATGGCAGCCAGAAGTCGAGCGAAGGTTCCGGGCAGTATCGGACGCGCAGATACGAGCCTTCTTTGCTGCGATCCGACGCTCGGGGTGATGGCGATAATCGAAGCGTGGACTCGGATACGATCAACGTCCCGACGAGGGCGCCGATTAGGGACCGCCCGCTTTAGTACGACGTGCCTTAGGCGCGGTAGATGGCGTCGGTCAGGATATCGCCGGATGTGGTGGGGAGCTGGTCATGCCTACTTTCCTTCGTGGCGGCCTCTGGGTGATCGCGCCAGGGCGAAGCAGAATCGTGGGTTGCCGGGGCGCGGGGCGCTCCGGCAACCTGGAAGATTTCAAGGATGTTAGGTAGTTCACGGCGTGCGGGCCAAAAACGAAGCGACGCGGGTCTCGGTTGGAAGTAGTCCTGTCGCAGATCACTTCACGGAGAGCCGCGGCACTTTCGATGAGTCTTACACGCCGTCGAATGGCCGTTTGGCGATCACGCCCTCTTTCAGCTACCGTAGCTGGTCGGCCTGTTGGTCGCGAAGCCGCGGTAGCTGCGACGGCACCGGACGCTGTCCACGCTGGAACTGGCCGTGATGTCCTACGGGTGCGGAAGAAGCTGTGGATCTGTCTGCGTCGGCCGGGCCAGGTGACGGCGGTGTTGGCGATGTGGTCCTTCAGCGCGGCCCAGATCCGTTCGACGGGGTTGTCGTGGGGGCTGTACCGCGCCCCGTACAGGACCTCCAGACGGGGATGCTCGGCCAGGTAGGCGCTGACCGTGTGGGCGTGGTGGATGCTGTCGTTGTCGCAGATCACCACGACCTTCGGGGCGTGCGGGAACGTGCCGGTGACGGTTTCGAGCAGGGCGACGAAGTCCGCGGCCCGACGGCGGCCCAGCTGGTACACCCACCGGCCGGTGGTCACCTCCTGGGCGCCGAACACGGCGACCTGCCGGTTCTGCCCGGTGTGCCGACCGTGGGGCGGCGGCCGCGCCGCGTCCAGCTCGCGCGCACCTGGGGCAGCAGGTGCAGATGGGTCTCGTCCTCGGCCCACACCACCGCGCGCCGCGGCAGCGCGGCCAGCCGGGCGGCGATGGCGGCCACGACCTCGTCGTGGGCGGGATCGCCGCGGGCGATCAGTTTGGGTCGCCGCCACACGGCGACCTGGCGGATGCGCCGGTAGAGCGTGCGCAGGCTCAGGTCCGGCCGGCCCAGATGGCGCCAGATCCGCCGCACCGTCCACGGCCCCGGACGCTCCAGCAGGGCGGCGATCCGCGCGCACAGCCGGCTTCCACCCAGCCGGGGCCGTCCCGGTCGGGGCCGGTCGGCAAGCCCGGCCACGCCCTCGGCGTCGAACCGGCCGATCCAGCGGCGCACCGTGCCCGGATGGCAGTCCAGCAGCCTGGCGATCTCGGCCGCGGCCAGGCCGTGCAGGGACAGCAACACCATCACCGCTCGTAGGGCCACTCTCCACCGGCCCCGCAGATCACCGCGTAGCTTCTCGACGTCGCAGGTGGAGCGGTTGGCGAACACGCTGGGCGGGCGCATACTGACCACGACCTCGCCGGATGGGTGGACGACTGGTGCAACCTCGATCCAACCCCCGGCGAGGCCGGTGACGCCACACCTCCACCCCGGCGATCTCACCCGAGTTACGCGCAGAACTTCTGGATACGCGCTTAGCAACTATGGCACTCACCGGGCCCCTCCTTCCAACTCCACGCATCGACGAAGCAGCGGCCACTCCCTCACCGCCGGTTATGCCGTCCGGTCGGCTCAATCGGTGATATGGCCGCCTCCGACCCGACTTCCGCCATGATCGTGGCTTGATCGGGTCGGCGGTTCGTTGACCTGCGGGTTCGTTGGTCAGGGTTGCTGTTTTTGTGCACTAAGCAGGGTCCTAGTCTGCGGACTCGTGGCGTATGTGCGCACCGTGCGGACCGCGTCGGGGGCGACCGCGGTGCAGATCGTGTACTCGAACCGGCGTGGGTCTCGCACGATGGATCACATAGGGTCCGCGCACGATGAGGCCGAGCTGGAAGCTCTGAAGGCGGTCGCGAACCAGCGGTTGGCGGCTGGTCAGGGCGAGCTCGACCTGGGCTTGGACGTGACCGGGTCGTCGGGTGCCCCGTTGCCGATCGTCGCGTCACGGATGGGGCACCTGTGGGACGCGCTTGGCCGGGCCTACGATGCGGTCGGCCTGGACACGGCGACCGGCGGCGACCCGGTGTTCCGCGCCCTGGTCCTGGCCCGGATCGTCGAGCCGACGAGCAAGCGCGACACGCCGCGGGTTCTCGACGAGGTCGGCGCGGACCCGGTCGCCTACCGCACCATCGAACGCCGTCTGCCGACCTACGCGACCCAGCCCTTCCGTCAGGGCCTGGCCGCGGCCTGCGCAGCGCGCGCGGGTCTGGGACCAGCCAGCCTGGTCTTGTATGACGTGACCACGCTGTACTTCGAGACCGACCAGGGCGACGGGTTCCGCGGGAGCCGGGCTACTCGAAGGAACGCCGCCTCGAACCACAGATCACTGTCGGGCTGCTCACCGACGCGACCGGCTTCCCGCTGATGGTCGAGGCGTTCGAGGGCAACAAGGCCGAGACCACCACCATGCTTCCCACCATCCGGGCGTTCATGGCCGCCCACCAGCTGTCCGACGTCACCGTCGTCGCCGACGCCGGCATGATCTCGGAGACGAACCGCAAGGCGATCGAGGCCGAGGGCCTGTCGTTCATCCTCGGCATGAAGATCCCCGACATCCCCTACGCCCTCAGTTCCTGGCGCAGGGACAACCCGGACACCGAGATCGCCGACGGACAGATCTTCACCCAGCCCTGGCCCGCCGGTGAAACCGACAAGCGCCGTGACCAGGTCATCTACTACCGGTACAAGGCAGACCGGGCCCGGCGCACCCTGCGCGGCATCGACCAGCAGGTCGCCAAGGCCGAGAAGGCCGTCGCCGGGAAAACCCCGATCAAGCGCAACCGGTTCGTCGCCCTCACCGGCGCCGACAAGTCCGTGAACAGGACCCTCGAAGCCAAAGCCCGCACGCTCGCCGGGTTCAAGGGCTACATCACCAACATCGACAACCCGACCCCGGTGTTCGTCCTCGACGCCTACAGTCGCCTGCTCAACATCGAAAAAATCCTTCCGGATGTCCAAGACCGATCTCGCCGCCCGGCCGATCTACCACCACAAACGTGAGTCGATCGACGCGCACCTGACCATCGTGTTCGCCGCCCTCGCGGTCATCCGCCACGTCGAGGAACGCACCGGCTGGTCCATCCGCAGGTTCGTACGCACCACCCGGCGCTACCGCACCATCCAGATCCTCGCCGGCGAGCAGATCCTCACCGCCGAGGACCCCCCTCCCAACTGATCTCCGAAACGCGCTCTCACTGATCGTCTGACCGGACGGTGCGCACTAATTTGGCGGAAGTCAGGTTCCACCGGCAAGCGACGACGAGCTTACGACAGGTAGATCAGCCGCCTACACGGCGTCACCTCCAGTCTGCTGGGCGCACGGGAAAGGCTCAGTGTGGCGTCGCCGCGGTCTTGCGGCGATGGTCGTACCGGTGCCAGGCAGCATGCTGTGTCATTTACCATGATTACGCCAAATGTGGGACATGTCAGGAATGCCGTCGGCTGCCGATCGAATAGTATTCGAGATCCTGCACGTAGGGCTTGGAGTTCACCCGATGTGGCGAGACCACCGCAGCGATGGACGCGCCGAACCTCGATGCCGACACACTTACGACCCCGACAGCCAGAGGGAAAAGACGGATATTCATGCCGGCCGGCGCGTTGTAGGCGTATTTTTGGCCGCCGATCGTCACCAACACAGTCGCAGGTGACTTTAGAAACGTAATGACCTCCACATTGTCGCGAGCTGGGCTGCTGCCCTTCCTCAAGGTCATTAGCTGCGGCTGGTGACTCGGCACGGCGTCGGCCATTTGGACCCGATGGGTGACATAGATGGAGTCCCGGATGATCGGCGGGCTAGAGCCGGTCTTGAATCTGATGAGGTAATAGGAGCTGATGTCGAGGAATGCCCAGCCCGTATCGCGGGAGGGCGAGATCTGAGTTCCCTCGGAGTAGTCGTTCCACGTCATCATCTGCACCCAGTCCGCGCCCTTGATCGCTGCGTCCCACGTGACCCTCAGGTTCTCCGTGTTGTTTGCCTCGTCGTAGACACCCTGGTTCGGCCGGGAGTCCTGAGCAGAGACAGGCTGCATCCAGATCTTGACAAGCGCGTGAGCATCCTCGATATCCTGGCTGATTGTGGCGTTGCTCGCCGGGCTGCGGTCGCCCCAATTAGCGAAGCCATAGCTGAACGAGGCGAACGATGTTGCATTTGCGCGCCAGTCCAGGAAGCAGGGAACGAAGGCGACTCTGATGCCGTATGAGGACCTCATTCTGGCGATCCACGATACCCACCACTGCGCACTGCGCGCTTCCGCTTTGAACGGCGCCACCACGACCCGGCCGTCCGCGAGCCTATAGACGGACTTGGACGAGGCCAAGGATTCGACTGCTTTGGCCAGCGTCTCCGCGTTATCATCCAGAGTAGCCATATCAGGCATTAAAACGATCTTGAATTTTGGGTCGACCTGCTGCGCAGCCTTCGTCAGCAGGTTCACCTGCTCCCAGTTATAGCCGGTCAGTGACAAAAGATCGACAGTGAAGCCGTCCAAGCCGGCGGCGATCGCCCGGCGCACTTCGGTCTTGAGGTCCTCGAGCCGCCAGTCGCCGTTCAACGGCGACCGGGCGATCGGCCGGTCGCGCAGCAGCCCACCGACGGCGGCATACTTGCCGCTCTCGCCCTCGGGGCGGAGGTATTGGAGGGTGTAGTAGTCTTCTTTAGCTGGCCGGTTGTCGAGGGAAATCGGGTATGGAGTGAAATAGTGCGCGAACACTAGCCGGGGACTGCCGCGGAGCCGGGTCGTTGTCGGCAAGTCGAATGGCAGCTCGCTCTGATCGACCTGGCCCGAGCTTGCCGGTGGGACTGTGGTCGACACGTCAAGTGGCTCCGCCGAGACGGTCGACACAGGTGCCGTCGAGGTGCCGACAGAGGGCGGCAGAGTGGAGCCAACGTCTCGGTCGCCGATCTTGTCGAAAGCGCCGCAGCCCGCGACGATAAGCAACGCGACGGCCGACAGCCCCATGCGCATCGTCCGGCCTCGCTCCACGACAACCAAAATACGCTGTCGGTGTGAAGAGCTCACAGCGGTCCTGACGCTGCGTAAATTTCAACTGGCCGCGGCTACGTCTGCTCGGTGAGTAGCGGAAACCGGGCCCACCACCATTGAGTAGCGCGCCCTCATCCGCCGGGCACTGGCGATGACAACCGTACACAGCTCGTCGGCGATAGGCGGCTCGGCCCGCTCCCGAGTTCGGCAGTTGGCGGTCACAGGAATTTATTGATCATGGGGTTGACCTGGGCAATATAGGTAGGGTCGGGGTGGGCGTGTGTGTCACACCTCGGCCGGCTCTCGTGTGGGCTGCCGGGGTTGCGCTTCCCGTCCGGCAACAGCTCACGCAGGTACACCCGCCCTTCGCCTGCTGATCCTTGCGCGGCAGGTCAGCCAGCATCCGCGCCGCGAACTCCTCCACGACCGGCCGCGTCGCCATCTCGTCCAGCGTCACAGCTCAGCAGGCAACCATGGGAAGATCCGCAGGCCAATACCAGACGACCTACCGCCGAACAGGGTCCTACGAGGTAGAGCAACCACGATCGGGCTGGTCCTGTTGCCACACTCTTCGGCCTCGCAAGCCCGGCTGCCCTGGTCGACAAGCCCGCTACCTGGGACCTCACGCCAGCGATCTTCGCCGTGTGCCTAGCAACTGCGGAACCCGGGACGCGCTGGCGGCAGGTTCGCGCGCGCGTCGATCTTGAAGAAGTTCTTACACTTGGCGACCGATGTAGTCGCTCATTGCCAGGGATCGCCGAGTTGATGCCTCGCGTGCAGTCGCGACCGAGTGGTGGCGCCTGGCCGTAGATAGGGTAAATAGCGAGCTTGAGAAGATGGTGGCGTAGCGGTGGGTCCCGCGCGTACGGCGTGCCCTGTGCCGTTCGCTAGGTAGATGAGCTGACCGCACCGCCGGTCGTCAATCGGGGGACAGGACGATGGACGGTACTAAGCCGACTGATCGGCGTGATTCGCCGATCGGCAAGGTTGACTCAGATGCGCCACCAGCGGGCTTCGGCCCAGCAGAAGATCCAGATCGTCCGGAAGAGCATCGTCCTGGTCCGGGCGGCGGCGCGCGCTCTCATCGGCGTCGATGGCTGCTGTTCGGCATCATTGGCCTAGGCCCGGTTTTTCTGTTCGGCCTAGTGCTGGCGATCCAGGTGCTGCTGGTCCGTTCCGACCTCGATGACGTGCCCCAACGCCTGTCCGCCCTGCAGGATTCGGCGATCGACGGCGACGTGCCCACAGCTAAGGCGTCCCTCGCTCAGGTCTCCGACTCCACCCACGACGCACGCTCGCACTCCGCGGGCCCGGTGTGGTGGCTCGGATCGAAGCTGCCGGTGGTCGGCAGGAGCCTACACACCTCGCGTGAGCTAGTCGTAGCGCTCGACAGCCTTACCAACGGACCGCTGGCCGACCTGGTCTCTGTCGCGGACAAGCTGGACCCCGACACGCTCGTCCAGGATGGCACCGTCAACGTCGCGGCGCTCGTCGAGACCCGCCCGGCGATCCTGCGCGGCGCCACCCAGGTCGCCGCAGTCGATCAGGACGTCAGAAGGCTGCCGACGAAAGGGCTGCTCGGCCCAGTTGAGAACGCCCGCACCGAGGCCGTCGACAAGATTGGCAAACTCACGAGCCTTCTCAACGGTGCGGCCGAAGCGGTCCGCGTCGCGCCGGCGATGCTCGGCGCGGACGGCCCTCGTACCTACTTCCTGGCGTTCCAGAACAACGCCGAAGCCAAAGCCACCGGCGGCCTGCTCGGCGTCTACGGTGTGCTGACCGCCGACCACGGCAAGATCGATCTGGTGAAGACGGGCTCGAACCAGGAGCTCAAGGACTTCCGGTTCGGTGTGCTCGACCTCGGGCCGGAGTACAACGCGAACTACGGCGTCCTCTTCCCCCAGTCCCTGTGGTCGAACGGGAACTCCAGCCCGCACTTCCCCTATGCCGCGCAGACCTGGGCGACGATGTACGAGCGCCAGTTCGGCACGCACGTCGACGGCGTCCTAGCCGTAGACCCGGAGATGCTCTCCCATCTCCTCCGCGCCACCGGCCCGATCAAGCTCGCCGACGGCCGGTCGGTCGGCGCCGACTCCATCGTCAAGCTCGTCGAGGTCGACGCCTACGCCGAATATGACGGTGCCCGCAATGACCGCAAGAATTTCCTTCGCGAGGTCGCCGACCTCGCCTTCCACACCGCGCTCGGGGGCCACGTCCCAGCCCGTGACCTGCTCGAACAGCTCGGCGACGCTGGCTCGACCGGTCACATCCAGGTCTGGTCACGCAACGAGCGGGAGATGACAGTCCTGCGCGACGCCGACCTCACAGGCGAGATCTACCAGGGAACCGCCCCCTACGCCGGCGTCGTCCTCAACAACGTCTCCGGCGCGAAGCTCGACTACTACCTCGACCGCAAGGTCACCTTCACCCTCGGCTCCTGCACCGCCGCCGGCCGGCGCCCCGGCCACGTCGAGGTCACGCTCACCAACACCGCCCCGCCCGGCTTGCCAACCTTCGTCACCGACCGGATCGACGCCCCCCGCGGCACCTACCCCGTCGGCCAGAGCCGCCTCCAGCTCTCCGTCTACCTGACCGACGGCGCCAAGCTGGTCAACGTCACCCTCAACGGCCAGGCCGTCGACATCACCCGTGGCACCGAACTCGGCCACCCGAAGATCACCATGTGGGTCCTGCCGACGCCCGGCCAGCCGCTGACCGTGACCGTCGAAACGGACGAACCTGTCAGCCCCGACGAGCCGATCATCCCCACCCAGCCACTGCACCGGCCACAGACGACCGAGGTCCGGCTGACCCCCTGCCCGACAACCCGCCACTGACGATGCCAGGGCGTAGCCGTTGCCTCATAGATCAATGAAGGCTTGAGCTGGAACGGTGCCGGGCCTGGCCCCCGGCCTGGCACCGTTACGCCACGCTGATGTTCACCCGCCGGGCGGTCGCCGCAGCCGGTGGGGTGGGCGGACAGATCTCCCAGACAGACAGCTCCACCCGACGGCCACCCAGCTCAGCCCGTACGTCGTGACAGACCATCGGTCGTGTCCTGCGCACCGGCGGATCTCCGGCACACGTCACTAGCGGCGTCGAACCGACCGGACGGTCCGCCGCGATCAGGCCGCCGACCGCGAGCGCCACCGCCGTCCACAGTGCCGGAACCTCCGCCAGCCAGACCGCCACCGGCCCGACTTCTCGGTGCGTGTCAGCTACCTCCAGCGCGCAGCGCACCAGCAACCGCCGAGGCACATACATCACCCCCAACCGCGGCGAGGCCACCGCTGGATCCGACCCGAACGGCCGCGAGGTGATCAGACTGTCCTGCCCCAGCGGCGACAGCACCGGCAGAACCACCGGGCCACCTACACCACCACTCCACTCGATCACTGCCGTAGTCATCGCGCCCCGTCTTCCGTCATCGACGTGAAGGCCCGCGTCGTGCGGGCAACTGTCAGGCCGGTTCCGGCCGGGGGATCGAGGCCAGCCAGACCGGAACCGGCACCCGAACGATCCGGCGACCGTCCGCAGGATCCGAGAGCACAGGAGTGGGCACAGACAGCAACTCGGAGCACGACGCATGTCGGCGCCAGCGGCACGGGCCGCCAGTCAAGGCCAGCGCAGGGGGCAGGTAGCGGGGCAGACCTTGGGCAGCTCGCCCCACCGGACTCTCGTTTGATACGAGCCCGCGTGTCTGCCTCTGTATTCGCCCACTCTCACCGTGCAACGATCACGAGACATCGCTGGCGAAGGGGGACGGGGTGCGCGAGCCCAACACGCGATTGCGGCAGGCCCGGGAACGGACCGCTTCCCCCTACCTGCCCGGACAGCCGCTGACCCGCCAGGAACTGGCGGAACTGCTGAATGCCGCTGTCTACCAGGCCACCGACCGCATCTGCGCGGTGGACGGCCACTACATCGGCAAACTCGAACGCGGCTCCGTGCGCTGGCCCCACGCCGACTACCGCACCGCCCTGCGCGTCATCCTGCACGCGGACACGGACGCCGACCTGGGATTCCGTCCCCACCGCCGCACGGTCGCCACCTCCAGCGATCTCATCCCGCACGGCACGGCCCCCAGCCCTGTCGCCGATCCCACCGGATCAAAGAAGCCGCCGAAGCGGCGGCCCGCTCGTACACTCGGGCACGGACGGGAATTACCTGCCGATGCGGGGATCGAACAATTGTGGTCTCCCGGCGGGCTTGCCGCCGCGCTGGAGGAGGTGGCTCCGTTGACCGGCTCATCATTCGAACGCCGCCAGTTCCTCGCCCTGTCCGGCGTCGCACTGGCCACAGCCGCCCATGAATGGCTGCTCGCCGACCCCGCCCGCATCGCCGCCGCCCTCGCCGGCAAACGCGTCGACACAGGCGTCGTCACCGACCTCACTACCACCCTGGACGCACTGCGCCGCCTCGACGACAAACTCGGCGGCCAAGCCGTCCACGGCATGGTCACCGAGCAACTCCGCCTCGTCGTCCGGCTGCTACGCAACACCAGCTACACCCAGGCAGACGGCCAAGGCCTCTACGGTATCGCCGCCGAACTCGCCCGCCTCGCCGGCTGGACCAGCTACGACGCCGGACAACACGGCACCGCCCACCGCTACTACCTCGTCGGCCTGCGCGCCGCGCACGAAGCCGACGCCCCCGGTATCGGCGCCAACATCCTGCGCTGCATGGCCGAACAGGCCAGCAGGTTGGGCGACCCCCGTAGCGGCGTCGAACTCCTGCGCTCCGCCCGCGCCGGCGCCCGAGGGCGTCTCACCGCCGTCGAAAGCGCGGCACTTGTCGGACAGCTCGCCATCGCCCATGGCCGTGCCCACGATCGCCCCGCTGCGCAGGCCGCAGCCGAGGAGGCACGTGAACACATCGGCCAAGCTCGACCAGGCGAAGCGCCGCCCTATGCCTACTGGGTGACAGACGGAACCGTCTCCTATGACGTCGGCGTCTCCATGATTTTCAGTGGTGACCCTGCCGCCGCCATCCCGCACCTACAGTCAGCGATCGACCGCGTCGACCTGGACATGCCCCGCGATCTTCTGGAGTTCCAGGCAACCGCTGCATTCGCCCATGCGCGGTCCGGAAACCCGGACGAGGCGGTGCGGCTGGTCCACCACGCCATCGATACGGCCCCGCTCGCGTTCTCTCCCGTCGTCACCGGCTACTTCGAGGAAGCGCTGTCGGAGATCCGAGCCACCGGCCATCCAGGCATTCAGGACCTCACTGACCACCTCGGCGCGATCACCCAGATGTAAGAGACCGGTGGACACGCCGTCCACCTGGTAGATGTTCCTGATCCGTAGCCTGACCGCGCGGCCTCCGCAGACAATGCTCCAGCGGCACCAACGGCGCGCGCGCCAGTGCCACTGCCGCGCTAGCGCTCCGCGAGGGCGGAGTGGACCAGTCCAAGGCGCTGCGCGGACACGACCTGCTCGCCGTCCAAGTCGCCGTCCACGACGACGATTCCCGGCAGCGGCCTGCCGAGGAAGGCGAGCAGCGAGGCGTGCAGCCCGTAGGCGCCGACATTCGGCACCGCCACCACGGCGTCGACCTCCGGGACCGACGCCGTATGACCGCGTGACAACGTGTCGAGCGGCGTGCACAGCGGCCCGACCAGCGTGATTGACCCGGTCGGGCCCGCCTGGTCCGGCCCCGCCAGCCCCGCCGATTCCACCGGCAGTATCCGCGCGCCGGGTGGCAGCAGCCGGCCCAGCCCGGACATGCCGCCGAGCGCGTTCGTGCCCGCGTCGAGCACCACATAGGTGGAACCGCGGCTGACCTTGACGTCGGTGACCGTGCAGACCAGCGTCCCGCAGTCGGCGGACAGGGCCCGGCCGGACTCGAACGCGATCTGCGGGTCGCCGTCGCGCCAGCCCGGCAGCCCGTCGTCGAGCAGGTTCTCCAACGCGGCCCGCAGCTTCGGCAGTGGCACCCGCGCGCCGGGCCGCGCATACGGCGCCCCGAACCCGCCCCCCAGGTCCGCGACACCGCCGCTGATCCCGAGGACCTCGCGGGCTCGCGCCGTGGTCTCCACGCCGACGGCGAACTCCGCGATCAGCTCGTCCTCGCCGCCGAGGTTCGTCGCCGAGAACACATGCGTTCCGACGATCTCCAGGGCGTCCCGCCGGGCATCCGCCAGCTCGGCCAGCTCCGCCAGGTCGGCGAACTCGACGCCGAACTGGGACGGCTTCCCGGTCATCCGCAGCCCCGTCCCGGCGGCGCCGCGCTCGGCGTTCACCCGGACCAGGCAGCGAGCCCGCACCCCCACCTCGTCGGCGACGCGGGCCACCCGCAGATAGTCGACGACCGACTCGACCGAGAACAGCCGCACACCCGCCGCGAGCGCCTCGGCGACCTCGCCGGCGGTCTTGCCCGGCCCGCCGTAGAGAAGGCTCTCGCCGGGATGGCCCGCGGCCAGCGCCGCCGCCAGCTCCCCGGTCGAGCTGACCTCGGCCGACAGCCCCGCCGCGGCGAGCTCCCGGACGATCCCGACCTCGGGGTTCGCCTTCAGGGAGTAGAAGATCTCCGCTCCCTCGGGCACCGCGGCGCGCAGGTCCGCCGCGGCCTTCCGCACCCGGTCGAGCCGGTACACATACAGCGGGCTGCCGAACCGCCGTGCCAGGCCGGCGAGCGACGACCGCTCCGCGGGATCCAGCCAGCCGCCGTCGCCGCCGTCGCCGCCGTCGTGATCTGTCGTCATCTCAGGCGGTGTCACCCCGGACCGCGGCGACCGCGCTCCACAACGTGGCCGGCGTCGTGAACATGTCGAAGGTCAGGTCGTCGTCGGAGAAATGGACGCCGTAGGTCTCCTCGACGCCCACCAGGAGCTCGACGGCCCCCAGCGAGTCCAGCCCGGCCGCCCGCAGGTCGAGGTCGCTGCTCAGCGGCGCACTACCTAGCGACTCGTCCAGATACGGGCGCAGCAGCTGTTCGAAGGCCGGATCCCACTGCGTGTTCTGGTTAGCCATCGTCCCTCCCGGTCAACGCGATGTTCTCGACCAGCCCGCGGCGGTCCAGCTTGCCGTGTGCGGTGCGAGGAAGCTCAGGGCGACACAGGATACGGTCGGGTACCCGTGCCGCGTCGAGAATGCCAGGCAGCTCGGCTCGCAGGGCGTCCGCGGTGATCGTGCCGGAGTACCAGAGGACGAGGCCGAGGCCGGGCACGTCCGGTACCACCGCGGCCTCCCGCACGCCGTCGACCGCCAGCACGGCGGCCTCGATCTCGGACGTGCTGACGCGGACGCCGCGCCGCTTGAAGATGTCGTCGCGCCGCCCGACCAGGTGCAGGTCGCCCGCGTCGTCCAGCCAGCCGAAGTCCCCGGTGTGCAGCTCGGTGGCGCCGGTCGCCGCGTCCCGGCGGTAGCGCTTGGCTGTCTCCTCCGGGGCGTTCCAGTAGCCGGCCATCACGTGCGGGCCGCGCACGACGACCTCGCCGATGGTGGCGGCGGCGACCGGGGCACCCAGCTCGTCGATGACGATCACCTCGGTGCCCGTCAGGGCCCTGCCCACCGTGCCCGGCCGGATCAGGTCGTCGTCGGGCCCGGAGATGGTGATGCGCTTGCACTCCGTCATGCCGTACATGGAGATGATCTCAGCGCCGGGAAATGTCTCGCGTAGCCGCCGCGAATGTTCGGCGGTCAGCTCCGCGCCGGTGTTGGTGAAGCGGCGCACGGCGGTCGGGCGGCGGTCGCGGGTCGCCAGCACGGCGAGCACGGTCGCCAGCGTCGGCACCACCGGCACGATGGTGGCGCCCGCGGCCCTGACCTCCTTGAGCACCTGCACATCGGAGGAGCTCTCGGGCAGCGCCAGCGCGGCACCCGCCAGGCCGGCCAGCAGGATCTGGTAGAGCCCGTAGTCGAACGAGAACGGCAGCCGGCAGTACACGACGTCGGTCTCCCGGTAGCCCAGCCGCTCGGCTATGGCCCCCGCCGCGAAGACGACCTGCTCGTGCGGGCAGACGACGCCCTTGGGGGCGGCTGTGCTGCCCGACGTGTAGATGAGGAACGCCACGTCGTGCGGCGAGGCCGGCTCCTCGCCGGCGTCGTCCGGTTCCGGCTCGGCCTGGGACTGCGCCATCGCCGTGGCGACGTCCACCGTGGTCCATCCGTCAGCCGACCAGTCCGCGTCGCCGTCCTCCACGACGCACAGCGCCGGCGCGCAGTCGCGGATGATGTGGGACACCTGCGCGGTCCGCAGGTCGGGGCTCGTCGGGACGACCACCGCCCCGACCCGCAGCGCCGCCTGGAACAGCAGCACGAACTCCCGGCTGTTGCGCAGCCGCAGCAGCACGCGGTCACCCGGGCCGACGCCGCGGCCACGCAGCCAGGAGCTCAGCCGGCCACTCATCGTCCAGACCGCGGCGTGGGTGAGGTCACCGTGCCGGTCGCGTATCGCCACCGCGTCGGGGTGGGCCCGGGCCGCCGACTCGGCGATCTGCTGTATGAGTACTGGGCGGACCGGGCGAATGATGTCTATCGTCTGCTCCACCCAGGGCCTCCCAGGAATTGGCTCGCGGAAATCCCCTGGGTCTCCTGGAGATGGCAGGAGGCCAGGCCGCGTCTGCTTTTGGCGATGAACCGCCTGAGCCTCTTTTCAGGCACGCGGAAGTACCGGCCGTACATTGACCGGCGACGCCGGGACGCCCCGACGCGCGACCTCAAGAATTTGGCGGGATAGCGGGGTACGGACACCCTCGCCGGCGGGCGTCATGGGCTTCGCGTCGTGCCAGGCGGCGGGACGTCCGCGCGCCTTCTCCACTTTTGAGCCGCGACGGCCGGAACG
>Ga0097620_100001412_pt1 | contig 24351 bp, 24 predicted proteins | sample KBSSwiS22_FD_77030 | JGI IMG/M metagenome (GOLD analysis project Ga0097620, IMG submission 77030) | Switchgrass rhizosphere microbial communities from Kellogg Biological Station, Michigan, USA - KBS Switchgrass S2-2 (version 2) (version 2) | ecosystem: Host-associated > Plants > Roots >...
GTGAAAGCCACGTGCGTGGCGCATCGGTGTCCCTCGTGCGGTACCGACCATCACGTCAGCGTCGAGCAAGTACTCAGGGGCGACACGCTGGTGATCTGGTGTCATTGCCGCGCGTGCGGACACTCCTGGCACCCTGTGCGGCAAGAAACTCTCGACTCGTAGCCCTCCACACCCACGCGACGGGTCCCGCTGTTCATCGGTGCAAGACAGGTAAGTAGGCCTGCCACGGGCCAACCGCTTCGCGATACTGCTTTGCCATCACGCGCGTGATCTGCGCGACGTGCCCTAAATCGTGCGCGACCCATGTTGCGAGAAGCTGCTCGAGCGTGACGCTGCCGAAGGCAGGATGCTCGCCGCAGAGGTGAAGCTGGGCTGTTGTCAAATTGAGACCTCGCAGCTCGCGAAGATTCCGATCCCGCAGTTGGCGGAACTCTGCGAGCAGCTCCAGAAGCGTCCGACCCTTGTTGCGGCCGATGTGACGAAAGCGGTCGAACGGCTCGAAACGGCCGCTCGGCGACTGGCTCAAAATGATGTGCAGGCGCGCCATCCAGTCGGTCAGCTCCCCATCGATCAAGTGGCCGACGACGTCGAATGGGCTCCACGTGTCGGGCCCCTCATTCCCCGTCGTCCATGCGTCTGGAAGGCCAGACAACAGGGCCTCGAGGACTTGCGGCGTGCGTTCAAGCACCGTGATGCTATTGCGAAGATCGAAGTTCACGTAAGATGCCTCCCATGAAAATCCTGATTCTTGCGCTCATCGGAACACTGATCGTTCCCATCGGGATCGACGCCGTCCAGCAGCGTCCTCAATTGAAGTCTCCTCGACTTTACGTTTTCGATTGCGGCATGCTCGAGGGTGATCCGGTTCGATTCAACTTGAAGCGCGAGGAAGTGGCGACCACCAATTTTTCGGTCGCGTGCTATCTCGTGGTTCATCCGAAGGGCACCTTGCTCTGGGACACCGGCGCTGTGCCCGATGCCGACGTCAAATCCGGGAACCAACCCACGAGATATCACATCGTACTGCCGAACACCGAGCGCTACGTGACCCTGGCGAAATCCTTGAAGCGCCAACTGGCAGAAGTCGGCTATACGCCAAAGGATATTAATTATCTCGCCCTGTCGCACTATCACTGGGATCACACGGCGAACAACAACGATTTTGCCGGCGCAACGTGGCTCGTGCGCCAGGTGGAGCGCGACGCCATGTTCGCGGCGAAGCTGCCCGACCTGGTGCAACGCTCAACCTACGAGGCGCTGAAGAACAGCAAGACCATCGTTATCACGAGCGACGACTATGACGTCTTTGGCGATGGGACGGTGATGATCAAGTACGCCCCCGGTCACACACCGGGGCACCAGGTTCTATTTGTGAAACTGGCGAGGACGGGTCCGGTGCTGCTTTCTGGAGATCTGTACCATTACCCGGAGGAGCGGACACTGGATCGCGTGCCCACGTTTGATGCCGATGGCGCTCAGAACCGCAAAGCCAGAGCTGCGATTGACGCGTTCGTGAAAAAGAACAATGCGCAGCTGTGGATCCAACACGACTTCAAGGGGAATGCCGCGCTGAAGAAAGCGCCGGCATTTTATGACTAAGGGTTGTGGTCAGTCCGAGAGGCGGTTGCGAACGACGTACGTCGCGAGCTCGGCCGGGCTTTTCAACTGCATTTTCTCGAAGATGCGAGCGCGGTACGTCGCGATCGTCTTCACGCTCAAGGCCAGCTCAGTCGCAATCCGGCGCGTCGACTTGCCCGCAGCGATCATTCTCAACACTTGATATTCGCGGTCGGAGAGTTTTTCGTGGGGCGGTTTCTCGGCGTCGGCGCTCAGATAGCCCGCAAGGCGTTCGGCGACGCTCGGAGTAACGTATCGGCCGCCGGCGACGACCTTCCGCACCGCGTCGACGAGCTCGCGGGCTGTGCTGGTTTTCGTCAGGTACGCCGCCGCGCCTGCCTTCAGCGCCCGAATCGCAAATTGGTTCTCCGAGTACATTGTCAGGATGACGATCGGAATTTTCGGACGCTCGAGCTTGAGCTGCTTGAGCACATCGATGCCGCTGATTTCCGGCATCGAGAGATCGAGAAGAATCAAGTCGTGTTCAACCGTCCTTGCGCGATCGAGAAGCTCGCGTCCGTTACCCACTTCGTCGACCACGAGCATATCGCCGACACCGGTCAGGATCTGACGGATGCCGTCTCGCACGACTGGATGGTCATCGGCGACCAGGATTTTGACCATACTCACTGATGGGGTATGTGCGCGCCGGCGAGGGTTTCGCCCGAAAGCGCCGCCAGAAGTGTTAGCACCGTACAAAGATAAGGCGGCCATCGGCGAAGCTCTATCGGCTTGTCGCCGTTTGCTTTGTCAGCAAATGTCGGACATTCCATCCGAATGTCCCTGATCTGTTGGACCACCGCCATCGAAGTACGACTTTCCGAAAAACTGAACTATCAGTGCGAGTGGCGATCTCGCATCAGGCAGAACCCACATGATGTAGGAGTTTGACCTACAGGCTCAGAAGCCGGCGATCACCGCCATTCTACCGCCGAGGGGCAGTCACAGAGACTTCAGAAATTCAATGAGGTCCACCTTCTGCGCATGTGTCAGATTCAGCGAAAACAGCTGGTTGTAGTGCTCCACCACGGCTTGGAGGTCTGGCGCACTGCCATCATGAAAATACGGCGCGTGTTGCCACAGACCTCGCAATGGCGTCGTCCGGTATTTTCCAGTCGCCGTCCTGGCCGCATACCGTGGATCCATACCAACCTCGGCCGCATCGTGCAGCAAGGGCACGCTTTGATTGGGACCGCTCAGCACATCGGTGAAGCTCGGCGACTGGTGGCAGGTTGAGCACCGCGCCTCGTTGCGAAACACCTGCTTGCCGCGCCGCGCGGCTTCTCTATCAAAACTTCCGTCAGGTGGATCGGGGACTCGCAAACTCAATTGATAGTCCAGGAGTGAGGCAAGCTTCGGCGTGACGAGATCGGGCGTTTGCGTGATGGAGATACCGACACGTGGATCGCTGAAATTGCCGTGGCCGCCCATCTGGCCGACTCCCACGTAGCTGTTCCAGTAGGAGATAGGTCCGTCGGCCGTGAACGTTTCGAAGCCAACACCTTTCAATCCGTAGATCGAAGGGATCACGATCGGCAGCGATGGATTGTTGAGCGAAATCAGGTTCGTGCCGTCGAACGCGTGGTGCCGGGGATCGTATTTGCCCGGGCCCCACGCGCGGAACTCGGTTTTAAGTGCGTCGGGTAATGCCGGCGAGAGCGCCACGATCGCTCCTACATTCAAGTCGAGATTGGCCCATCCATCCAGCCGGTGCCCCATACCGCGGGCGAACGAGTTATCGACGGTCGAGTGGCACAACGCGCACGTGATGCCGATGCTCGCCAGCTGGCCCGTCTCGCCTACCGTGCCCTTGACGCCGACGACGGCGTTGAGCCGCAGCAATTCGATGGTAACCGCTGGGTTCGTGAGATCGACTTTTCCTGCGCGGAGTGCGGCGATGATCTCGGGCGGCAAGGCGTCCACGTCGACCTTGAGGCCGACTGCCAGCGCGGTTGCCGGATCAACCCTCGCGATGGGCTCGTGCATTCTCAGCACGTTGGTCCACAACTGCTCGTCACCGAAGGTGTCGAAGCGGAAAATCGCCTGGCCGTCTCGATGTCTCTGGTCGCCATCTTCCTGGTGCTGCTGTTGCGCGGTGGTGGGTTTACCGGCGATGGCGGATGCGAGCACGAGAGCGAGAACCACGGACGCGGCCGTGGTGATCTTTTCGGGGCGACCGAGCAGGTTTGGCGGTTCGCTTCTCTCGCGGACGTCTGCGCTCACGCCTGCCTCCGTCAGGCGGGCGAGTGTGAACGCCGCGATTGCCATCATGACGTCACGCACGGCGACATCAAAGTAGTGGCCCGTCGTCAGCAGGTTGACCGCGATACCGGCGAGCCACACGGCGGCGACATATCCTCCCAGCCTGGTAAAGCCCGCGAGAATGATCGCGCCCACCAGCATTTCGATCACGCCGACTGCGCGCATGAAGACCGCCGGGCTGAACGGCAGCATCTGTGCGACGATGGGACTGAGATAGCCAGGCCAATTCGCGAGCAGATTGAAAAACTTGTCGAGACCGGCGAGGAACGCGGCGAGGCCGAGTCCGGCGCGAAGGGCCCACCACGGCGTCCTGAGAGATTGGATATTCAAATGTACCTCCTGCCTATGAGAGGCGCCGAAACCGGAAAAGGTGACAAGAAGGCCTTTTGCAACGAAATATGGGGCTGAGGACTCTAATGGGTGTGGACACTTTCGCAGCGGGTCTGGCGTCGCCTCTCGCGGCGCTATCGGATATGGAAATCGTCAGGCGAGTACGGGCGGGCGACAGCGCCCTGTTTGAGATCCTGATGCGCAGGCACAACCAGAAGGTGTACCGCGCGGTCCGTGCCGTCCTCAGAGAGGAGAGGGACGCCGAGGATGTGATGCAGCAGGCCTACCTCAACGCGTTCACCCACCTGCATCAGTTCGAGGAGCGGTCGCAGTTTTCCACGTGGCTGATCCGAATCTCGCTGAACGAGGCATTCGCCCGGCGGCGGAAGATGCGGCCATCTGAATCGATGGCGCAACTCCCATCTGAAAGCGATCATGGAGAACTCATGGATGCACTCATCTCGCCGCAGGCTGATCCGGAGCGCCAGGCCTATGCGCAGGAACTCCGCCGCGTGCTCGAGTCGGCTGTCGATGCGCTCCCCGAAACCTATCGCACCGTGTTCATGCTGCGAGACATCGAAGGTTTGAGTACCAGCGAAGCGGCGGCCGGTCTGGGGCTCGGCGACGAAGCGGTGAAGACCCGGCTGCATCGCGCGCGTGCCATGCTCCGGCGTGCCGTCACCGTGCGAATTGGCGAAGTCGCCGCCGGAGCGTTCCCGTTCGAGGCGCCGCGCTGCGATCGGGTCGTCGCCGCGGTGTTAGCGGGGATTGAACTAATTCCGTAAAGGCACTCCCGATTGGTGTATTGTTCTGCGGAACAATTCTCATCAGACAGGGAGAACGCCAATGAAGCATCTCATCGGAAGAAGAGACGTGCTTGCCGCCGGTCTCGGCTTGTGCACGAGTCTGGGCGCCGGCGCGGCCCTCGCACAATCGTCGACGCCGCCCCGCGAGGCGGGAACCGACGATCTCGGCCGTCGTATTGGCGGCCCTGCACCGCGGCGCAGGGAAATCCCGAAGCGAAAGGCGAAGACGACCGAGCTATTTCTCACGCCGCCAGGTTGGCCCAACGCGATCGACATCGACCACGAGAAGCAGCGAGGCTTCTGGGTTCAGGAGCAAAAGCATGACAACACGCCAGAAGCCGCCTGGCTGATCGACTGGAACGGCAAGCTCCTGAAAACGGTGATGACCAACTGCAAAGACACCAGCGGCATGTGCTACGGCGCCGGCTATGTCTGGAGCGGCGCCAATGGCGCATCGGTGAAAAATCACCCCACTCCACCGATCAACGGCATTTTCCAGACCGACGAGAACGGCAAGCAGATCAGCCACCGCCAGATTCCCTTCGGCCCCAAAGAAGATGGCGGCGCAACACATGGCATGACGTGGCAGGAGGATGTCGGCAAAATCTGGATCGACGCCAATCGGCTGCAGGCGATGATCCGCATCGACCCGAAGACCTGGGAAGTCGACTACATGATCCCGACGACGCATCTGCCAGGCATTTCGGAGCGGCTTCACGGCATTGCCTATGACAACGGCTTCATCTGGCAGGTGACCGGATACCAGAAGCCTGGCTCCACGGGCCCTGAGGGTTACACGCCGGGTCTCATCAAGTACGACATCAAGACCGGCCAGGTCGTTCTGCACGTCGAGTTCGTGCCGGGCTCCTGCGACATGCACGACGTGACCGTTCGCAACGGACAGCTTTACGGCGTCGATGCCGGCGAGCATCCGGGCTGGTCGATCGACAAACCCGAGTATCAGCGTCCGGGCTTCCCGCCGCTGAACAGCCCGTCGGGCGGGTACGTGTTCCGCATCGATCTGATCTAGAGAAGAAGACACGGCAGTGACACAACGCCCGCCTTCGCCGCTTATGCGGCCAGGGCGGGCGTTTTGTTGTCGGGCCGATTTGTTTGCAGAGTTGACGTCCCTGTCGCGCGCCGGCCGTACGGGCCGGAGGTCGTGTAGTATCGCGGCCGATGGGCTACGTCGATTCGGCCATCCTGAATCTCACCGAATGGGCATGCCGCAGGTTCCAGGTGCTGACGGGCAGGACGAACGTGTGGCTTGCTGTCCAGTTTACGAACCTCAGCATCATCGTGTACTTCGTGTGGGCGGGTGTGTATTGGTGGAGTAATGACGACATCGCGCCGCGAATATTCGTCGGTGTCTTCTGTGCCGGCCTGCTGTACGTGCTCACCCAGACAGTTTTCAGGGTGCCGATAGAGACCTACGAGAACAACGCCTACCAGCGCGTGGCGAAAGGCCTCAGGAATCCGCGCCGACTTCGGGATGCCCCGCTGCGTATCTCGTTTCTCACGCTCTCGATCTTTCTTCCGTACCCCGTTTTTTTCGTGTACGTCAATCTTCACGTCAACTTCGTACTGCTGACATACGCGCTGATCGTTCTAACCACCGTCGTGTTGTACTTGCTCGCCTGCGATCCGCTTCCGCCGAGCGCGGGGAGGTTAAGACAGTGGTTTCGGCAACCGGCGGCGTCGCGAGTCGCGGCGTCAGAATCGCCGAGCGGAGAATGAGACAATCACGATGGCTCCGGCGATCGCGATCCCCGCGCCGATCAGGTCCGTTGTGCTCGGGCGCTGACCTTCAGCAATCCACAACCACGCCAGCGATGTGGCGATATAAATACCGCCGTACGCGGCGTAGGCCCGGCCGGCGAACGCGGCATCCGCCTTTGTGAGTGTGAAGGCAAAACCGATCAGGCTCAGCACACCGACGAGCGCAATCAATGGCGATGATCCTCGCCGCAGCCACAGCCAAAACGCGAAGCAGCCGGCGATCTCGAGAACGGCCGCGACCAGAAATACGAACAGGTTCGTTGCAATCATCACGGGCCGATAATGTTACGCGGAAACTTAATCGGTGTTGACCATTCCGTCGCGTGGGTGATAATCACCCCCTATGAATTCCACTCCAGCACGTCGCAGCGTCGATCGACGTTCCTTTCTCTCACGGACCGCCGGCGCGGCCGCCGCCGCCGTCCTTGCGCCGTCCGCGCTTGCGCACGGCCAGGGCTTCCCGATCGGGCCAGAGCCGATGCGTTATCCGTCCACTGTCTGGAAGGTGCTCGACGAGCGCTTCAGAAAGTACATGGTCGGCAATACGCCGCTTGTGCGCGAGTGGACGGGCGCGCTGTGGGCCGAGGGACCGGCGTGGAACGGAGTCGGCCGCTACGTGGTGTTCAGCGACATTCCGCACAACAGGCAGATGCGCTGGGATGAAGCCACCGGAGCGGTGAGCGTGCTGCGCGCCGTTTCGAATTATTCCAACGGCAACACGTTCGACTTTCAGGGCCGGCAGATCTCGTGCGAGCATCAGCCGGCGCGCGTCGTCCGCTACGAATATCAGGGCGAGCCCACCATCCTCGCCGAGTCTTTCGACGGCAAACGCCTCAACGCGCCGAACGACGTCGTCGTGCACCCCGAGACCGGCGGCATCATCTTTACCGATCCTGGCTACGGCAGCCATGGGTACTACGAGGGCGGGCTTCGTGAGCTCGAATTGCCCACCAGTGTGTACCATATCGATCCTCAAACGAAGCGGCTCACCAAGCTCACGGACGAGATCCAAAAGCCAAACGGCGTCTGCTTCTCGCCCAACTACCGCATCCTTTATGTCGCCGACACGGCGCCGACGCACTATCCAAATGAAAAGGCGAAGGTCATTGCCTGGGACATTCAGGACAACGGCCGCCGCCTGACCAACCGGCGCGTGTTTGCCACGCAGGACACCGGGTTTCACGACGGCATCCGCGCCGATGTCGATGGGAACATCTGGTGCGGAACCGGGTTCGGCGGGGAGGGCGTGGACGGGGTTCATGTTTATGCGCCGGACGGCAAGAAAATCGGTCAGATTGTGATGCCTGAGGGCACAGCCAACCTCTGCTTTGTCGGCAAGAACCGCAACCGGCTCCTGATGACGAGCAGCCAGTCGGTCTACACGCTCTACACCGGCGCGCAGGGCGCCCACATCACCTGAACACCTATTGACTTGCGGCCGCGAACATCGCTATTGTCCGTGGCTCCAGAAGAGAGGAGCCCATGCCGCAGGTCTCGATCACTGTCAACGGTAAAACCCGGAAGGCGCAGGCGGAGCCTCGAACGCTCCTCGTGCATTTTCTACGCGAGCAACTGAATCTCACCGGCACGCACGTGGGCTGCGATACCAGCCAGTGCGGCGCCTGCACCGTCCTCGTCGATGGCCGCAGCGCGAAATCCTGCACGATATTCGCCGTCCAGGCCGACGGCTCCGAGATCGTCACGATCGAGGGCCTCGCGAAAAACGGCGACCTGCACGCGCTTCAACAGGGATTCTGGGAAGAGCACGGGCTGCAGTGCGGCTTCTGCACTCCAGGCATGATCATGTCGGCAGTCGATCTGTTGCACGACACGCCGAATCCTTCCGAGGATCAGATTCGCGCCGGCATCGCGGGAAATTTCTGCCGCTGCACCGGCTATCAGCACATCGTCAACGCAATCCAGCACGCTGCGAAAAAGGGATAGTTATGCCCACTGCTCCGGTGTTGCCACAAGTATTGCCAAAGCTCGTCGGCCAGCGCGTCAAGCGGCGCGAGGATCCGCGTCTGATCCAGGGCCGTGCCACGTATGTCGACGATCTGAAGATCACAGGCATGCAGCACATCGTGTTCAAGCGCAGCGACGTGGCGCATGGCCGCATTCGATCCATTGACACGAGCGCGGCACAGGCGATGGAAGGCGTCGAGGCGGTGTTCACGGGTGCGCAGATCGCCGAATTTCTTGGGCCGATGCCGATCGGCACGCCCTTTCCGTCGCCTCCGCATCACCCCGTGGCCGTCGACGTCGTCCGGTATGTGGGTGATCCGGTGGCGGTCGTTGTCGCAAGCGATCGCTACGTTGCCAAGGACGCCGCCGATGCGATTGTCGTCGAGTACGACGTGCTGCCGGCGGTCGTGGATCCCGAATTAGCGATGAAGGGACAGCCAGGCGTTATCCATAAAGATTTCCCGAACAACCTGGCTGTCGCGCTGGTGCCAAGCGGCACAGGCGTGGATGCGGCTGGGAACGTCGACGACTCGGCGATCGACAAAGCCTTTCGCAGCGCCGAAGTGGTGATCTCACAGCGGATGGTGAACCAGCGTCTCGCGCCGAACGCCATGGAGCCGCGCGGCGTCGTTGCACACTACGAGCCCGGCAAAGGCTCGATGACGATCTGGTCCTCGACGCAGAACCCGCACATCCTGCGCACGTTCATCGCCGCGATGAACGGCATGGGCCAGGATCAGGTGCGGGCCATCGCACCGGAGGTTGGCGGCGGCTTCGGCTGCAAGATCAACATCTACGCCGAAGAATATGTCGCTTCGGCCATCTCGAAGCGTCTCGGCATTCCAATGAAGTGGATTGAGGATCGATCCGAAGCGTTCGTCGCCACCACGCACGGCCGCGACATCATCGGCTACGTCGATCTCGCCGCCAAGCGAGACGGCACGGTGGTCGGGCTCAAGCTGAGGCTGATTGCCGACATTGGCGCCTACAACATGCTGCTGACGGCGGCGATTCCGACGCTGACGATGATGATGGCGAACGCCACGTACAACATTCCCGCGATTCGTACGACGTTGACCGAGGTCTTTACCAACAAGACGCCGACCGATGCGTATCGCGGCGCCGGCCGCCCCGAGGCGACGTACTTTGTCGAGCGCGCCATGGATATGCTGGCGCACGAGCTGCACATGGATCCCGCCGAGCTGCGCAGGAAGAATTTCATTCAGCCAAATCAGTTTCCGTTCACAACCCAGGTGGGCGCGGTGTACGACTCCGGTGATTACGAGAAAGCGCTCGATAAAGCGCTCAAGGCCGCCGACTGGAAGGGATTGAAAGAGGAACGCGATCGTGCGCAGGCACAAGGCCGGCTGGTGGGAATTGGCCTGGCGATGTATGTCGAGGTCTGCGGCATCGGCCCCTCGTCGTCGCTGCCAACCGGTGGATGGGAACATGCGCAGGTGACCATCGAACGCGACGGCCGCATCAGCGCCACAACGGGAGCGTCTCCACACGGGCAGGGCAACGAGACGACGTTCGGGCAGATGCTTGCCGATCAGTTCGGCGTGCCGATCGAACACGTGACGATTCTTCACGGCGATACCGGCATCGTGAAGCAGGGCATCGGCACCTTCGGAAGTCGCTCGCAGGCAGTGGGCGGCGCCGCGCTGCACATGGCAGGCGGGAAGGTGAAATCAAAGATGGCGCGCTTCGCGGCTGCGCTTCTCGAAGCGGGCGAGGAAGACATCGTATTCGAGAACGGCAGAATCGGCGTCAAGGGAGCGCCGGCGTCCGGAAAGACATTCGCCGAGGTCGCGGGCTTCGCATACATTCCCGTCCCGCTGCCCGAGGGCTTGGAACCGGGCCTGAGCGAGGAAGCGTTCTTCGAGCCGAGCAACAACACCTACCCGTTCGGTTGCCACATTTCGATGGTGGAAGTCGATCGGGAGACTGGAGAGCCGAAGCTGCTGAAATTGGTGGCGGTGGACGATGCCGGAAATCTGATTAACCCGTTGATTGTCGAGGGACAGATTCACGGCGGGCTGGCTCAGGGCATCGGGCAGGCGATGATCGAAGAGGTTGTGTACAGCGAGGACGGCCAGCTCATGACGGGTTCGTTGATGGACTACGCCCTGCCTCGCGCGACCGATTTTCCGCGCTTCGAATTGCACAGCACCGTCACGCCGACGCCGGTGAATCCTCTCGGCGCCAAAGGCGTGGGCGAAGCGGGAACGCTCGGGTCGACGCCTTGCATTGTTGCCGCCGTCGTAGACGCCCTCAGCGGGTTCGGCGTGAAGCACATCGATCTCATGCTGCGGCCGGAGAAGCTGTGGCGCATCATTCACGGAGGCCGCGCGTGATCTCGACATCCTTCGAATATGCCCGTGCGACGTCGCTCGACGATGCCGTCGCGAAGCTGCAGGCGGCCAAGGGGAACGCGAAACTGATCGCCGGCGGACACAGCCTCGTGCCGCTCATGAAGTTCCGGCTCAGCGAGCCGCAGGCGCTGATAGACATTGCGCGGATCCCGGAACTCTCCGGCATCCGCGAGAAGGACGGGAAGATCGAGATCGGTGCCGGCACCGTCCATCACGACGTGGCGACGTCCGCGCTGCTGATCAAAGCCTGCCCGGTGCTTTCCGATGCGGCCTCCGACATCGGCGATCAGCAGGTGCGCAATCGCGGCACGCTTGGCGGCAGCATCGCCCACGCCGATCCGGCGGCCGACTACCCGGCGGTGATGCTGGCGATCGACGCCGAGATCCACATGAAGGGACCGAACGGGTGGCGGGCGGTGAAAGCCGATCGCTTCTTCCAGGATCTGTTCACGGTCGACATGGCGCCCGACGAGATCATCGCCGGCGTGCAGTTCGCGCCAGTGCGGGCGGCTGCCTACGCCAAGCTGCATCAGCGCGCCTCCCATTACGCGATTGTCGGGGTTGCGGCCGCGCTGCAGGTGAGCGGCGGCACGATTCAATCAGCGCGAATCGGACTGACGGGCGCCGGTTCACACGCCGTGCGGCTGACGAACGTCGAGCAGGCGCTTGCGGGCCAGAAGTTGACGGCTGCGTTGATAGAGAGCGCGTCTCAGCAGGCGGGTGCGGAGATGAAGCAGCTGAACTCCGACATCCATGCGAGCGAGGAGTATCGCCGCGCGATGATTCCGGTGTTTACGCGGCGCGCGTTGGAAGGCGCGATGCGCCGCGCGTAACCGCGCGCTAGACCTCTAGAGCTTCGACTGCAGGCAGGCGAAGAAGCGATCCATCATCATCTGTGACACGCCGCCGATGAGGCGCTGCCCGAGCCGCGCGATCGCGCCTCGGGTCTGTATCACGGCGCTCACATCGACGATCGTTGTCTCGCCGTCCGCGCGCAGCGAGATCGCGGCGTTGCCGTTCACAAATCCCGGCCGTCCCTGCCCCTCCCCGGTCAAACGATACGACGTTTGGGGTACCTTCTCCGAGAGGATGACGGTGCCTTCGTAAGTGCCGGTCATCGCGGCGAGCGCGACCGCCAGCTGCACCTTGTAGCGATCCTCTCCGTCCGGCTCGAAGCGATCGCAGCCGGGGATGCACGACGCGATCATCGCCGGATCCATGAGCAGATTCCAGACGCGATCGGGCGTAGCAGCGAATGTATAGGATGCGGAAATGTCCATCAGCGTGCGCGGCGCCGTTGCAGGGGCATGGCGAGCATGTTCAAGTGTATCGCCAGGTCGGCCAGGTTCGACAGGGTGCGGGCGGGCAGGAAGTCGTCGACGAACGGCAGCGCGGCCACCAGCCCGCGGGTCAGCGGCGCATAGTCGGCGGTTCCGATCAGCGGATTCAGCCAGATAAGGCGGTGGCAGCTCCGCTGGAGGCGGGCGACCTGGTCGCGCAGCACAGATGGATCGCCCCGATCCCACCCGTCGGAGATGAGCAGGACGACCGGGCCGCCGTGCGAGACGACGCGCCACCAGCGCTGATGAAAAACTCTGAGCGACTCGCCGATTCGCGTACCGCCGGACCAGTCGGGGACTGAGCGCGAGACCGCAGCAACGGCTTCGTCCAGCCGGGGCCGGCGTAAGTGCGTCGTGATTCGTGTGAGCTGGGTGGAGAACAGGAACGCCTCGACGCGTTTGTGCCGCCTGCCAATCGTGTGCACAAAGTGCAGCAGCATGCGCGAGTATCTCTCCATCGAGCCGCTGACGTCGCAGAGCAGCACGATCGGGCGAGGACGCGTGCGGCGCCGGCGCCGGGGCAGCTTCACCACATCGCCGCCCGTACGCACGCTGCGTGCAAGGGCACGACGCAGATCGATGCGCGATCCGCGGCCGGCGACCCAATGCCGGGTCCGGCGCTCGCCCGGGCTCCACACGAGGCGGTTGAGCGCGGACTGCGCCACCGAGATTTCTTCTGGTGTGAACTCGCCGAAGTCTTTGGCGGCGATCACGTCGACATCGCTCCATGTCCGCAGAGTTCCGGCACCGGCAGCGTCGCTGGTTTGATCCGCGGAACCTTGCGCGCTGGTGCGAGAGGTTTGACGTGCGTCGCGTGCGGGCGATGGCGGCGCGAGCTCGTCATAGCCGGCGCCCGTGCCTGGTTCTCCAAGCCGACGCCGCCGTCCATGCTTTTGCCAGAATGCGTCGAACGCGGCGTCGAAGGTCGCCAGGTCTTCGTGCCGGTGCACCAGCAGCGCGCGGCACGTGAAGTACACATCTTCGCGCGACGCGAGGTCGACATATTGCAGCGCGACCGTGACGTCGAGCAGCCGGCCGACATACACCTCGAGGCCGAGGCGCCGCAGCAGCCGGCCGAAGATCATCAGGTTGTCGACGAAGCTTGACACGCGGTCCTCGGCCTCCGGCGCTACGCCCGCTGCACGGCGCGCGCCCTCGCGCTCTCGATCAGCCGGCTCATTCCCTGCGCGCGCAGTGTTTCGATGTCTTCTTTGGCTTTGAGGACGACCCCGAGCGTGTGGTCGAGCGCGTCGGCGTCGATCGTCTCTTTATCGAGCGCGTTGAGCGCCGACACCCAGTCCAGCGTCTCTGAGACCCCGGGCACCTTATATAGCTCCATGTCCCGAAGCGCGTGGACCACCGACGTCACCTGCTCGGCCAGCCGCGCAGATGCGTGCGGCACGCGCGCTCTCACAATCGCGAGCTCCTTCTCGAGCGTGGGATAGTCGATCCATTGGTAGAGACAACGGCGCTTCAGCGCGTCGTGCACCTCGCGCGTGCGGTTAGAGGTGAGGATGACCAGCGGCGGCTCGCTCGCGCGCACGGTGCCGAGCTCCGGAATGGTAATCTGGAATTCGGCAAGCAACTCGAGCAGGTACCCTTCGAACTCCTCGTCGGCGCGGTCGATTTCGTCGATCAGGAGGACGGCCGACTTCGTCCGCGACGGATCGATGGCCTGCAGCAGCGGCCGCTTGATGAGAAAGGCTTCGCTGTACAGCTCGCGGTGCGCCTTGCCGCGATCCAGCTCGTGAGCGGCCTCGAGGATCCGCAGCTCGAGCAGCTGGCGCGCGTAGTCCCACTCATAAACAGCGTGATTGATGTCGAGGCCTTCGTAACACTGGAGCCGAATCAAATCGGTGCCGAGCGCGCCGGCGATGGCACTGGCGAGCGCGGTCTTCCCGACCCCCGCTTCGCCCTCGAGAAACAGCGGTCTCTGGAGCCGCAACGCCAGGAAGAGCGACACGGCCAGCCCTCGGTCGGCCACATAGTGCTGCGCGGCCAGCTGCTGCTGCAGATCGGAAATCGACCCGGTGTATCGGCTGCTGTTATTCATGGGCACGGGACTAATGGTTCGACATGATTGTATGCTGTGTCCCTCACCCTGGAGGGTCAATGCGCGCCGTAAGAGCCCTGGCTTGCGCTCCGTTCGTTGCAGCGGCGTTCGTCTGGGTGTCTGCCAACCAGCCACGTCCGGCCGGGCCCGTCGTGCTGTTCGAGGGTGCGCGGCTGATCACCGCCGACGGCCGCGGCCCGATCGAGAGCTCTGCATTTCTGGTCGAAGGACACACGTTCACCAGAGTCGGTAAGAAGGGCGAGGTTCGCCTTCCAGCCGGCGCGGCTCGTGTCGATCTCACGGGCAAGACCGTGATGCCGGCGCTGATCGATATTCACAATCACCTCGGTTGGACCGACCAGAGAACGAACACCGCGAGCAAGCAGAACTATACGCGGGCGCTGGTCATCGACCATCTGCAACGCTACGCCTATTACGGCGTCGCAGCGACGCTCAGCATGGGTCTCGATCGGTGGGACGTCAACCCGGAGCTCCCTTACCAATTGCGCCACGAGATCGTTCCGAATGCCGCGCGGTTCCTGACGGTCGGCCGCGGGATCGCCGCGACGCCCATGGCGGGCCCTGTTGCCGACTATCGGCTCGGGGTTCCCTACGGTGCGCAGACCGAAGCTGAAGGCAGAGCGCTCGTCCACGAGCTGCACGCCAAAAAGGTCGAGATGATCAAGATCTGGGTCGACGATCGCCTTAAAACGGTGCCGAAACTTCAGGTGAACGTCTATGAAGCCATCATCAACGAAGCGCACAAGAATGGGATGCGGGTCGTCGCCCACATTTTCAATCTGGAAGACGGCAAGCAGCTGCTGAAATCCGGTGTAGACGGCTTTGCGCACGGCGTTCGCGATCGAGATGTGGACGACGAATATATGAGGATCCTCAAGGAGCATCCGAAGGTCTGGGTAGGGCCGAACCTGCCGCCCCGCACGATTACGGAGGGGGAGGCGGCGGCGGAAATCTCGTGGCTGACCGAAACCCTTCCGCCCAGCCAGATTAAACGGATGCGCGACGAGCTGGCACGGCGGCCATCTGGTGCGGTGTCGAGCGACCTGTTCGCGGTCCAGTGCCGCAACCTGAAACGGGTGCATGACGCGGGCATGATCATCGGCCTCGGGACCGACGCCAATGCCGATGTCGGGTGGGGCGCGCACGTCGAACTGGCCGACATGGTGTTTTGCGGGCTCACGCCCGCTGAGGCGGTCGTCGCTGCGACCCGGACGTCTGCCGAGATTCTGAAGCTCGACGAGCTTGGCACGATCGCGCCGGGCAAGAGTGCTGATTTCATCATCCTCAACGCGAATCCGCTGGACGACATCCTCAACACGCGAAAGATCGACAAGGTGTACCAGCGGGGATCCGCTATCGATCGTGCGGCGCTCGGCAGAAGCTTGAGCGCCGAGGCAGCTAACTGAGTGGAGGTCGCAATGCGATTGACATACCTGGTGTTGGCGACGGCGGCGGCTGGCGCGGCAATTGTGCTCTCACAAACTCAACTTGGCTCCGTCCACGCTCAGGCCGGTTCCCATGCGGCCGTCAGCGGGCAGGTGCGATCTGCGCAGGACGGACCGCTGGAAGGAGTACTGGTGAGCGCCAGGAAGACCGGGTCCACAATCACCACCACCGTGGTGACCGACCAGCAAGGACGGTATCGGTTTCCACAATCGCGGCTGGAACCCGGGCCGTATGCGCTTCGCATCCGCGCCGCCGGATACGACCTGGAGAATCCCGCCACGGTGGATGTGGTCGAGGGCAAAACAACGACGGCCGATCTGACCGTGCAGAAGGCGAAGGATCTCGCCTCTCAGTTGTCGAATGCCGAGTGGATCGAGAGCGTGCCAGGGACGGTCCAGGAGAAAGCCATCCTTCGCCCGTGTTCGCACTGCCATACGCTCGAGCGGATCATGAAGTCGCGGCATAACGCCGACGAGTTCGTCTCGGTCATCGAGCGGATGGCCACGTACCCGCAGTTGTCGTTCCCGCTGAAGCTTCAAAAACTGCCGGCGCCGCGAGTTGGACCCGGCGTGGTGACGCAGGAGCAACGCGTGGCGGCGTGGCGGCGCCAGGCCGACTATCTCGCGAAGATTAATTTGAGCGCCTCGCCGGAATTCGGCTATCCGCTGAAAACGCTCGCGCGGCCCAAGGGCGACGCGACCAAGGTGATCTATACGGAGTACGACCTTCCGCAGCGAACACGACAGCCGCACGATGTGATCGTCGACTCGCAAGGTTTGGCCTGGTATGCCAGCTTCGGCGAGCAGATTCTCGGGAAGCTCGACCCGAAAACCGGCCGCGTTACCGAGTATCCGGTGCCGCTGCTGAAACCCGCCGCGCCGACGGGCATTCTGGGCGTGCGATTCGACAACGATCAGAACCCCTGGTTGGGGATGCAGTTTCAGGGAGGCATCGCGAAGTTCGATCGGAAGACGGAGACGTTTCAGACGTGGAGCCTGCCTGCGGAGTTGAACGGCGCACACGTCCAGATCAATCAGGTGAGCCCGGACCGATCTCATCTCAACGGCAAGGTCTGGCTGCAGGATGCCGGCACCTACACCGTGCTGCGCCTCGACCTCAGCACCGGGAAGTTCGAGGTGTTCGCGCCTTACGAGATCCCGCGGCCGAATGTCTACGATGTGATTCCCGATTCCCAGAACAACGGTTACTTTCTCGTGCTGGGAGCAGGCGATGTCGGCAGAATCGACGCGAAGAGCGGAGAAATCAAGATTTACAAGACGCCCACGCCTGGGTCAGGGCCTCGGCGCGGGATGATGGATGCGCAGGATCGTCTCTGGTTCGGCGAGAACAACGGCGATCGGATCGGGATGTTCGATACGCGTAAGGAAGTCTTTCAGGAATGGGCCCCGCCCACGCCTGGAACATGGCCGTACGATGTGACGGCCGACAAGAATGGCAACGTGTGGACGGGCGGGGAGTTTACCGACCGCATTGTGCGGCTCAATCCGAAGACGGGAGCGTTCGTCGAGTTCCTGCTGCCTCGGCCGACCAACGTCAGAAGAGTTTTTGTCGATAACGGCACGACACCGCCGACCTTTTGGGTGGGCAACAACCACGGAGCGTCGATCGTGAAGCTGGAGCCGCTGGATTGAGGAATCGGATGGTTGATTAGGCGGTCGGCGATGTTGGAGCTGCGGTTAGGCAAGCGCCCTAATTTGACCGCCACCGCTGTGCACCAGCGGCTCGGCGTCGGGCGATCCGGCCAGTGTGAGGCGGAGCTCGCCGGGGGTCAGGAGCGCAGCGACGCACACAATCGTATGAGCGGACTGCGCGGCGCTTTCCGTCTCGGCGAACAGCAATCGCAGGGGCTCGCGCGATCGCTTCAACCGGGGCTCGGGCAATTGCCACCCTTCCGAGCGCTGCCCGCAGTGTGTGCATTGAAGAAAGAGCGCGCCAGGATCTCGGCGCAATTGGAAATCGTGCCCGCGAAAGAGGCGGCACTTGAGGAATTTCCACATGTGCGGCCTTTATACCTTCACACTCGAGCCGCCGCAAGAACTTTCGCGTGGTGAAATGGCAGTCGAATTGCTTCTAGAAATGATGTGAGGATCCGCATTGTTCGTCAGCCCAGCGGAGCCGTAGACGGCGTATCACTGCGCGACTACGATATGGGCCGGCGCTACGACCTGCCCTCGAGTCTGGCGCAGTATCTCGTGGCGCAAGGGTTTGCGTTTCTGGAAATGCGCCAGTCCGCGAGGTCCGCCCGCTGGAGACTGACCGATCGCCGGAAAGACGCTGGGATGTTCGCGGATGCCCTCCATGCATCCGCATGGGCGTTTTGACGGAGTCATCAGCACCCGCTCCATCCCTCAGCTCGGTCTCGATTCGTCAAGGATCGTAAAGGAGGTCGTCGATGTGGCGAGGCTTTCGTGAGTTTGTCGTCCGAGGCAACGTGATCGATTTGGCGGTCGCCGTGGTGATCGGCGCCGCGTTCGGTGCGGTGATCGCGGCCTTTGTGAAAGACCTGATGACGCCGTTAATCGCCGCCTTGGTCGGCAAGCCCGATTTTTCGGCGCTTGGCTTGACGATTAACGGCAGCCGCCTGCTCATCGGCGATTTCCTGAACGTCGTGATCTCGTTCGTCATGGTCGCCGCGGCTATCTATGTTTTTGTGGTGACGCCCATGAATACGTTGAACGCCAGGCGTAAACGCGGCGAGGATCCGACGACCAAGAAATGTCCGGAGTGCCTCAGCGAAGTTCCCATCGGGGCGCGCCGATGTGCGTTCTGCACGTCTCCACTCGTGTGATGTCACTGGTGTGATGTAAACGCATGGCGATACCGCTGGCCAGCCTGTTTGGATCGGGCGCCCGCCGCGCGGTCGACTCGATCGAGCCGCGGCGGACGTTCCAGGACGTCATTCTGCCCGTGTCGACCCGCCGTGCGCTCGACCAGGCTCTCGTCCACGTCACCAGCTACGATCTCATCTTCAATCGATGGGGCCTCGGCGAGCGGCATCCGACTGGTGTCGCGCTCGCGTTCAACTTCGCCGGCCCGTCAGGCACGGGGAAAACCATCTGCGCCGAAGCGATCGCGCACGCGCTCGGGCGGCGGCTGTTGATCGTCCGCTACGCCGAGCTCGAGTCGATGTGGATGGGAGAAACGCCGAAGAACGTGGCGTCCGTCTTCCGCCTGGCGAGGGAGCAGCGCGCGGTGCTGTTCTTCGACGAAGCCGACGCGATTGCGTCCAGGCGGTCAGCGTCGGTCGAGCACGGCTTTCAGCGGGAGGGCAACCTCATCGTCAACGTGCTGCTGCAGGAGCTCGAATCATTCAGGGGCGTCGTGATTTTTGCGACCAACATGGCGGCCAATTTCGATCCGGCATTCGAACGGCGCATCCGTACCCACGTGCTGTTCGAGATGCCGGGAGTCGACGAGCGCGAGCAGATCTGGCGTGTGCAGATGCATCCCACGCAGACGCCGCTGGCGCCGGATGTCGATTTTCGGGCCCTCGCGGAGCAATACGAGGTGAGCGGAGGCGACATTCGCAACGCGGTGCTCAAGGCGGCGCTCGCCGCCGCGGCCGAGCCCGGCCGCGACTCCGCGAAAGCCATCCACCAGCGACACCTCGACGAGGGCATGCAGGATGTCATCGCCGGTAAGCGCGTCATGCGGCAGTCGTTGTTTGATGCGCAGGAAGGCACGATCCGGCACGCCGTGGCGCAGGGTGTCACACCTGCCGTCGCGGCGGTCATGGCCGCGCTTTTCGTTGCGATTGCAGCGCTTGTCGTTGCTCTCTGGGCTCTCTGGGCCGTCCTGGCGCTCCCGAGGTAAGTTCCACCTGCCGATAATCGTAGTGAAGTGATACACTAAAGCCACTGGCTGGGTGCGGCTCAGGCACCCGGCTCATCACTGACAGTCGAAAGTAGGGGTGTTCATGTCCGGCCGCCGCTTGTGGCTTGTCTTCCTACTGGTGCTCTCGTTTGCTTCGCTCAGCTTCGGGCTCGGAAGCTGGTCGAGTCAACGTGCGGTGCAGCGGCAGATCGACGCAAACGACGCGCGGATCGAATTGCTTCGCCTCCAGCTTGCGCGCTCGGAGAGGCGTCCGACAGGAACCAGCGGTCGCGTCGGCCTCGATCTGGACGCCGAGTCAACGGGCCGTGGCGCGTTGGTTGAAGACATCAAGCGTCAGTTGCAGACCGAAATGGGTCTGCTTCCGGTGAGCCTCTTGCGCCAGCGGCGAGGCAGTTTCGTCGAGCTGAACGTTCACGACAACGGCGGCGCGTCCAACTACGCCACAGCGGGTTACCTCGGCAACGGTTACTTCATCACGGTCAAGCATGCGGTCGTCCCGCTCAGGCCGCTCGAGACTCCCGATCGGAAAATCACGTCGATCACGATTCACCATGACGGCAAGGATCTGCCTGCGCGCGTTATCGACAGCGGCAACGCCGACAGTGAAGTGCACGCGGGCGATTGGGCCATTATCAGGGTCCGCGAAACGCTGGATATGTCCGCGCTTCACATCGACACGAAATATCCGTATCAATTCGCCGATCCGATTTTCAGACTCGGCAACGATTACTCAAAAGGCATCATTCTCAGTACTGGCTACGTGGGCGAACGGACGCCCGATGGTCTCGTCACCTGCCTCACCGACGGCCACCCGGGCGTGTCGGGCGGCGGTGTGTTGAATCAGGCGGGCGATCTCGTCGGCATTCCCGTCGGCCGCATGCAAGCCGACTATCGCTTCTCGTTCATCCTGCCATTGCGCGCGGAGATGTTCCGCAAAATCCCAGGCTTCAACGCCGACTCACGCCCATAGCCGGCGGCCCTGAACGCGCCCCCGCAAACCACCGATAAGAAAGAATTGAATGCGGCTGCGGGTTGGCGCGGCGACACACATCGGGCGTGTTCGCGCCCTCAACGAGGATGTCTACCTGGTTCGCGCGGAGCGCGGACTCTTTGTCGTGTGCGACGGCGTAGGCGGAACTCCGGCCGGCGAAGTCGCGAGTCGGATGGCAGTCGACAACGTTCTCGACCGGCTTCGCGCCGCGAACGGAACAAGGGCCGCATCATCTGTTGCCGGGGATGCCGGCGAACCGCGCTATCTGCCTCAGACGATCAGTCTGGTAGAAGCGGTGCGCCATTCGAATCGGTTCATCTACAAAGAAGCGCAGAAAGATCCTCGCCACGCCGAGATGGGAACCACCATCGTGGGTGCGTGCCTCGAGCAGCACATCGCCAGCGTCGTGCACGTCGGCGACAGCCGCGCGTATCTCTGGCACAACGGCCGCCTGGAGCCGCTGACTCGCGATCATTCATTGGTCGAGGCGCAGATCCACGCGGGCCTGTTGGACCGCGCGGAGAGCGTGCACTCGGCGCACCAGAACATTCTGGTGCGCGTGCTTGGGCGCGAGCCCGACGTCGACGTCGAGGTGAGCGAAGTACCTGTGCAACCCGGCGACTATTTACTGCTGTGCAGCGACGGTTTGACGCGCATGGTCCCGGAGGCGGCGATGGCCGACGCGATTTCGAGGTTGCGCGATCCACAACGCATTTGTGACGACTTGATCGATGCCGCCAATCGCAACGGCGGCGCCGACAACGTGACGGTCGTCGTCGTAGAAGTGGCCGGGAGCTGGTGGCGGCGCCTTGCAACGTTTGCAGGGCTTTGGCGCGGGCACGCCAGCGGAGGGCATGATGCCGAAGCTCATCCTGCAGTTTGAAAACAGAGTACTGAAGGAATATCCGACCGGGGTCATGGTAACCATTGGACGGCTGCCCGACAACATGGTGATCATCGACAACCCGGCTGTGTCGAGTCATCACGCGTGCGTATACGGTGATGGCGACCAATTTGTCGTTGAGGATCTGCAGAGCACCAACGGCACGTTCGTGAACGAGAAACGCGTCTCGCGCCACACGCTAAGCGATGGAGACGTCGTGCTGGTCGGCAAGCATCAGATTGTGTTCGACGCGATGGGGACCGGCGAGGCGGTCGATGCCGCTGCGCCGGAGCCGGTGCTTTCCATGGGCGACACCGTGTACCTCAATACCGCGCAGCACAGGGCGCTGCTCGCAAAGCTGGGGGAGCCGGACGCGAAAGGGAGAGCGGTCTCCAAAGTTGGCGTGCTTCGCGTGGTGTCGGGCCGCGCCGATCGATCGGAGTACAGTCTCGACGCGCACACATCTGTTGTGGGAGCCGGCGACTCGTGCCTGGTGCGGTTGAAGGGCTGGTTCAAGCCGAAAGCGGCGGTGGCCATCGCACGCAAGGCCGACGGCTACGTGGCGACGCTGCTCGGCGGAACGACACTCATCAATGGAGAGCGTCTGAATGGACGCTCGTATCTCCAGGACGGCGACGTTCTCCTTATTAGTGGGCTGACGCTGGAATTCCGGCTCAGGGATTGACTTACCGGTCGTCCCTGGGCTCCTCGACGAACAGCGCCTTGCGCCTGGTCTTTTCCTCGAGGTTGGCGATGGCGGCCCACGCCTCGGGTTCGCTGTCGACGCGCAGCACCAGAAAGTTCCCGCCCTTCAGGCGCAGCGACAACCAGTGCCTGGCCCCGCGAAAAATTCCGAGTGGGCTACGACCGGTGCGGGCGACTTGAGTGGGCCCGGACGGTCCGTTCCAGAATGGATTTCGTCCCCGCGAATAGCTGATCGACACCACCGCGTCGTAAGGCGTGGTGTGCAGGAGTTTGCGATCGTCGAGCGCGCGCACGTTGATCTTTCCGTCGGCGAGCACGACGAGTGATTCGCGTTCGCGGTGCCGATCGCCCTCGGGCACCAGCGTTGCGGCATCGAACGCCAACGGCAGCTCCACAACTTTATTGGCTGTGGCCGGGGCGGCGATCGCCGATTTGGCAGGTTCGGCGTTCTCGACTCGCTCGACTCTTTCGACTTTGGGAGCCTCGTCTTCCGCAGGCGCATGTGTGGTCGCGCCTTTCGCAGGTATAGATTCCGATGGCGTTCCGGCGGGCATTGCTCCGACCATTGACGCGGTGGCCGGTGTACTTGCCGGCCGCCACAGCGCGATCAGCGCGATCAGCGCGACGACACCGGCACCGGTGATCCCCGCTGCGACCAGTTGAAATGGTTTGCGACGCAGGACGAGCGTGGCATGTTCCAGTGTCCCTGAGGGTGGATCGACGCGGCCGGCGAATGGCGGCGGGCTGTCCGCATGTCTTGCTTGCGCAGCCGGTATGCCCAGCGACGTCACGCCGAACCGTTCGACCACGCCGAGCGGTGCCGGCGCTGTTTCTGTGAGATCGACAACCGTCGAGAAAAACGCTCTGGCCACGTCTGTCGTCACCATGCCTGCGGCATTCGCCAGCGCCTCGCCGAATTCCTCGGCGGTTTGAAACCGATCGGCCGGCGCCTTGGCCAAGGCACGCTGAACAATCCTCTGGCACCATTCCGGCAAGTCGCCGCGATACACGCTGAGCGGTGTGGGAGCCTCGGAAATCTGCTTCTGCACCATCCCGATCGCCGTGTCGGCGTTGAATGGCAGCGTGGCGGTCAGGAGGCGGTACAAGATGACGCCAATCGCATACAGATCGGCTCGGCCATCCAGCTGTTTGCCGAGCACCTGCTCCGGGGGCATGTAGGCCGGCGTGCCCATCATGTAGCCATCGGTCGTCGGATTTCCGGCGCCGCGCACGCGTGAGACACCGAAATCCATGATTTTCACGCCGCCGTGTTCGGTGATCATCACGTTGGCGGGCTTCATGTCGCAGTGCACGATGCCTGCGCGATGAGCGTGGGCGAGCGCCGAGAGGACCTTGCCGAGGAGATAGGCGGCGCGGTCCGGCGGAAGCGCGCCGAGTCGACTGGAGATCTTGTCGAGTGTCTCGCCTCGAACGAATTCCATGACCATCAGCAGATCGGTTTCCGATCGGAAGAGCTCGTAAATGGTCGCGATTTCCGGGTGGTTGAGTCTCGCCAGCGCCGTCGCTTCGGCTCGAAACCGGGTCATGATCTTGGCGTCGGCGACCTCCGGGTTCAGGACCTTGATCGCGACTTCGCGATCGAGCGTCTCGTCGACCGCCTTGTAGACAGTCCCCATACCGCCACGCCCGAGCTGGCCGACGATGCGGTACTTGCCGATGGTTTGCCCAATCATGATTGTGGTGCTCAGGAGGACCGTCGACGCGTCGACGCAGACCTTCTCACATCGGCACACTTCGACATGTCCCGCCCAAGCCGTCGACCGAATTATCGGCAGGAGGCGGGCAAGGTCGTATTTCGAGGGCTGCTGAGAGGGTTATGTGACCGGAACGAACACAATGCACACCGGGTCCGGCACATCGCTGATCGTCGTCTGCGTCGGTGTCAGGCCGCCGGTCTTTGCG
>Ga0097620_100001460_pt1 | contig 24031 bp, 17 predicted proteins | sample KBSSwiS22_FD_77030 | JGI IMG/M metagenome (GOLD analysis project Ga0097620, IMG submission 77030) | Switchgrass rhizosphere microbial communities from Kellogg Biological Station, Michigan, USA - KBS Switchgrass S2-2 (version 2) (version 2) | ecosystem: Host-associated > Plants > Roots >...
AGCCGAAGACACCGTTTGTTCCAACTTCTTGTGTTTTCTGGGCTGAAGGAGTTGCGCAACATGACATCAAAGTTTACATGCCGCGCCCTACCTTGCTAGTTGTCGAGCCCGAGCCTCTGCAAGCTCTTTCTGTGAGGAAGTTGGTCCTCGAAACGGCAAAATTTAATGTCTTAACTGCGCACTCTACCCGGGAAGCCCTGGACTTGTTCCACCTGTTCCCGAATATCTCGATGGTTGTGCTTGTAGGAGAGTCTTCAATCGACTGTGATGCGGTTGCTAAACACATTCGGACGACGACCGAGAAGGTTCCAATTGTCTTTCTTAGCGCCCGAATCGGAGCAAAATGCGAACGCGCTCATCACAGCCGACCTAGTGGAGAACCGGAAGCACTGCTTGATCTCGTGCGTTCGTTGCTGGGCGATCCGCGAGAATCAGGCAGTCAAGTCAGCTAGAGTTGGCCAGCATTCCCAACCACAATTGACGTTAGCAGGCGATTTCACAACCTTGCGCTTTTTGTTCGCCTATAATGCTTTCGGGATGCCCCCCGTCGCAAACTCGATCTTGAGAAGATTCGTGCTGCGCTGAACGTGAAGTGTCCGCACTGCAATGCAGAGCTGCAACCGAACCAGAGGGAACGGATCGATTTTGAGCACCTGAGATGTGGAAAATGCGGTCAGACCTTCAGCACACAAGCAAAGGTCCGGTAGCGTGAATGCAAAATTTCTCTTCTCTTGGAATCGAACTGCTCAAGTATGGTTTCCGTCCTGTTGTGTTCTTCGAGTGCGAGTGTCCGGATCATGGCAGCTTTCGCTTTGGAGTAACACCGGATGTCCCGCTCGGCGATCGCATTGCATGTCCACGTTGCAACATTCCACGGCCCTGCAGCGGCATTCTTGCCGCAGGATATACCCGCAAGCCATTGCCGCTGGAACCTGAGCATGTGCACCGCGCTGTACGCTGGCAATGGATCGGTGAAGAGGAGTACCGACCGAAGCGCGTGGTCGGCCTGGACAATCGCGCGCGGCACTACCGCAAGACATTCACCGCGCAAGCTGGCTTTCAGAGCTCGCGGCCACGGTGACATATGGGTGACATAACCACTTGCAAACAGGTGCCAAGCCATGCAAACAACGAACACCCAAAAAGGCCTGAATCCCGCATAAACACTGGTGATTTGCTAAGGCGTGCCAACCGATGCCAATCAGCGCAAAGGGCCTCTTTGGCTCTTTCACGGCGGTAACACGGGTTCAAATCCCGTCGGGGACGCCAAGATTCCAAAGAACTTACAATTTTCATGGTCCTTAATATAGGCACAAAAAAGGCACAAATGGCCTTATTAAAACGAGTGCACTTTCCTAAGTAGCCAATGTTTTGCACTCGAGACGCGGTTTCGGGCAGGCACAAAGCGGGAACACATTCCAAAAGGCCGGTCTCAACCGGCAGCTATCGCAGATGCTTGCAGAAGACGAATGACGTTGCTCTGGGCTCGGCGCTTCTGCACTGTGACTGCCTGGGTGTATGTGTCCAACGTGACCCGGCTGGTCGCGTGACGAAGCAACTCCTGTGTTACTTTGATGTCCGTTTTGTTGGCTCTCAATAACGAAGCATATGTGTGCCGGAAGGTGTGCCACCCAATGTGCTGTGTGATCCGGATCTTGACTGCGGCCGGACGGATTATTATTCGCATCAGGCACTGTCCCCAATACGGCTTCCGTCCTCGCGCCGCTGGGCTTGCAAATACCCAATCTTCTGCCTTGCTGTACCAGAAGATCACGGTATTAGCGCCAACCCCAAACTGCCATAGTGATGATGATGACGGCCGCGAAAAGCGGCGCACGGCGCAGCCGCCGGAAAACCTGTTTGAGTTGGCTGATGAAGCACACCATTAAGTCTCCTGAATGGACTTTGATTTTTAGCAGGCGTTCCCCGGATCGCCAGCCATTCTATTCGACATGCAAATCGCTTGCCAGGATTGCACCTTGCAAGTCCAAGATTCCAATGAAAGACAGGCATTAAAGTGCCTAAGTACGTTCGCTTTCGGATATGAGTGTTCGTTCGTGAACTGTGCAGAGGGGAACTTCGGACTTCATCGAGGCAATTGAGGAGTTAACGCCTGGTAGTCCCGACACGCCCTATGAACTTTTTCAAATGGACGGATCCCACGACCCTAGCAGGTCTGTGTTCCGATGATGTGGTAGTGTCCCTTGAACAGCCCGGAATTCGCCCAGCCACCCCCCAGGTCTCTTTTTTGTTTTGCCTCCCTAACAAACACGCGCGAACAACTGTCTAATGGACAAAATGGAAAGACTCGACGCAGCCGCTGTGGCGCTGGTGCGCGCCGGTGACCGTGATGCTTTCCGTCTGATTGTGGAACGGTACTCCGAGATGTTATTCAGGCTTGCTTATCGCATTACCGGCAACGAAACGGACGCCGAAGACGTCGTCCAGGAAACCTTCCTACGCGCGTATCGCAAGCTGGATTCGTTCGATGGGCGCTCCAACGTGGGGACGTGGCTTTTCCGAATCGCCACAAATTACTGTCTTGATCTCCTCGACCGGCGTAAGGCGCAGCCCCAAGTTCTCGCCAGCCATCCCGACAAAGATGAAAGCCCACTTGAAGAGCGCGTCTGCTCCGAGCAGCCCAATCCGGAGCGACTGGCTTATAGCACCGAGATGCAGACCAACATCCACGCGGCCCTGCAATCATTAAGCAACACTGAGCGTACTGCATTCGTGCTGCGACACGTCGAGGGATGCTCGATCGAGGAGATTGCAGTGGCGCTCAATGTTCGGTCCGGAGCCGCTCGCCAAAGCTTGTTCCGCGCTGTAGAGAAGATGCGGAAATTCCTGGCGCCTGCCGTGAGGCCAGCCGGATGAAACACCTTTCTCAAGACGATCTGGTCCTGCACTACTACGGCGAGGGCGGCGCAGGGGCGGCGAAGCACATCGCCGAATGCTCCGAGTGCCAAGCAAACTATGAGCAGTTCTCCTCGATGCTCTCGGCCATCACTTTGCCGGAGCCTCCACCGCGAGGAGAAGATTACGGCGCTGAGGTCTGGAGCAAGATCGGGCCTAAGCTAAAGGAGCGAACAACAGCGACACCGTGGTGGGCCCTTCCCCATCGCTGGGCAGCCGTCGCGACGGTTGCTGTTTTGATCGCGATAGCTTTCTTGGCTGGGCGATACACAAAGCGTCTGCCTGCAAGGTCGCCAGTCGAAGCCACAAACAACGGGCAGCTTCCGCAAAAAGTGTTGGCGGTTGCGCTCGGGGATTATCTTGACCGCTCAGAGATGTTGCTGGTTGAAGTGGCACACGCCGACCGGCCTGAAGACCTCAACCTCAACACGCAACGAAGGTACGTTAGCGAACTCGTTGCAACCAACCGCCTTTATCGCCAGACAGCGCAGCGAGTCGGCGATACCGAAACTGAGGCGTTGCTTGATCAGCTTGAACGCGTGTTGTTGCAGGTTGAGCATACGCCGCAGAGCGCCACGGAGAGCGATGTTCGGCAGTTACGGCAGCAAATCGAATCGGGCGGTTTGTTGTTCAAGGTTCGCGTCGCTCAAGTGCAAATCAAATCCAAATCAAAATCCGGTAGTCGCGCCGGGACCGCGCAAGACACTAGTGCCTTTCAGGATCAAAAACGAATCTTATGAAAAAACCATCGATACTTATTTTCATTGTTGCTCTCCTTTATTCACTGGCTGCCGCGCAAGAAGGAAACGGCACTCCCCCTGTCGGAAGCAAATTTGTCAGCGATCAGGCCGCATCGGCCAATGTTCGCGAAGAACAGCTCTATAAAGATGCGACCAACTCTCTTAATGAGAGCCAGTGGCAGCAGGCCATCGAAAGTTTTTCCCAAGTAGCGTCCATGAAGGGCCGGCGTGCCGATGCGGCGCTGTACTGGAAGGCGTATGCGCTGAATAAAGGTGGGCATAAGGTTGAAGCCGAATCGGCGATTGCCGAATTGCGACGCGATTTCCCGCGGAGCGATTGGTTGAAGGACGCCGGTGCCTTGCAACTGCAAATCAAGCAAGGCAGCGGACAAACTGTCGACCCTAGTGGTGAGAGCGACGAAGATTTGAAGTTGCTGGCGATCAACAGCCTGATGAACTCAGAGCCGGACCGCGCAATTCCGCTGCTTCAAGGTGTGCTGACGAATCCGAACAACCCTACCAAGATCAAAGAGCGCGCTCTTTTCGTACTCGCACAAAGCGATTCCTCTCAAGCCAACCAAATTATCGGAGGTATTGCACGCGGCCAATCGGGATCCGATTTGCAGGTGAGGGCAATTCATTATCTCGGCATATCGGGGACTCGGTATTCCAAGCTGCTGCAGGATATTTACGCTGCCTCCTCTGATGTGAACGTCAAACGAGCAGTCCTACAGGCTTACATGACTTCTGGAGCAAAGGAACCTGTGCTGGCGGCAGCAAAAAGCGAAAAAGATCCCGAGCTTCGTCAATCGGCAATCCATCAGCTCGGTGCGATGGGGGCTCGCACCGAACTCGCGCAACTGTACGGATCAACTTCGTCCACCGACGATAAAGAGGCCATTCTGCAGGCGTTCGGCGTTGCGGGTGATTCCGATGACTTGATTCGTATTGCCACGACACAAGGCGACAGCAAAGTACGGCAACGTGCCATTCGCAGCCTCGGGCCTTTTGGTGGCGAGAAAGCGCGTCCTGCATTGGTTCAGATTTACACCAGCGAGAAAGATCCGGAGCTGCGCCGCGCGGCGATACAGTCGATGTTCGTTCTTGGAGATGCTACCGATCTGATCGCCCTGGCACGAAAAGAGACCGATCCTGAGATGAAACGGAAGTTGGTCGAGCAGCTCTCAGTGATGAATAGCAAGGAATCTCGCGATTACATGCTCGAAATCCTCAACAAGTAGCGAGGTCACGATGAAGGTCGGAATCATCACCATTCTCCTTTTTGGTTTTGCTATCGCCGCACTTGGCCAAGCTGAGCCACCGCAGTTCCAGCACGCAAATCTAATTATTCGTAATACCAGCGATCTAGCTGGGGAAATTCGCCGGATTGCAAGCGAAAAGCAAGCTTCGTGGACCGTATATGCGGTACCGTCCATCGCATCTGACCAACAGATGTGTTGCTTCAACTCCTCAGACGGCATAATCACTTCGTGTGGCTGTGCGCTCGAAAAACAAAATAGCGGGCAATCTATTCGCAACTTTGAAGGCGGAACCAGCGCGCACCTGGAGCCTCGGCCTTATTTTTATGTGTTCTTGCGCAGTGAGGCGGGAGTGGTTCAGAAGGTGAGGTCGCACAGCGCCGATTGCCCTATCGATGCAGATGCTATGACGGTCTATTGGCTTGGAAGTCAGCGCGCTGCTGATAGCGTCGCGTTTCTCACGTCCCTTGTAGGCGCTACGCCCGAAGAATCACACGGCGAACATTTCACCGATGGCGCAATTCTAGCCATTGCTTATACCGATGACAGTTCGGCCGATCAGGCATTGGACAAGTTTCTTGCAGCGAGTGAACCATCTTCCATTCGAAAGAAAGCTGCGTTTTGGACTGCGCAGATGCGTGGCAAGGCCGGCCTCGAGAAGCTCATTGCTGTCATGCACAGCGATTCTGACGACCAATTCCGCGCCGAGCTGACCTTTGATGTTTCGCAAAGCAAACAACCAGAAGCACAAGAAGAACTGCTGCGCGTCGCACATCAGGACCAAAGCCCGCATGTGCGCGGTCAGGCGCTCTTCTGGCTGGCGCAAAAAGCCGGAAAGAAAATTGCTGGCGCGATTAACGATGCCATTCAGAGTGATCCCGATACGGAAGTCAAGAAGCGCGCGGTTTTCGCTTTGACGCAAATGCCGGAAGGGGAAGGCGTACCGATGCTCATTCAGGTCGCAAAGACGAACAACAACCCCGAAGTGCGTAAGCAGGCAGTCTTCTGGCTGGGCCAATCACATGATCCACGCGCGCTCGATTTCATAGAATCGGTGCTCACACGGTAGGAGGCGCACCCCACAACTCTGATCCTTTGATAGTGTTCCAGATGACGGTCAGCGGAAATTAACTATCGTCGAGTATTGATGCCTTTCCCCGTATAGGACATCAATCGTCTTAACAAATCTTGGAACAATTGCATAACCACAGTACCTGAAGTCTACGCATATTGCTCGTTGGGGCGGGATTATTTCTCCGCACACTGCAGAATCTTAGGAATCAGGATTTCGGGTTCAACCGCGCCAACCTCCTGCTGATTAATTTCGACGAGAAGCTCGCCGGATACAAATCCGAGCAGCTTAGCGCCCTACACCAGCGGATTCCAGAGAAGCTAAACACGCTTCCTGGCGTGCGAACTGCCTCAATTTCAGGCGTTCAGCCGATATCTTTCGGTAAACCTTCCGGATTGCCGACCGTTCGATCATGAAAGCTGAGGTAATTCCCATTGACAGTCTACCCATAGATTATCTATGGTAGAAGGGTGTCCAAGAAACCCGACCTCCTGCCTGGAACGCTCGATTTGCTGATCCTGAAGACGCTCACTCGCAAACCTCTACATGGATACGGCATCGCGTTATCAATCAAACGGCTTTCTGATGACGTCCTGTTTGTCGAAGAAGGCTCGCTATACCCTGCGTTACAGCGGCTGCTGCTTCGGGGCTGGGTTAAAGCGGAGTGGAAGATGACAGACACCAACCGCCGCGCGCGTTTCTATATGCTCACGGCGGCGGGGCGCAAGCAGTTGGGAATCGAAGAGTCCCAGTTCGAACAAATGATTGCGGCGATTGGGCGTGTCTTGCGAAATGCGGAGGAGGTCTAGATGAACCCGCTTACCCGCTTTTTGAACAAATTCCCGATCCTGTTTCGCCGCGGGCGATTCGGCAGCGAATTGGAGGAGGAGATGGCGTTTCATTGCGCGCAAGCCGAACAGGAATTCGTGGCAAGCGGGATGACACCGGAAGCCGCGCGATACGCGGCGATACGGCAATTCGGCAACCAGACGAAGCTAATGGAACAGAGCCACCAAGAAGTGACATTTCGAGTGGAGCCTCTGGTGCAGGATCTCCAGTTTGCGCTGCGACAGTGGAGGAGGAATCCGGGATTTGCGCTGACGGCCGTCTTGATTCTGGCGCTGGGCATGGGGGTGAGCGTCGCCATCTTCGGTTTTGTGGATGCGGCTCTGCTGCAGCCGCTTCCATATGCGAATCCCAATCGGCTGATGTCGGTGAACGAAAGCAGCACTGGGGAGTCGCGCTGGCCTCTCTCGTATCTGGATTATCTTGACTGGCAGCGGCTGAACAAATCCTTCAGCTCACTCGATGTTTATGGCGGGTCTGGCTATCTTCTGCGCACTCCATCCCGTGCGGAGCCGGTCGAGGGCGCGCGTGTGAGCGGCAGCTTTTTTCAGACCCTCGGTGTACATCCGATGCTGGGGCGTGATTTCAATCCCGGCGAGGACCGAATAGGCGGGCCAGATGTTCTGATCCTGAGTTACGGGGCATGGCTGCATCGCTTCGGCGGACGGCGCGATGCGGTGGGGCAAACGGTGGAGCTGGACCACAAGGCCTACACGATCATTGGTGTCCTGCCACGCGCATTTTCGTTCGCTCCGACCGGCAATGCCGAATTCTGGGTTCCCATCAATTCCTTGAGCCATCACGAGGGGATGCGGACTTTCTATAACTTTTGGGGAATCGGAAGGCTGCGCGATGGGGTCTCAAGGCAAGGGGCGTTGGCCGAGATGACGGCAATTGCCCTCCAGGTCCAGCGACAAAATGCCACAGGCGGCCGCGACCTGACCGCCAGTGTGGTCCCACTCTCTGAAGTCATCATCGGCGCTGTGCGGCCCATTCTTCTGACGCTGCTCGGCGGGGCTGGCCTGCTGTTGCTGATCGCGTGCATCAACGTGGCGGGCCTTGTGCTGGTGCGCTCGGAGAGTCGCAGGCGCGAGATCGCCTTACGATGCGCGCTGGGCGCGACTCGCGCGCGGCTACTACGGCTGTTTGCATCGGAGGGCCTGCTGTTTGCCGTCTTCGGCAATCTGGCTGGCATGATCTTTGCAGCCGTGATTATGCAGTGTCTTGGCCGCCTGGTTCCAAGGGACATGGCATCAAACATGCCATTCCTGGGAAACGTAGGTTTGAACATCCACACCGGCGCGTTTGCCGCAGGCGTCGCACTGTCCGCCGCATTGCTGCTGGCCTCTACACCAGTGCTGCGGCTTTCCTTTCAGAAAATGCGTGATGAATTAGCCAGCGGAGATCGTGGAACATCCGGCCAGCTCTGGCGAAGGCTGGGAGCGAATATGGCGGTGGCTGAGTTGGCCATAACCGTAGTGCTGCTGGCCGGCGCCGGACTGTTGGGGCAGAGCTTCTATCGGCTGCTGCACGTGCCATTGGGCTTTGATCCGAACCATCTCGCAACTGTGCGAGTAACGGCTCCCGGCACCGTGTCCAAGAATAGTGAACAGATGGCGGCGCTGTACGATGAAATTAAGAGGCGAGTCTCAAGCTTACCGGGGGTTCAGTCGGTCGGCATGACAAGCCTGCTTCCGGTGCAATGCAGCTGCAATACCGACTCGATCCAGATCCCTGGAAAACCATCTAATGTCGAACATAATGAGGTTGTCGAGCGCCATGTGAGCCCCGAGTATCTGACGGCACTCAGGGCGCGGCTGGTGAGCGGTCGCCTTTTCACCGAAGCTGAAGATGCTTCGAAACCCCGCGTGGCTGTGATCAACCAGGCGCTGGCTCGGAAGTATTTCCCGGGTGAAGACCCGATCGGCCAAAGGATCGCCGATGACGAGGGCGGACATCCGACAGAGTGGGAGATTGTCGGGGTGGTCGAAGATATTCGCGAGGGATCACTTGATGTCGAGACTTGGCCGGCAGAGTATTTCCCCATGAGCCAGACGCCAAATCAGGGTTTCACCCTTGCGGTGAGAACCGGAACGGAGGCGGGGACCCTGCTGCCTGCACTGGTGAACACTCTGCATCAGATCAAGCCGAATCTGGGCGTCTCGGACGAAGCTACCATGAATGAAAAGATTGAGGGCACGCAGGCGGCAATGTTGCATCGCTTTTCTGCGTGGCTGGTGAGTGGATTTGCAGCGATCGCGCTAGTATTGGCTGTGGTCGGACTCTATGGGGTGATTGCCTATTCGGTGAGCCAGCGGACGCGGGAGATCGGCGTTCGCATGGCGTTGGGAGCGCAGCGCAGTTCCGTGTACAAGCTCGTGATGGGGCAGGCAGGGTGGCTTACACTAGCCGGGCTGGCCATCGGGCTGGTTTGCTCCGTGGGAGCGGCGCTGCTAATACGGAGCCTCTTGTTCGGAGTGCGCGCGTGGGACATGATGACCCTGGCTTGGGTGGCTGTATTGCTGGGGCTCGCGTCGATGGTCGCGAGCTTCATGCCCGCTCGTCGCGCGGCCTTGGTGAATCCAACTGATGCGTTGCGAGCAGAGTGACACTGCGGCCGCTGCTTCCGATCATTTTGGAAACCCGCCGAGTCCGCAGGTGAAAATTGTCTGGATCGCGGTACAACAACGGTACAAGTTCTCAACCTTTCTCAACGCTCCGATCCGTTCCTTACAGCACTTTGCGGTGCGACCGCTGCCTCGTAATTACAATACTTTGCGATTTGTTTGCACCCTTTCACGGCGGTAACAAGGGTTCAAATCCCGTCGGGGACGCCAGGTTCCAGAGCCGAAGCCCTACAGACCACGAATCAGACCACGTTTCCCCCTGCGGACGCAACACTGCATCGGACCCTTGACTACAGCTTTTTCCCTGCCACAAGACTCATAGACCGATTAGGCTGCATTGCTTCTCTATCGCGGCACCTTTTATGGTGGAACTCCATGAGCGAGGTGTAGGTGCCGCGATGAACTGAAAGAGATTTCCAACTGAACGTGTTTCAATGTCAAATACTGTTCTGCTCCTTAAGACGGCTTTGACGATTTGTCGGTCGACGAGAAGGGCTGACAGAGGCGGAGACGCATTGCCCCATGTTCCTACACAACCTCTCCCGGCGTTCATTTCTGAAGACTACAACCGCACTGACGTGGATCTCCCCCCTGACCACTCTTCTGGATCAGGCAGGACCGGACAGATCTGGCGCGTCGCTGGTCGCCTATGTCGGGACCTTCAGCTCCCCTCTTCACGACACATTGCCGACCCAGATGGACCTACCTCCCGGCAATGGCCGTGGCATACTTCGTTTTCGGATTGATCGGACCACCGGGGCAATGACGCCTATTGGTGTCGTCGAGATGGACGTGAGCCCGAGTAGCCTTGCGATCAACGGCACGGGCACCCGCCTCTATTCCGCGAATGAGACCGATCGGGTCGGTGACGATAAGCAAGGCAGCATAAGCGCCTTCGCCGTTAATCGGGCGGACGGAAGGCTAGAGCTTCTCAATACCGTGCGGTCCGGCGGCGCCGGTCCGACCTATGTCAGTGTGCATCCGGGCGGACGCCACCTGCTTGTGGCCAACTACTTCGGCGGTTCGGTGGCAGTTCTCCCAATCCAAGCCGACGGCCGCCTGGGCGATGCGTCCGACGTCAAGGTCGCTGGCGGAACGATTGGCCCCACCAGGGCGACCCACGCCCCAACAGGCAGCTTCGCCATCAGCGGCCACGATCGGACCCACGCCCACATGATCCTAGCCGATCCGTCAGAGCGCTTCGTACTTCACGCCGACCTCGGCCAGGACAAGATTTTCATCTGGAGGTTCGAGAAGGAGCACGGGCTGCTGGTCCCGAACGATCCGCCTTGGGTCTCCTTGCCACCCGGAGACGGACCACGACATTTCCAGTTCCATCCGAATGGCCGCTGGTTCTATTCAATCCAGGAAGAAGGCTCGACCATCGAGCTGTTCGACTACGACGCCACCTCGGGACGCTTGACGGCGCGGCAGACAATCTCGACTTTGCCACCCGGCTTTGCCGGAACCAATTTTTGCTCCGAGATCCTGGTGTCCGCCGACGGACGGTATGTGTATGCGGGCAACCGGCTGCATGACAGCATCGCGATCTTCTCCGTGGGATCCGGCGGCCACTTGACGTTCGTTTGCGAAGAGTGGACGCGCGGAAGCTATCCTCGTAGTTTTGCCTTCGATCCCACGGGCCAGTTCCTATACTGCTGCAACCAGCGCGGCGATGCCATTACCGTTTTCCGCGTGGATATCGCGACCGGCGCCCTCTCTTTCACCGGCTACTACGCTGCCGTCGGTAATCCGTCGAGCATCGTCTTCCTTGAGCTCAAATAGGGGACCGGTTCAAGGGAAGAATCGCTTGTGATCGTTTCCACAAGGGGATCAGCATAGTTGACCTTCAAAAGCCGTTGGCGATGCACCACGTTGAAATATCGCTATTTGGATTTCTGGAAATTTTATTCCTGACATCCCGTCAAGGAATAGTGTTCCTGATATTCCAGCGGCAAATGGACTTTTCGAAGCACGCCTCGCTCGTGTCAGGCCATCGGTCGGCCCAGCGCCTGGCTGGCAGTGGTCAAGATGTTGATCTAGGCCCTCTAATCCTACTGGGGGATTGGCGGCAGCCCGGGGGGATGAACGCCCGCACTGGCTCTCCAGTGACTGTCGTTGTGACGTAGGTTCCGAGCCTCGACTTGTTTTCAGTGACCACGGGTTATGAAGGGTTCCTTTAATTAGAGTCCGCGTTATTAAAGGATATGGCATTATGTCTTAACAAGCATGGGCTGGCCGAATGAATCCAAGTCCGCCTGAATATTGGCGATCTCCGCAGTAAGAGCTTTGGCTTGCATTAGGAGACCATCGAAGTGGTTCAAACTTCCGCTCGCCAGGCACGCCAAATCCTTTCAGCAAGTTATGGTTTGACCTGCTCCTTTATATAGGCAGGCACAAATCGCGTCGTCAACGCGAAATCACTTCGTTGAACAGGCAGTGTTTTCGCAGGGATCATGCCGCTTCAAGTAGGCACAAAGTAGGAACAACGTGCAATCGCCTCTGCTGCGACAATGTCTAGTTGTGATTAAAGGGATTGGGAAACCATTGCCTCTCGTTCGAGCAAGGCGCATCGATCTGGATGTCCTATCTCACAGCCTACGGCGCGCTGATCCAGAACAAGCAATTTTCCAAAGGCGACTTCGTGCTCCTGACGGCTGCCAGCAGCAGCATGGGCTTGGCCGCTATCAACGTAGCGAAGGCGGAAGGCGCGAAGGTCATCGCCACGACGCGGACCCAAACTAAGAAGGAAGAGCTGCTCGGTCTCGGCGCGGACTATGTGATCGTCATGCAGGACGAAGACCTCGTGGCGCGCGTGAAAGAGATCACAGGCGGCATCGGCGCCCGCGTCGTTCTTGATCCGATCGCCGGGAAAGGACTGCCCGCGCTGGCGCAAGCAACGGCCACCGGAGGAACGATCATCGTGGCCGGCTATCTCGGAGCGGATATGTTCGGCTATGTGGACGGACAGCCAACGCCGTTCCCCTTCATCGACACGGTCGGCAGGAACCTCAACGTGCGCGGTTACAACGCGCAAAGCTTGATGCGTGATCCTGCGGCGGTCGCCGTCGCGAAACGCTACGTCTACGACCTTTTTGCGAGGGGGGGTGTCGCGCCGAAGATCGACAAGGTCTTTCCCCTGTCACATATCGAGGACGCGTATGAGTACCTTAACGGCAACAGCCAGATCGGCAAAATCGTCGTCGTTCCCTAAAGAACGCCGGCCGATGACGAGATTTTTCGCACAATCCTAGCATGGTCAGACTTCGTGCGAGCGTGCTTGGAATTATCCCTCATCAATCGTCAAGCGGACCTCTTTCATTTCCTTAATTTCCGTGATCACGATTGCATGAGTCCCAGTTCGCTCAAAAACAATCCCGGTCGCCCGCACGTATTTCCCGACGAACGGCATCAGCTCCTGCCGCCGGTCCGTGTCAGGCATTTTGGCAGAGATAGGAAAATACAGCCGGCCATCTTGGGTCAGAATAACCAGCGGCGAGCCACCCTTCACGCAATCCTGTACGCACTTGAGGCTGAGGCTGGTCGCATGGTTGTCGAGGTTCTGAATTGGGCAGGCAGCGTCCCGAACCAGGCCCTCTATAGTTTCTTTGGAAACATTTGCTCGGGCGCCCTCCATCGACGTGTGCTGTGGAGGGTGAGACGCCGCCAAGACGATCTCGCAGCATGCAAGCAAGCAAATACTCAAGGGTCGGATCATCTGGCCTCCTTTTCATTGGGGCACTAATTTTCTGCAATCTCGCGAGTTCGATGGAGCGTCTAATCATTACACAATAGGGACTTGGCAGGGATTCAATTTCTGAAATCACGAATCTGGATAACGGTTGACCACGAATGTATTCCGAACGTATTCAACGCGCTCACTAGCGACGGTGGGAATGATGCATCGACAGACATGAAGTTCGCTTGCGTCATGACCTGAGCCGCGCCGATCTAGCAGACAGAAAATGACCCGCTGAAGGCACCCGGATCTGGGAGTTGCGTGATGCCATGATGCCGCAATTGCAGATGGTCATGTTCATGAAGAACGTCGCTATTCTCGGTGGCGCACTCCTCATCTGGCAGTTCGGAGCGGAGCCTCGACGCGCGATTCGCACTGAGGCATCGCCTCCCGGCCTGCTTGATGTCGTGACGGCTAATCTCGTGCGGAGTTTGCTCATGATCCTGCCACCCTGGGGTGAATCAGCTGCTCGGGATTGACTGCCGGCGGCCCGAGAGGCAAGCCGGTCCGGAAACAGAGACCGATGAAAGCCAGAGCTCTGATGCCAGAATTGAACGAAGGTCAATCCCCCCTGTGCGCTGCACGCCGGCTGTAATACGTGCCTAACCGGTGCCTTGTAGATCCCGGGAGTTCCGTAGCAGCCTTGTCCCTGTTCCGAGCAGCTCACACCTTTCCCGAGGAATACAAAAAGTCGTCGCCCTATGTCCGTTGATCAAACTAGGCGGAGATGCGTCCAACCCAGCGAGTGCTTTCTCTCATCTCGCAACCGCTGCCGAGGTTTGCTACACTGCCACTTTTCAAAGGGGGAATTGATGCGTTTGGGTATTCACACCCTGGCACTTACGTTCATTTCATTGATTGCGCCAGTCTCCGATCTTTTGGCCCAAGAACAAACTACAAAGACTGTGTCAACAGGCAAGTTGAGTGAGGAGGTCTATAAGAACATCCAAGTTCTCAAAGGCGTTCAGGCTGACCAATTGGTACCAGCTATGCAATTCATGACATACGCGCTGGGTGTTGAGTGCAGTTATTGCCATGTGGAAGGTGCACTAGAGAAGGATGACAAAAAACCGAAATTGACCGCGCGCAAAATGATTCAAATGATGATGGCAATCGATCGCGTCAATTTCGACGCGAAGCAAAGCGTGACTTGCTATTCCTGTCATCGAGGCAGTCCTCGCCCAAGTGCAGTTCCGGTTATTTCCGACGCTGGCCCACTGCTAGGAAGCAAGCATCCCGACAACGCTGAACAGAAGGGCGTTGCTCCCGACGAGATCATTTCGAAATACATTGAAGCAGTTGGTGGAAGTTCTGCCATCTCCAAACTAACCAGCCGCAAATTAAGAGCTTCGGTTATTTTGGCCGGACGAAGCCTTTCGGCGGAGATCCTAACCAAGGAACCCAATAGGCAAATTATGGTGATTCATCTACCCAACGGCGATAGCATAACAGCGTATGACGGTGAGGCGGGTTGGACTGCTGGGCCGAATCGGCGCGTGCATGACATCTCCGCGGTCGAAGTCGAATCGGCGCGCGTGGAGACTGACTTGCATTTGCCGCTGGATTTAAAACGAATGTTCAGCCAACTGCAATCCACCGAACCGGAGAAGGTTGGCGATTTCGAAGCTTATGTGCTCTCGGCAATGAACTCGGGGGAACTTGCGTCGAAGTTCTATTTCGACCAAGGGTCGGGGCTGCTGATACGCATCCTGCGGTTCACGCGATCCCCGCTCGGCCTGAACCCTACACAGATTGACTACAGCGACTACCGAACTCAGGACGGGGTAAAGCTCCCCTTTCAACAGACAATCTCGCGGCCTAACTCTCGATTTGTGATCCAAATTCAAGAGGCGAAGTTCAATGTGCCCCTTGAGGATGCCAAGTTCATGCGCCCGGTCGCGGACGGCTCCAAGGGGGTGGTTCCCTAGCCAGGGGCTACGATCATTTTTTGCCGTCGTTGTACGGCTGCTGGCGGGTGACACCGTGGCCTTCCTCGATTGTGACCACTTGATTGGTGGCGACTGCCGGGATGTTCTCAACCTTCCCGTCCTGCCAACGAATTTTGACGTCAGCTAGGGTTGCCTTCCCCAGCCCGAAATGCAAACGGAAGTCATTTTGGGAGATGAACGATCCGCCACTCCGGACTTCGTCCACCAGTTTGCGTCCGCCTGCGGTCACAGTTACGCGTGCTCCAATAGCATCGCGTTTGAGAGCAACAGCCCGAATGAGAAGGGACTTGCCTTCAACAGGAGAGAAATTTTTTAGCAGAGACGGCGCTTCACCCATGTTCACAATGGCGATCTCTTCCCTGCCGTCGTTATCCAGGTCTCCTACCGCAAGTCCTCGAGAAGACCGCTCATCCGCAATGCCGACACCTCCTTGTATCGACAAGTCATAGAACTGGCCGTCGCCGCGATTCCAATAAAGTAGTCGTTGCTGTTTGTAGTGTTCGGATGTGTGGCCCTGGTCCACTTCCGGGTACACATGCCCATTGGCAAGAATCAAGTCCTTCCAACCATCATTGTCGAAATCGAGGAAGGCCGTGCCCCATCCCAGAAATCGTGTATTGATCGCAAGGCCGGAACCGATTGTGTCGTCCTCAAAATTGTTGTGGCCCCTATTCCGATACAGGGTATGAGTGTCATCTGCGAAATTGGTTTTGAAAACATCGAGCAATCCATCGCCGTCGAAATCACCCGCCGTTGCGCCCATTCCGGCCTGTTCTCTCCCATCTTCGTTATAGGCCAGTCCGGCCCGCACGCCCATTTCTTCGAAGCCCTTCCCCTGTAGATTGTGATAATAGAGGCTCGCCGTCGAATCACAGGCGATAAAAATATCTGGGTAGCCATCATTATCAAAATCTGCTGTAACCGCGGTGAATCCGTAGTAGCTCTTTGGAACCGTGATGTGGACTTTGTCGGAAACGTCCCGGAAATGCCCATGGCCGTCGTTCTCATAGAACGATACCGTCTCGGGTGGCAAACCTCTCGGCCCGCACATTACCGGACGTCCTTTCCACTGACATTGCGTCAGTTCACCGGGATGAGGCGTGTGCTCAATATCGAAGTTAACGTAGTGCACCACAACGAGGTCGAGATATCCATCACGATTGAAATCCAGGAAAGCACAGCCAGTACTCCAGCGATCGCTCGGTTGGAGCAATCCTCGCTCCCTGGTCTCGTTACGAAAGGTGCCATCGCCCACATTGCGATACAAAACGTTTTGCCCCCATTGCGTAACAAACAAATCCGGGTAACCATGGTTATCGACATCTCCGACGCAAACGCCTTGACCCCAGCCGGTACGCGTTATACCGGCTTGGGCTGTTACATCCTCAAACTTGAGCCCTCCAAGATTGTGGTAAAGATAATGGCTCGGCTGTTTTGCATCCTTTTCGAGGCGGCCGGCGTTTACAAAGAAAAGGTCTGGCAAGCCGTCTCCGTCATAGTCGAAAATCGCAACCCCATTCCCCGTGGTCTCAACAATGTAGCCCTTCGTGGACTCTAAGCCAGACACGTTTACGCCGGTTAGCCCTGAACTGGAAGCGACGTCTCGAAAGTCAACAACGGGGGCTTTGGTGCCCGCCGGAAGAGGACGTGCCGGAACCGCTGTGCCACCGGTTGCCACTCCCTGTGCGAGGCCGATTCGGGTTGCGAAAACAAGGAAGGTTACTTGCAGAATTGATGGAAAGAGGCGCCCGACTCGTTTACGCATCGTGTTTTGGCGATCATACCATCCATAACCCCGCATCCCCCGCTCTGACTTCGAGCTTCAAGGTCGAGTTGTTCTGTTACGATTAGCAGCGATCATCTCTGGGGAAATTGGATGTTGTTTTGGAAAGTCGCTTGCGCCACTGCCTGCCTCGCTTGCTTCTTGGGCTTTTCGACTCTCGTGGCACAAACTGCTGCAAAGTGCCAAGGACCTGCCGAACTCGAGAGAGTGATTCGAACTCACCCGACGCCTGAAGCCTATGACGCCTTGGGCGCGTACTTCGGGCAGAGACAGCAACTCTCATGTGCCATTTGGGCCTTTGAATCTGCGGTCCATCTCGACCCTAACTCTTGGGAAGGGAATTTCAACGTTGCTCTCGCCTACCTTCAGAGTCAACAGCCTGAGAAGGCTGTCGGCGCATTGCGAGTCGCGATTTCGAAGAAGCCCAATGATCCTATGAGCCACACCGCTTTGGGTGTGGCTTTCACCCAGTTAAACAAAAATGAGGCTGCAATTCAAGAATTCAAACTGGCACTGAAGGCTGATCCCAAGTCGGTGCCGGCAGTCGACGGATTGGCCAAGGTCCTCATTTCCGAACAACGCTACTCAGCGGCTATTGCTTATTTAAAGAACGGTCCGGCGGACCCACAGTTGCAGAACGATCTGGCGGTGGCTTATTCAAAACACGGAGACGCAGCGGAAGCTGTCCAGTTGCTTTCGGAACTGGTGAAGCAAGATCCTTCCTCACCGCAACGGCACGCGGATCTGGGCATCGCCTACACGCAGCAATCAGAGTTTCGCTCGGCCGTGAATGAATTCCGCGAGTCGTTACGGTTGGATCCCAGCGACGACGTGGTTCGGCTTTCCTATCTCAAGGCTCTTCTGATTCTCGCGGAATTCGAGACCGCGCTCCCCGAAATTCAGTCTTATCTTCACCGAAAGCCGCGCGATTTTGAAGCACTGTACCTCATGGGTGTGGTCGATCGAGGGCTGGGAAAATACGCGGAGGCCGAAACCGTTCTTCGCCAAGCCGTAGCCCTAAATGGGAATGATTATCAAGCGAGGTACAACCTTGGGTGTGTACTTGCTAGGCTCGGAAAGGCACAAGAAGCGCTCGCGCAACTTCAAAATGCCCTCGAGCTCAGGCCAGATTCCACCGAAGCCCATTTCCAACTCGCGGGTGTTCAACGAAGTCTGGGACAAATGGACCAGGCCGAGAAGGAATTGGCAGCGGTTCAGGAACGAAAGCAGCAAGACGTTAAGGAGAATGTTGCCGGTACAAAGGTCAACGAAGCCAACGGCTTGCTGAGAGAAGGACAGTACGAGCGCGCTGCCGATCTCTATCGCCAATCTTTGGGAGAAGATCCAAAAAATGCCAAAACTTGGTATGACCTCTCCATGGCGCTTGACCTCTTAGGCAAAATCGCGGAGGAACGCGAGGCCCTTAAGAAAGCGGTTGTGCTCGATCCCTCCTTGGCTCGCGCTCACAACCAGCTGGGATTTCTAAGCCTGCAGGCTGGACAGGTCGTAGAGGCCGAAAAGGAACTCAAGGCTGCGATCAGCGCCGATCCGGGATTCGCTGAGGCGCAGAACAACTTGGGTGTGCTCTACGGACAGGAGGGGAAAAATCAGGAGTCCGAGCAACTATTTCGCAAAGCTACCGAGAACGATCCGCAGTATGCGCAAGCTTTCATTAACCTGGCCCTGATTTTCGCCGACCAGTCACGCTTTACGGAGGCTGAGCAGTCCCTTCGCAGCGCTCTCCAGATTGCGAAAGACAATCAACAGGCCCTCACTGTTTTGGCGATGGTGCTTGCGCGCAGCAAGCGAAACGAGGAAGCGGTCAGCTACTTTAAAAAAGTGATTTCGCTCGATCCCAGCTCATCGGGCGCGCATTTAAATCTGGGAATTGCGATGGCAGATGAGTTCAACCTAGAAGGGGCCTTGGCTGAGTTTTCCGAAGCCGTGCGCCTCGACCCGAACTCCGCTACAGCACACTACAACAAGGGAAGAGTTCTTCTCGACTTGCGCCGTGACGCGAGTGCCAGGCCCGAGCTGGAAGCTGCAGTTCGCTTGGATCCGCAGGCGGCCGAACCATGGTACTTGCTGGGGTTGATCGAAAAGTCTGCGGGTAACGCACCCCAAGCGGTGAAAATGCTGCAAAAGTCCGCGCAGTTAGATCCGAGAAATGCGGATACGCTTTTTGTCCTGGCACAAGAGCTCTTCCACGCCGGCGACCGCAACGCAGCGATTGAACAGTGGCGCAAAGCGATCGAGATCGATCCAAACCACTCCCAAGCGCTCTACAATCTGGCCCGCAGTCTGGCAGAAAACGATCCCGAGGAATCCAAGCGCCTGCAAGAGAGGTTTCAGACGTTGCAAAATCAATCTCATATCATGGATCAGGCGCAAACCCTTGGGAACTTTGCACTATCCTCGGCTGCCGCGCACGACTGGCCGCAGGCGATCTCACAGCTCAAAGAGGGAATTCAGATTTGCGGAACTTGCGCTGCCCTCGGGCACCTGCGCAAAGACCTGGGCCTCATCTACTTGCACTCCGGCGATGCCAAGAACGGTCTGAGCGAGTTGCAGCAAGCCAAAAAGCTCACACCGAATGATCCTGACATCGACAAGGCGATCGGAATCGCACAGGCGGCTCACAGGTGAACTGTTGTAAATTGTAGAACCATGCGCCGGATGTGGTGCGTTCTCGCCGTCGTTTTCTGGCTGACCCTACAACTCTCGGCGCAGGATCTCGATTCCGTACCCACCGTTCAAAGGCGCGATACGGTGACCCTCGCAGACCAGATGGCTGATTCTGCCGAGCGCTCCGCTTTTTTGGCTCTCTTCAAGCAAGCTTCCCCGGCCGAAATGCGTAGCCAGGCGAATCGATTTATTGCCCAGTTCCCTCAATCGGCGTTTCTGGCGCAGGCCTATGAGGTCGCTGCTCGCTCTAGTTTCGGCCTGGAAGAATATGACGCGGGACTGGACTACGCGCGGAAGTCTCTCACGCTTCTGCCAGAAAATCCTCTCTTGCTCGTGCCGGTCGCTGACGTGGAGGCTCGACAGCACTTTAACGCAGCGGCCATCGAGCATGCCCAGGAAGCCCTACGTGACCTGGAGGCGTTTGCAGGGCCGGCCTCCGTGCGTGATGAGGACTGGCCGATGGTGAAACGCAGATTGAAGGCCACGGCGAATTTCGCAAAGGGTCGCGCCGAGCTACAAGCAGCCATCAAAGAGCCGGCTGGCACGCGGCGTAAGGATCTACTTCGAGAGGCCGAAGCTTCTCTGGTGCAGGCGCGACAGTTGAACGCGGGCGATTTCGAGGTTGCCTATACATTGGGTCTGGTACAACTCAGTTCCGGGAACGCCTCGGGGGCGGCGGCCAACTTTGCGGCCGCCAAACAGGGCGGCGGCAGCCTCGAAGCAAAGGCGGATGAGGCTCTTCACAGTATCTATGGCTTGCTCTACCCGACAGCCTCAGTTCCCTACGAGAGCTTTGTTCTACAGGCTGAATATCCCTCGAGGTCTCTCCTGAAGGAGGCTTCTGACTCGCCTCACGACACGAGCCCCTCGGAACAACCACAGGGCGCATATTTCGGCTCTGAGTCGTGCAGACCGTGCCATGGCAAGATTTACAGCGACTGGACACAAACTGGGATGTCAAGAATGTTTCGCCCTTACTCGCCTCAGAATATAGTCGGAGACTTCAGCGTCGACAATCGGTTTTACCTCGGAGACGAGATCGAGTATCGCCTTGGAAAATTGCAGATTACCTCAGGGTCAAATCGAAAACTTTTCGCACGAATGGTGCTCCACGGCGAACGGCATTATTTCGACATCCTACAATCGGATGGGAAGTGGCACAGCTATCCTGTGGATTACACGATCGGATCAAAATTCGAACAAGCGTACGCAACTAAGCTGCCTAACGGCGAAATCCACGTTTTTCCAATCCAATACAACCTTGTGCACAAGCGGTGGGTTAACTTCTGGAGAGTGATTGACGGACCAGGCAGCAAGCGTGCGGATCCCAGGAACTGGGAGAAACTCGACGCCTCGACCAGCTATCAGGCGGTTTGTGCCGTATGTCACACCAGCCAGTTGAGAAATGTGAAAGGTGCAGGGTTCGACGTGAAAGATCTCGCATTCAAAGAGAGCGGAATTGATTGCGAGATGTGCCACGGCCCTTCGGGCGATCACGTGCTGGAAACCATCACAGGAGAGTACCATCCAAAGGCTCCACTCGATCCGCCGGTGAATTTCAGGAAAATTACAAGCAATCAATTCGCTGCCATTTGTGCGCAGTGCCACATGCAATCAGCCATACGCGAGCCAGGCCCGAACGGCGAATTGAACTACTCGAGCACCGGCGACTTTTTTGGCCGGCACGCGAGGGGGCCTTTTGGCGAGTTCTCGCGCAAAGGTTTTTTCAAAGATGGACGCTTCCGCCAAACCACGTTCCTGGTGGAGTCGCTCGAGCGCTCTCAGTGTTTCAAGAACGGTGAGGTGAATTGTGGGAGTTGCCATGATCCCCATAGCCATGATGCGGCCTCGAACCCAAACTCTTTGAAGTTCCGCGGCCAGCCGGATCAGATGTGCACAGGCTGCCACGCACAATTCCAAGACAAAGAAGCTCTCACCCGCCACTCACACCACCCGGCGGCTTCCGAGGGTAGCCGGTGTGTTTCTTGCCACATGCCGCGAATCATGCACGCACTTTTATTTGAAGCTCGCTACCATCAGATTGATGACATTCCCAATGCAGAGTTGACCAAGCGATTCGGTCAGGAGGAGAGCCCGAATGCATGTCTGCTTTGTCACTCAAAACAGGATGCGGATTGGGTCCAGCGGCAATTGTCAAGCTGGAAGTCGCCGCGGCCGGGCGCGAATTAGCTGCACGCGAGAAAGCCTCAGTGTGCCCACACAACCAAGGCAGATTCCATAAACGAATTCGTGACGTGAACGAGTGTCTGCTCCGCAAGCTGAGGGTTACCATACCGCAGAACTTCAATGATGAACCGATGCAGCGGCAACTGCTTCTTCCACGGGCTGGTATCAAGATGTTTGGCTGCTGCTCGCATATGGGTAAACGCGTATAGCGGTAGCAGCAGCCGTTCACCGTGATCTTTCAAGAAAGGGTTGTCCGCTTTTTCGAGTAACAGAAGGTGGAAATGCTGGACGCGTTCGAGGACATCAGTTAGACTTCCCGACGCAATCGCAGCTTCGATGTGCGCGAGCGCGGCTTCGAGATCGTCGAGCCGAGGCTTACGCTCAGAAATGATGCGCGCGGCCAACCCTTCCAACACGCCCCGCAGCTGATAAATGTGAATGATGTCGGCATCGTCAAGTTTCAACACCCGCGCGCTTCGCCCGTGCCCCTTGGTGACAAAGCCTTGTGCGGCAAGAATGTTCAGTGCTTCACGGACTGAGATCTGCGCAACGCCGTATTCGCGGGCCCACTTACCTTCCACAATCTTTTCGCCCGGTGCGATCCTCGCCGAGAGGATTTCTTCCCGCAAGCGTTGCGCAACGTTTTCCTTCAACAGGCCACGTGAAATTCCAACGGAGTCCTGTTGCGGTTCCGATTGCATAAGTTTGTACTGTAACACGGCCTGCACAACCGTCAGTCCGCGAGCCCTCAAGTAAGTCGCAGGCAAGCAACTGCGAAGGACTTGATCAACGGAGTACAATCTTTTCCCGCATGTCCCAAACCGGATGCGCGCGGAGGCAGCAAACATCATGAGAGATAGAGGGACCTCAAGACGTGAGTATTTGAAGTTCATGGCGGCAACGGCGGGATTAGCCACTGCCGCACCCTTGGCGTTTTCGCAGGGAGGCCATCTGAAAACAGAACCATCGTCTGGTGCGCCACCGCGGCATGAGCAGCGAATCCAGTGGTGGCAAGAGGCGAAATTTGGCATGTTCATCCACTGGGGGCTGTACTGCCTGATTGGTCGTCATGAGTGGGCGATGGAGATGGAAGGAATACCGGTTCCGCAATATGAAATTCTCGCCAAGCATTTCAACCCCAAGCCAAATGCAGCGCGGGATTGGGCGCGATTGGCAAAAGCGGCGGGTCAAAAGTATATGGTGATGACCACCAAGCACCACGAGGGGTTTTGCAACTTCGATACGAAGCTGACCGACTACTGTGCTCCGAAGCAGGCTGCAGGCCGCGATTTGGTGCGTGAGTTTGTCGAAGCTGCCCGCTCGGAGGGTTTGCGCGTGGGTTTCTATTACTCCCTCATGGACTGGCACCATCCCGACGGTTCGAAATGCGCCACCGATGAAGCTGCTCGCGGGCGTTTCGTTGCCTATACCCATGGTCTGATCCGTGAGCTCATGACGAACTATGGCAAGATCGACATCCTCTGGTACGACGTTGATTGGCCGCTCACGCCTGAGCAGTGGGATTCGCAAAAGATGAACGACATGGTTTTCGACCTCCAGCCTGACATCATCGTGAATAATCGCAACGGGCTGCCCGGTGATTTCTCCACACCAGAGCAGGAAATCCGCGCTGCAGACAGGGGCCGAGCATGGGAGGCATGCATGACCTTGAATGACAGTTGGGGATACCACAAGGCAGACGACAATTGGAAGTCTCCGAAGACGGTAGTGGACAACCTGATCACATGTGCCCACGGGGGAGGCAACTACTTACTGAACATCGGCCCGAAACCAGACGGTTCAATCCCGGAAGAATCCTCGGAAATTCTGCAAGCCGTGGGGAAATGGACGAACGCAAATGGTTCCGCGATCTATGGAACGGAGCGATGTGACTTGCACGGGCACGTTTATGCTGGCTTTACGCAACGCGGAAATACCGTCTACGCTCACGTGAACAAGTGGCCCGGAGACACTCCTGCCGAGCAATGGCTCACTTTTTATCAGCCGTCCTCGGTTATCTCTTTTGGCGGTTTTCGAACGAAGGTGAAGTCAGTGCGCACTCTGGTGGGGGACAAGCCCCTCACATTTGCCCAGGATGACCTCTGCCTGCGGATCACGGGGTTGCCGGTGTCTGCTCCCGATGAACCTGCAACTGTCCTCGTCATTGATTGCGACGGTCCGCCAGTCATGGACCGGGATTACGTTAGAAGGAATAGACCTCGCTTCAA
>Ga0097620_100001668_pt1 | contig 22611 bp, 14 predicted proteins | sample KBSSwiS22_FD_77030 | JGI IMG/M metagenome (GOLD analysis project Ga0097620, IMG submission 77030) | Switchgrass rhizosphere microbial communities from Kellogg Biological Station, Michigan, USA - KBS Switchgrass S2-2 (version 2) (version 2) | ecosystem: Host-associated > Plants > Roots >...
GCTTCACTGATGCCGAGCTTGCGACACACTTCCGCAACCGTGACGCCGCTCTCGGCCTGCTGCAACGCAAACACGATCTGTGATTCGGTGAACTTGGACTTTTTCATGGCAATCGTCAGGTCTCCCATCCTGTCATAATTGCCCGCTTTTCTCTAAGTTATTTTGGTAGGGTTTTTCGGGAGGAGGTCAGTATTTCTCGTAAAAAACATCCCCTGCGTACTTGAGCACTTTCTCGATTTTGAGCATGTCACACCTCTCTCTCGCGTTGGTCTCCTTCGCATGAAGCGAGGTGACGGTGCGAGGCCCCACGATCAACGGCAACGAACATATTGAAAAAAATACCTTCAGGAGAAGGACTGTACCTGGTGAGTGTGCGAGGACGCAGAGGCTCATTATGAGGTCAGACCTTCGTAAATGCGCGGACAATAATTCCCTAATCGCTGAAAGTCAATAGGTAGGTAGGGAGAGCATAGGTAGGGAGAGCACTAGGGACGAGCAACACCAGCTTCCCTACAGATCAACCGTCACGAAACTACTCCGTCACGTAGTCGAATTGAACGAAAGGCCGGATATAAGGAGTCCCGCATCTTTCACGCATCTAACATTGAGGGTAGACGGATTTAAAACTAACGGAAAAAGAGCAAAGGCTTGGTAGAATTCGGGTTACGGAACAACATGCCGGGGTGGCGGAATGGCAGATGCGGCGGACTTAAAATCCTACATCCGGCTTCTTACCTGGTGATACAAAATGATACTAAGCAATATTTATCGACGTTGCAGCCGTCAAAGTAAGGGTACGTCCTGCTTGGTATCACTAGGTAATTGGCTCATCTTTGGCTCATCGGGCCGCTTCCTCTCGGCGGTAGTCTACTTTAAATACTTCGGCCTATGTCAATCGGTCTATTGCAATTTAACGGAAGGTGTCTTAATGTGACGCCCACCTGTTAGAAATTAGAAGTACCAGTTGAAATCGTCTTAACCCGGTTTCGTAGTTCAACTCGTCATCCGTCGGTTCACAGCTTTCCACTTGGATTGGTCGCACTGAAATGTATCTAGGTTTTTTCGCCGCTTTCTGCAGGCGATTTCTTTAGCGCCCTTCCAGGATAAGGATTTTCGACGCTTCGGCTTCTTTCTCATCGGGCCGCGGGCGACGAGCAGATGGGTGCGGTCTCCAAGTCCGCACTGACTATTTCAGGGCTTCACAAATACGTTCGGTCTTGCCTCGTGCGACGAATTACGCGGGACCGTCTTAACCGGTCGCCGCGGAAATCGGTGGTCCAACAGACTCAAGCTAATGATGAACAACTTAACTGAAGAAGAGAAGATCGAAGCGCCACAACCGGAAACCGATGTCGCACCGAAACCGGAATCTCCAGATGCGGCAGGTGAGCAGTCCGTTGAAATTGAAGAGAGCGCTTTGCCCGACGTCCAAATTCCTCCCCACGAAGAGGACCATCAGATTATTGCATTGCTTAGCAGTCTTTTGGATGAATTACGTGAGACGAACAGAATCTCGCAACAGCGGGAGTCAGTTATCGACAGGTTGCACCGTGAAAATCAACAACTGAAGCAGGGTGAACTCCAACAGGCACTACTACCGATCTTCCGCGACTTAATCAGACTCTATGACGACTTGAAAGCAACCGCCGCGAGCTATGCAGAGCAAATGACGACCGAAAGCGAGAAGTTTGTCAAAGACTGGAACTGTTACAGAGACACCGTCACCGATATTTTATATCGACATGGGGTAGAAAAAATCGAAGCCCTTATAGGCGCAGAATTTAATTCCAAAGAGCACAAGGCAGTAGCCGCGATTCCCTCAGCAGATTTAGAGCAGGACCGAAAGATATCGAAGATCGTCCGCGACGGATTCAGGACTGAAGATAAGATCATCAGGAACGTCGAAGTCGAGGTCCTTCGCTATGTGGCCCCAGAAGTTGAGGCAGCGGAGCCGAACGTCGCGGAAATAGACGTCAGTAAGCAACCGGAGGCTAAATGAACTCGAAGAAAATCATCGGCATTGATTTGGGCACGACCTACTCTTGCGTCGCTTACATCGACGAGTACGGTAAGCCCGTTGTCCTACAGAACAGCGATGGGAAATTCACTACTCCTTCAGCCGTCTATTTCGAGAACGATCAGAATATCATCGTCGGAGAAGAGGCCAAGAACGTCAGCAAAATCTATCCCGACCGCGTTGTCGAATGCGTCAAGCGAGGCATGGGCGATCCTGATTACAGCTTCACTGTTGACGGAAAACCATACCGTCCGGAAGAGATCTCAGCCTACATTCTCCGCAAATTAACCCTGGATGCTTCGCAGGCTCTTGGCGAAGCGATAACCGACGTGATCATCACCGTCCCAGCCTACTTCGGGGATAATCAGCGTAAGGCGACCATAGCTGCGGGCGAATTGGCCGGACTTAATGTGCGGCACATCCTCAACGAGCCGACGGCCGCCGCCATCTTCTTCGGCCTCGTTAAAGCGCAGGAAAATCAGGTCGTACTGGTCTACGATCTCGGTGGTGGCACGTTTGACATCACAGTTATCGCCCTGAAAGACAAGAACATCGATGTCGTGGCGACGGGTGGGAACTTCTACCTGGGTGGAGCGGACTGGGACAAACGGTTGGTCGAGTATTTCGCTGCGGAATTTAATAACGAGTATCCGAACGTCAGCAGCCCGCTCGACAGTTCGCACTCCGCACAGGACCTTTTGAAAAAATCTGAGGAAGCGAAGATCAGTCTAACCAACAAAGAGAAATATCGACTCTCCATGTCACACGAGGGCGAGCGCGCAACCATTGAGCTGACCCGCGACAAGTTCGAGGAACTGACATTAGACCTGTTGGAACGTACCATCACTATGACACGGGACGTGCTCGAAGAAGCCAAGGGTAAGGGATGTCACAAGATTGACCGAATCATCCTCGTCGGCGGTTCGAGCAAGATGCCTTACGTGGCGAAAAGAATTCAACAGGAGTTTGGTCTCGAGCCTCAGCTTCTGGAGCCAGACCTGGCCGTTGCCAAGGGTGCGGCGTCGAGTGGCGTGGGTACGCTGGCGGGTGAGCTGCTGGCAGAAGAGCTGTCCAAAATCAAGAATGTTCCGAAGGACGAAATCAACCTGGAGAACATCGACGAGAAGGACTTGCAGCGGGCCGCACAGAACGTCGCCGAGAACGCGGGGGATAGTCTCCGATTAGGAGGCAAGGAGTTGATCGACCTGGCTACACGGAAAATCACCAACGTCTGCTCGAAAGGGTTTGGGATAGTCGTGTCTAAGCGGGAGAGCGACGAAGATTTCGTCGCCTTCCTCATTCACAAGAATACGTCACTACCGGTCGAAATCACGCAGGAGTTCGGAACCAGGTTCGATAACCAGTCGAGCGTCGAGTTGCAAGTCATGGAGCAAGCGGGTGAGAGCGAATCAGCGAGCCTTGACGACAATACCTCGATCGGTTTTGGCGACCTCGTGGGCATCACACCAAATCTGCCAGCAGGGTCACCAATCATCGTCACCTTCCGGCTTGGCGAGGATGGAACGCTGAAGGTCAGAGGGTTTGAGCCTTCATCGAATAAGGATTTGAACTTTGAAGTCAAGGTCGAGGGCGGAGTGATGAGCCGTGAGGAGATTCAGGAGAAGCGCGGTTTGATCTTAAAGCAGAACGTTATTTAAGCAACCTCCGTCCAGCGAAGTTAGGAAGCAAGGGCCAATGCTCGCTTCTAGGCCCATCGGTAAGATTCACTGCGGTCCCTCAGTAATACGACCGCACACAATTTTCGAATAGCTGCGCATGCAGGTCAGGTCCTGATTGCAGGAGACTGAAGGTATGTGGACTTTTGCTCCCGACAAATATCAAAAAGAGGTTTTAGCCCCCGCGGTTGACGAGTTCAAGAAAACCAGTGGTGCGGTATTGCCGGATATCTTTGAGAGATATGCGCTGCCACTTGATACCTCGGATACGAGCGTCATTCAACAGGCCACAGCGTCAGTCTTCGCTTTTTGGAATAACAACATCGAACACACGAAGTTCGGGAATCTGTTGCGAGTATTGCGCGCAGAACATCCAGAGAGCGTCCAACAACTTCTTGATAAGCCGGCGCGCGACGCTCTATGCGAACTCACCAAAAGCGAGCGGAAGAAGAGACAGGAAAAACGGTTCGACAACCTGGACAAAGCTGTAAAGGTGCTATCCGCCAAGGGCTACCTGAGTCCTCAGGAGAAGGATTCCCTTGTCAACAAATTCGAGACTGCTGAGTTGACCGAACAGGAAATCCTCTCACGGGTCAACGTCCCGATTCAGGAAAAGGTCTTGAAGCCGCCCGAGCAGGGCTTAGATTCCGCGACGCGGGAGAAGATTCGCAGCAACCTCGCCACTCTTCATAAGTCCAACCTCTTTGTGTTCCTCGAAGTCAGGCGTGGAATCTCCGCGGCTGAGTTGGAAACGAGGCATAAGGAACTGAGTGCTGAATGGGCCAAGAGGAAGAATGACAATAAGAAAATATCCGCCAACGCTCTGCTCGGGATCGTCAAGAGCACATTACTCGTTGAAGACGGGTTGGAGAAATACGAAAAGGCTCTCGTTTGGGACGTAATCGATGACGAACTAAGGACGCAGGTCGAATGGGCGGCGTTCGACAAGAGGATTTCCCGCGAGGAATTTGAGGCCATCGTTGATCATGGGATTAAAGTCGGACTGAGTAAAGAGCAGGCGTCCGAAGCCATCTTGTGGTTGGCATATGAGAAGGGGGCGGTGGTCGAACTCTCCGAACGGAAAGACACCGTCATCTGCGCCAAGTGTTATGCCAACGTCCCCAAAGAAAACAATAAGTGTACTTCGTGCGGTGAAGACCTATGGACGGTCTGCCCCAAGTGTACGACTAAGCTCGCGTTGAGCAGCACGGCCTGTGGGAACTGTGGCCACGTCACGGCGGATCGTTACCGGGTGAATCTGCTTATTCGAAAGTGTCAATTCGCGCTTGACGAGAAGAAGTTGAAAGAGGCCCTTGACTTCGCCCGCGAAGCAGAACGCATCTGGGGACGCGCCGACGATGTAGCGGTAATGCTCAACAAGGTCGAGTTGCTCATCAAACAGGCTGAGGCTTACCGCAAAGATTACGATGCAGCTTGGACGCAGAAGAGATTTCTTGCCGCTCGCGACAGCCTGAGGATGCTTGTAGGCCTCAGCCCGCACTATAAATCGTGGGATGGCAGGACACCCGAAGAGCTACAGCGCGAACTCGAACTTCAATTCCAGAAGGTTGAGCAACTCTTTGCAAAGGGCCGCCAATATGAAGACCAGAAGAACCTCGATGAAGCGATCCGGGTTTACCAGGAAGTCCTGAATACCGCAGTTGATTTCGAAGACGCTCAGAAGCGCCTGAAGAAATATCCACCCGAACCTGTGAGCGGCTTAACCGCGACTGCTTACGAGGGTGGCATCGTTATCAAGTGGGACGAAAGCCCTTCAGCGGGCAATCTCGACTATGTGGTCGTCCGCTGTGAAAACCGGTCTCCTGTCGCTGCCTCGGATGGAGAGCAAATTGCCAAAACTCTCTCTAACACCTTCTGCGACGAGAAAGTACGCCCAGCAAGTTTTGTTTACTACGGCGTCTGCGCCGTACGCGGCGGAGCGTACTCACCTTGCGTAGTCTCCGAAGGCGTTCTGTCGATTAAAGAGGTCGAAAACTTTTGCCTTGAAGCCGGAGACGCCACAATCCACGGAAGGTGGAAGTTTGACGTCGCAGAGGGAAAGGTGCGCGCCCTTTGTGGGAACGAGTCCTTGCTACGGAAAGGCATGGGCAGAGAGGTTCCGTTAACAAGCCTTCACACCTTCACCGACAATCGACTGAACAATGGAGAGGCTTACACATACCGCGTCTTCGTCGAGTATCAAAATCCTAACGGTAAGATCTTCACCACCACAGGCAAGTTCGCTTCAGCTACACCCGCAGTTCCTCCACCGGCGATAGAACGCTTTGAGATCAGCTCAGAAAACGGGGAGCTTAATTTCCGTTGGGCTCCGCCGTCATTCGGAAGAGTAAGCATCTATCGCCTCTTACAAAAGCCGGAGTGGGAGTGCGGGACCTTGATTCCCTCCGCTCAACTGGCAAAGATCGGAAATCCTATCCAGAGCAAGAGCGAGTCGATGGCGGTCGATTCGCCGTTGGCGAGCGGCGAGGTCTACTACACACCATTCACCGTGGCTGGTGATGTCGTAGCGGTCGGCCAGACGAAGCAGTTTATTGCCGCCGAAGAAATCTCTGGTCTGAAGGTCGAAGACTTTGGCTCCTATTTGCTGTTGCGCTGGAAGTGGTCGGGCAGTTTCAAGGCGGTCACGGTTGCTTGGCGACACGACCACTACCCGGTTGATGTGCACGACCAACAGGCTACCAAACAAACCTTGACCAAATATGAGTATGACGCAACCGGGGGCTTCAGAATCCCAACGCCGAAGAAGGAGCCTTACAAGTTCACCGTCTTCACCGTCACCGAGCGCGACGGCAGACTAATTCATAGTGTCGGCCTAAATAAGGATTGCAGCGCCGAGATACGGACGCGTCCTACCATCAAAGTAAATTACTCCGTCAAGGCGAAAGGCTGGTGGCGGAAGAGCTTCATCGTCTCCCTTACTGGCGAAGAGCCGGTCGCGGCGCTCCCGGAACTGTTAGTCATAGCCAAGCCCGGCGAGACGCAGCCTCTTGAGCTTGATGACGGCCGGATCGTCGCGCGCATTAAGAACGCCGTCCTCAACCCCCCGTTGCCTTTCGAGTACGAGTTTGAAATCTCAGAGCTAAAGCGCCCGTTCTTTCTGCGTCTGTTCTTCGCCACGCCCGACGCCTACGACACGTACAAGCTATCTGATCCTCCGCCGAAGCAGTTAAAGGTGAAGTGAGTGATGAGCAAACTGACCTGCCCTTACTGTTTTGAACGGTTCTCCTTCTCCCGGATCGAATTTCGTTGTCTGGGCACTAATCCGGCCCACTGTCCTTTCGAGCCGGACGAGAAGTTGGCACGGTATGAAAAGCTTTCCATCCCACCACTACGTGGCCGCATCTTCAAACTCGACTCAACGGTATGGCGGACTCTGCGACGAAGCATCACCGGCGCCTCGGGGAAGGCGGTGCGCTGCTCGTGCGGCGAGCGCACTTGGGAGGTCTGTCCCTTCTGCCATCACGATCTGCCTACCGGCTTCGCTGAGGTTAAGACGAAGACCATCGCACTCATCGGTGCGAAGGATTCTGGTAAGAGCAACTACATCGCCGTCCTCATCCATGAGCTGTTCAGCGACAACATCGGGGCAAAATTCGATTCCTCGATATTCCCCTGGGATAAAGATTGGCAAGGTGAAGACACCCCCAAGAGGTATAAAGAGCATTTTAGGAAATATATCTACGACGATAACATCGTCATCCCCGGCACCGCCTCGGCACGCACCCAAACCAACAAACCTCTTGTCTACAAATTCGATGTGAGCCGCCGAGCCTCACTTTTCGGTCGCGGGCGCAAGCGCAGACACGTCAGCATCATGGCTTTCTTCGACACTGCGGGGGAAGATCTCGACAGTATCGACGTGATGTCCACTGAGGCGAAGTACATCGCCAATTCCGACGGCATCGTCCTCCTGCTCGACCCTTTACAGATGTCCGATGTTAGAGATCGTTTGAAGGCCTCCATCAATCTGCCGGGGAAATACGCCGAGCCGATACACATCGTCGCGAAGACTATCGAGTTGATACAAAGGTTCAAGGGTCTGAGCGGCCAGAAAACGAAAATCGATATACCCCTTGCCGTCACCTTCTCGAAGGTGGACGAGATCCTACACTTCTTCGACGTGGGCTCACCCATCAGACAGGCTTCAAACCATGACGGCTACTTCGATGTGACGGATGCCGAGATCGTCAGTGAAAACATCAAGGCGCACCTCGAGAAATGGGAGGGTGGGAATATGAATCGTGCGTGTAAGAAGCATTTCCGCACCTACAGTTATTTCGGCATCTCTGCCTTGGGGGCCTCGCCCGACGCAAGCGGTCGTCTGGCGATGGGAGCGGCCCCATTCCGCGTCGTTGATCCTATCCTCTGGATTCTGTACCGGCAGGGAATCATCCCTGGAAAAAGGAGCAACCACGGATGAGTTTTCGACAGCTTTATTACACCGCCTGCGATAAGGGCCTGAGCCCGGGAGCAGGATTTCAGTTCAACGCCGCCAGCCCTGACATGAACCCCATGACGCTGCAAAGGATTGAAAGGCTGGGCTCGTACGCGGCCCCACGCTCGGCTCCGCTGCGACCGACGCCGGAAGAGCTTGAACGATTTCCTATCTCCCTGTTCTTCTATACTCTGGAAGACGACGGAGTAGTCCTGGGCCAGGCCAAATATATCGGCCTGATGGCCGATGGTCGTTATGGCAACTTCTTCGCCCACTCCCTCGTCACCGACGATCCTTACTCCGACTTTTTCCGTGACGACCAACTCTTCCCGATCGAGACTTGGTTGTCGGAATGTTGGGTGACGACGGAGCACGACTCGACCGTCCTGCCGGCGCTCAAAAAAATACCCTTCGGCAATGCCATCAATTTCGCCAAAGTTCAGGAGTTTTTAAGAGATCCCGCACGTCGGGAAATTCTGCCACGCTACCTGAGCGCCGTGACCGAAGCGCTGAAGACAAACAGGCGAATCATTCTCATCGACGATAACGATAGCGTCGCTCTATGGATTGCTGCCGCCTCTTACGTGCTGCCTTATCACCTCGTCTTAAGGCTGACGTTCAGCACCTACGTCCAGAATCCTTACAACACGGACGCACTCATTACGGGCACCACCGAAGATTCGAGTTTCAACTTTGCCCCGCATGAGATCGAACACCTGTTCTCTGTCTTTGACATAAAGAGCGAACGCTTCACACCAATTGATCCCAATGGCTTCGCAGTGAAGGCCGCGTACTTATACCAACAAACTTACGGCAAAGTGATTACCGGATTCCCGGTTTTCGTCGAGCAGACAGCGCCGGACATGTCGGTCGAAGAATTGGAAGACGCCTTATCGACCTACTGTTATTTCGAGAACCAGCATGTACCCGACGTAAACGATGTGAGAGTCCTCGCCTGGTCGTCCCGGCACTTAACAACACTCGCCGACAAAGACTTCACCAACCTGTTCAACACAATCGTCGGTAAGGGCGAGATCGAGGTGGAGATTCTGCGTGCGGCGACAGATTTTTATCTAGCGGCGCTGAACTCCAGTATCGACACCCCTGCAGGCCGCCAGGCGAATGATCTTTACGTGCGATGGCTGATTACCGAGGCAAGCCGCAATGTTGACCCTGTCCTGCTAAATGAGACGGCCGATAGACTGCCGGTCCAGACTTATCAAGGTGATGGCGCCGAGAGTATTTTCAAAGAGTGGTTGAGGCACTTGAAGGACGCTGACCGGCCGACGCGGTTCGCCGCCATACTACGGCTCGGCGACCGGATAGGATTCACCGAAGAAGAGAACGACATCCTACTCTGGCTCGGGAAGAATGTCGCAGCAGCCTGGCTCACAAATGCACCGCTTCAGCAAAGTATCAGAGAGATTTCCAGTAAGGGCGGCGGGAAGTGCATACTCGAAGGCATCGCGGCGTTCCTGGTCGAGCACGTCGACAACCTACAACTCTTCGCGTCGTTTCCGACCTTAATCTCCGACGCCGACTCCTATAGCGTTCTATCGAGTTACGCAGTAAAGACACAAAATCTGCCGTTGTATCTGCGTCTCAGCGGCCTGAAGGTCAACCTTGAGGGGTCCGAACGGATCGAGGCTCTAACTGCCCAAATGGCAGACATCCAAACCTCCTTCAAGACTGGCATCAGTGTGGCGATCATGCAGACGGCGTTCAACTCGATCTGGTTCGAGCACGCTCCGACGTTAGATGAGGCGTGCAAACTCCTCTCTCCGCCACTTTACGACTACGTCGTCAAGAGTGAAATTCCGAGCCGCTTGATTAGCTCACTGAATTTCAGTGACGTGGTTCTGACCGCACAACAGATTGAATTGATTGAGAAGTTAAATACCGATGCAGTCTTTTCCGCGGTCGACGACAGAGCCAAAGTGACGATCACCGCTTACGCGATGGCGGGCGAATTCCAGAGCACGCCTGACAATATAGACAGGACGAACGCGAGTCTATATCTGCAGTGGCTGACCATTAACAGCCGGCAACTGCCTCAGATCGCTCCGCGCCTATTTGAATTCCTCGGCCGAAAATTCATAACGGTCAAAGACGGTCAACTCCACGCTCAGATGCTGCCGGACTACTTAAAGGAGAACAGCTTCCTACAAAGTTATCAGCAGGAAATCCAGGAGCTTTCGCGTATCAGGAAAAGTCATCAGGAGCTCGCCCGCCTGGTAGAAATTTGGACGCAGGCAACAAGACACAAAAGGGCCATGGAGTCTCACCTGCAGAACTGGATTGCTTTGATCTTAAAAAACCTGTCGCGGAAAGACATCGAGAAGCTGGAGGCTGCGCTGAACGACGATACGTTCAGAGTCTGGGCGCGGATGAAGCAGCGAATCGAACTCGAGCAGAAGAGCACTGTCGGACGCTTCTTCGACAAGATTCTCGGACGCGACTAACGACACCAATAACCAGATGAAAAACTCTCCAATCATTGGCATCGATCTCGGCACGACAAACTCCGCTGTAGCCTATATCAATCCCGCGTACGACAAGCCCGAGGTTATCCCGAACTCGGAGGGAAGGAACATCACGCCGTCCGTCGTGCAAATCAAAGCTGACGGAAGCGTCATCGTCGGTGAAACAGCAAAACAGGAGATCGCCATCGAGAAGGAGAACACGGCCCAGTTCTTTAAACGCGATATGGGAAGCGCCGCGGTCTACAACTATCGTGGGCGCGACTACACTCCGACCCAGCTATCGGCCGAGGTACTGAAGAGACTCAAAGCTGACGCGGAAGAATTCCTCCAAACCGAAGTCCGTCAGGCCGTGATTACTGTCCCAGCCTACTTCCACGACAAGCCTCGCGTCGCCACGCGTCAAGCTGGGGAGCTAGCCGGCCTGGAAGTTTTGCAAATGATCGACGAGCCGACGGCGGCTGCTGCCGCCTACGGCTGCAACCGCTCGGACAAAGATGAAACGGTTTTGGTCTACGACCTTGGCGGGGGCACTTTCGATATCTCACTTGTCAGCATACACGGCGGAACAATCAAGGTTATCGGCACGGACGGCAATCATTATCTCGGTGGCAAGAACTGGGACGACGCCGTCCTGAAGTACTTGAGCGAGGAGTTTGAGAAGCGGCATGGCTTTGACCCTCTCGATGAGCCGTTCTCTTTTCAGGACTTGCTCGTTAGGGCCGAGGAGACCAAGAAAGTTCTGTCTAGCAGAAACAGCACAGCAGTCACGGTCAACTGCCGCAGCGTCATGGACCGCATTGAAGTCACGCGCGAAGTTTTTGAGTCAAGGACTTCTGAACTGCTGGCGCAGACCGAGATGCTGATCCAGCAGGTCATCGAAGATACCGGGTACGGCTTCGATCAGATCGGCAGTGTGCTAATGGTCGGCGGCTCCACACGAATGCCCGCCTGTACCGACCTCATCCGCAAACTGACCGGTAAAGTTCCTAACACCTCGATCAACCCCGATGAGTGCGTGGCAGTGGGAGCGGCGATACAGGGAGCCGAGTACCGCGCCGCCGGCGAGAACAAATTTTTCCTCTCCGGCAGCCGGATTCACAGTGCGACGAGCCACAGTCTGGGCATGGTCGCGGTCAGTGCCGACGGCAACAGATTCATCAACAGCGTCATCATCCCGAAAAACAAACCGATTCCTTCGAGTGAAGTCAGGCCTTACCAGGCGGCCACTCGGGAACAGGGCGACAACCGGATCACAGTCTACGTGACTCAAGGTGAGGGAGAAGATTTAGATAACTGCTCGTTCGTTGGGAAATACACAATCAGTCAAATCCCATTCGAGAAGTCCGGGAAGTCCGTGCTCGACATCAGCTACGAATACGACCGGAGCGGGATCGTCCGTGTCTCTGCCGTTCACAAAAAGACCAAAGCTCCGTTGTCCGTCGCCGAAGAACCTCTACCTGAAGACATGTCATGGGTCTTCCAGTCACCGCGCCTGCTCGTTCCTCCCCACAAGACGATCTATTTGGCCATCGACCTATCAGGCAGCATGAGCGGCACCCCGCTCAAAAACGCGCAGGAAGCGATGGTTGGATTCGTTCAGAACTCAGATTTGGCGAACACTTCCATTGGTTTAATTGCCTTCGCTGATCGCGTGCAGCTCGTGGTTTCCGCCTCGCAGAACGCCAAAGAGATATTGCGTGCGATTGATTCCTTGAAGATCGGGCTCGTTGGTGGCGCCAATTCGGGTCAGCCTTTCGATCTCACCTTTGAACAACTCGGCAGCATGAAAGGTCCTCGCTTTCTGGTCGCGCTGACCGACGGTGTGTGGTCACGCCAGGATCACGCCGTCGAAAGGGCCAAAAATTGCCACAAGGCCGGAGTCGAAATCATCGCGATCGGCTTCGGAGACGCCGACGAGAAGTTCCTTCGGCAGATTGCCACTTCAGACCAATCCATCCTCCTGTCAGGCAGTACGGAGCTCACCGCCGCATTCGAGAATATCGCTCAAGTGTTGGTTGAAGGCGTGGATCGGTCATCACTCACTGGCCTGTTCCTGAAAGGGGGACGCTGATTATGTCAAACAAAGACTCGGACAAAGCAATCGGCTATGTCATTCTCGCTGTAATAGCCCTGTGCATTTACATCGGCATAATTATCGCTTTGTTTTGGCTAGCCTTGTATGTTTTGTTCCCGATCGGCTGCATCGTCTTTACCGGCGCAGTTCTCTTCAATTACGTGAAAGTGATGTATGAAGAATTGATTGTTGGTAAGGGTTGGACTGACAGTCCCACGGGAGACGAGCCTGCCTTCAAACAATACTTTTTCCGGAAGGCGTTTTACGATTACGGCGAAGTTGTGAAAAAAAGCGGGGTGAGGAATTTAGCCGTACTTGAATGGATGAAAGAGCGCGGATTACAACTTTTCCAACCGAATAAGATCCTATGGTTTACCTGGCCGCTGGCGCTTTGTTACATCGCCATAGTGCTGGCAGGCACGCTCGCAGGGGCGCTGGCTTATGTGATTTTCGGGCTGGTCCATCTGACGATAGTGTTAGCCACTGCGGCGCTGGCGGTCGCGGCGGCCTACACACTGAGAGGCGTTGAGCTCCTGGTGATGCTCAAGCGCCGCATCTCGCTTAAGTGTCCGAACGGCGAATGTCACGGAGACATTTCACTGCCGTATTACGTCTGCCCGAACACTCCTTGCGGGGCTAAACACGAGAGACTGCTGCCCGGCAGCTACGGAGTTGTCGAACGTCAGTGCCAGTGTGGCGCGTGGCTGCCTACCTTGTTCCTCTTCGGTCGTAACCAGTTGCCCAGCTACTGCCCCGACTGTAACAAGCCGCTCAACCCGAGCATGGGAGTCACTCGAAATATTCACATCCCGATCATTGGCGGGCGTTCGGCGGGCAAGAGTCACTTCCTTGTGGCGGCGATGATGGAAATTCATCAAAAGGCGGACGAGGGAAAAGTGAGCGTGGCGTTCGTTGATAAGAAGTCTGAGGATGACTACCTCAAGTGGAAGCGGTATTTTGAAAGCGGAACCACTGTAGATTCCACTCTCGTCAAATCACCCGACGCTTTTCTTGTAAATATCAACTCAGGCCGCGACGACTGTCTCCTCTATGCCTATGACCCCGCGGGCGAACTGTTTCAGCAGACGGACGAGATGGGGAGTCAGGAGTATTTCGACTATGTAAACGGCATTGTCTTTCTGATCGACCCGTTCTCCATTCCGTCTGTGCAGAACAAGTTTCAGAAACAATTGAGCACCGAGAAATCTCGGATCAGGCCAAGCGCGCTGGCTCCACAGGACGTTTACTCAAACCTGCTGCAAATCATACAGAAGCAGCAAGGGGTTGGCCGCCCCTCTCGTAAACTCTTATCGGTTGTACTCACCAAAACAGACGCCTTCAACATCTCGGACGAGATTCGGCAGCTCGCTTCTAGTCAGCCACCTTCTGATACTAACGGCAAGCAGACTCCCGAGTCGTATGCCGTTCGCTCCTGGCTGGAGAAAAACGGCGAGGGCAATCTGCTCCGCGGTATCGAGCAGGATTTCAAAAAAGTCTCATACTTTTATTGTAGCCCACTGGGAAGACTGCCGGATTCGAGTGCCGCGCCATTCGTTCCGAATGGAGTTCTCAAGCCTTTAGGATGGTTGCTTCGCGGCATCGTGGATTTTGAGACAGGCACGCCCAAACCCATTGCTCAGACCAAGACACTGGCCGCTCCCGCCTACGTTGTGACGGTGACGACGCCGGGCGAGACAATTTACGGCAAAGTCCTCGCCGGCATGTGGGCGCTCAGCATCATCTTGATAGTCGTATTGAGTATTGCTTCTGCGATACTGGGAATCTCCGGAGGGAATGAATTTGCCCGATTCGAGGAGAATACTTACGGAGGCCATGCACCGCACACTCAAATACAAGCGCGGTCAAACCGGAAGTACGTCACCGCACCGCTCCGGTTTTCGAAAGATCCTTTTCGTGAAGACTCTCCATGAACTCGTCGAAGCTGTCCGCGATCAGAATCACATTAGAGTAGTCTGGAGGGTCACTTTCCCGGTCGTGATCCCAAAAGTAGATGCTGCCTTTGTCTGCCCCTTCTACCGAGATGCAGATTAAGTTGTCGCCCGGATCATGCGCTATGGGGAACAAGTTTAGCGGGACTCGTCCTTTATAAGTTTCCAGGTAATCCAACAGGTTGTTATATTCTCTGTTGTGAACTCCCAGAAACCTGTCGACGGACGAACCCTGCGTCTTACCTTTAAACTTGAAACGCCGGGCGGCTGGCCGGCCGCCGTTGTACTCCATCAGGAACTTCCTGTAAGACGGCGGCAATTTGATCCCTAACGAGTCTTCAAGTCCGGCGACGGTTGACTCACCCAACTTTTCATTTGCGTCCAATATTTCAGTCATTTCTCTCCCCGTTGTAATCCAGACCGGAGGTTGCGCACCCACCCGTGTGTGCGATCGCTTTGTGTAAATCGGTTGGTACTAATTGCAGCATCGTCGCATTTTCGTGATGATGCCATGAGTAGCCTTCGGGCGTAACCTCGAACCCGGCAGCTTTGTTTGCAAGATCAAAGTCGTCGCTTCTGTCTCCGGTGTATTGAATCTCGACTTCGCAAAAAGCGTAAGGTGAGAAATCGGGGAAGCCTTTCTCATTGAACTTGACACTCTCGGGATACTTTTCTTGCAGTTTGGGCGTGAGCTTCTCAAGTGGGTAGGTCTGTCCGGCAAACTCGTAATTGCGCGGCATCCTGCCATTAACCGGCTCGACTTTCGACGTCTTCTCGGTGTCGACACACTCCGCTGCCTCGGGACTCTCCCTTCCCTTGGCTTCACGCTTGTTGTCCAGTCAAAAATCGGGCGACGGTGGCGGATTCAAGTCGTGCTGACTATTGTCGGTCTTCTCAGTCTGCGTGTCGGAAGCTTCGGGAGCTTGCGCGGCGCTGTTAAAGTCCGATCTCACGTCAGGCGCATTGGCAAGCTCGGTTCGAGAGACATTCTCATGTGCGTAGGAGCTCGTCACCTCGTTTCCCGCAGGATTGTAAGGTTCGTCAGGCAAATCGTCGATCTCTTCATCCCAATCACCGCTTATCGCCTGACCGGTGGCGTCTACCCGATCGTTCATATCACTAGCGTGCTCGGGAACTTTGATCTCCTGAGTTTCAGAGACTTCGACGCGTTGATTCTCGATATTGGACATAAATTTTACCTCCGCTTCTTCGCGATGTGTGAGAGAGCCCCCTCAAACGATTTCCGATGGTTTGAGGTCAATGGCTTTACCGGATTTTTATCTTTACCCGATTCGTTGTGCCACGCATGCAGGTAAAAGCACCATGCGGCATCGGCGTCATGAGAATGGCCTGTTTGTTCAGCGGCGCGGTTCGCAATTGTTACTATCTTTTTCCAGTATTGTTTAAGTCTTTGCTCCGACCCAGCGAGGTATTCGGATTTTGAGTAAGAGAAGGCATCCATGAACTGTTTTTTCAGTTTCTCGTCTTGCGCCAGGACGAACATCGAATCCCGATGACACCCTCGCGCATGGCAATGCGTGCATTCCTCGAAAGGTACGCTCAACTGCCGGTAGCTCTTGGTCAGATCGTTCATGTACGACTTGAGCCGCTCGTCTCCGACCGCGCCAAAGCCGTAACCGCGAAAGCTTTTTTGCAGCCGTGCTTTCTTTGCCTGATTACTTTCATCACGCCTGAAGGTCTCATTAACCTTATCGCCCGGATAATATTCCGGCACTTTGATGAAGGTCGCCTTTTGTAATCCGGTCACGAACACCGCAGCGTGTCCCGCTTCAAGCTTGCCTAAAAAGTCCCTCTGCTCTTCGTCCATAATCATGGCCTTGGCGATAGCCTCGCGGTCCTTGCTGTCTCGTAGCTGGTGGGCGATCTGAACATTCGTGTTGCGCATCGCGTCGGGCGCCAATTTCTCCGGACTCTGGTCAGCGATAATTAAGCCCTCACCGAGGGCGCGGATCTCTGCCAGCATGTTGCAGAATGCCTGTACCGCTTTATAGCGCGTGTCCGCTGAAGCGCCGTCGGCAGCGCCTTTTGACTGCACATTCTCGAGAACGTTGTGTGCCTCTTCGACGACCGTAATGTGTTTTAGTTTTCCGTTCGACGATGGCGCAACTTCGCGATACTCACGCAGTAGGGTCAGCAGAAACATGACGACCAGGGCTTTGTCATCTTGATTGAGATCGTTCAACTCCAGGATGGTCGGGATGTTGAAGAGTTCGTCCGCAAATGGATTCGAGTGCTGTACATCGAACATCATTCCTTTGCTGCCTAGTATCAACGGCTTGATGCGGCCTGCAATCGCGGCGATTACATTGTTGCGCACTTCACCTTGATAACCGCGCGCCGTAATCAGCTCTTCGACGCATACAGCGAAGTCGCTCATTGTCGGGAAAGAACGCCAGACCTTCTCCCCGTTTCGCGGGTAATGGTCGGTTAACTGCCATCCTTTTTGGCTGTAAATCTTGAGCAGCGATTCATAAATCAGCGATGCGAGCGGACCGATTGTCGGCAGCGCCCCCTCAAAGCAGGTTTGTAGTTTGTTTATGTGCGCCTCAACGCGCACTCCGGGAAGAAGCTCGAATGGGTTGAAGCGAAAGGGAGCACAAACTTCGTTCCCGAGTGTATAAACTCGAAAATTATCCGTACCGTCGAAACCATCGACGTTGAGCAAGCCGCGGTATTCCTGTTTCGCCGATTCGATGACCAGAAAGGGGACGTTGCAGTCGATCCAAAACTGGTGGAGCAGATTCAAAACCGTAACGGTCTTACCGCTTCCAGTGAAGCCCGTAATCAAGGCGTGTTTCTTAAACGCATCCGCAGAAAGAGACAATATTCCCGAGTGGTTCAACTTGCCGAGCGCAATGTGTTTGTCCGGCACAGTCGAGTAAATCGCGCCTGGGTGAAAGTCGGGTGCTTGCTGTTTGACTTCAATGCCAGGGATGCCACCGCGTGTGTTGACCGGAAAGCGAAAGATGGTCGAAGCCGCCCGCGCGTCAGCAATGTAATTTAGAGTCTTGGCTTCGCCGGAGCGTAAATTTTGGGAGCTTTGAATTTTGTCCGGATCGAAGATCAGTGTCCCACAGGTTTCGACAGCGGCTCGCTTCTGTTCCTGTTCGAGTTTGATGAACTCGGCACATGAGCGGCGCGGCGAAGCCTCATGCTGAGGCGCGTCAAATGGTATCTCTTCGTTGATCGCGCTGGTGATTGAGTTAGCGACGGTACGAGCCGCCGATATGTCTTCGGAGAAGCAAAAGACCGTTACATAAAAAGGGTTGTTCAGCTTACGCGTAAATGCGTTTATCTCTTCGGCGAACCATTTCGCCTGTGGGTCCTTCGCAGAAAAAGACTGAGTGCCTTGTGTAACTGTTACTGATGTGCCTGTGGTTTTGGAATTACTATAACCGGTTGTTCTCGACTCTACCTCAGTGTCCGATTCACTGTGACCCGTTCCGCTGTTCACATCGCCGGCAAGAAGCCATTTGGGTCTTGTTTTCCCGTCGCTCACGGAATCGGAAATAGTTTTATTGGACCCTTCAGTTTTCGAGTCAGAATCTCCAGTGGTTGTTGATTCTGTTTTTGTTTCCGATGTCGAATGCCCTATCGATCCGCTATCCTCCGACCATTTCCCCAATAGGCGCGCACACTTCAAGAGCCATCCTCGTTCGTTGGTGATTTCGGTGATTGACACCGGCCGCAACAATATCCAGATTGAAACAGGATTCTCTTGAGCCGCGAGTGAATGGAACGGAAATAGAAGCGTCCCACCTGCGCCCCACCAGGGTAGCACGGCATAAACACCATGCTCGATTCGCTTGAGCGTTTCGGCGTCTAACTCTTGTGAGTAGTGACGTCGGATATAGTCAACGTCCACCTCGACCCGCATATCGCGCTGCCGGACTTCAAACACTTCACCATCACGCAACGGTTTGAGGTAAGCAACCTGCTGATCCGAAAGTCTTTCGGGCGCGAATCCGAAAGCGCGCAAAGCGCAAGCAAGCGTGTCAATAATCTCGTCAGCTATTCGACCCTTCGCAGCACACCCGAGCAGAGTAATTTCAATGGAGTCAGCGTGAGAGTTACGCGCCGTTTTCGGCTGTGGATTCCACTCAAAAACTAAGGCGTAGGTAATATCTTCCTCACGCCATAATCCCGCAATAAATTGTGTCCACCGACGACAGTGTTCGGCAATGCGTTCATGCGGTTCTTTTTCAAGCAGTGTATGGTCCAGAAGAAAATCGGGTAAAAAGGGTATGCGAAAACCGAACTGGTAAATGTCGTGAGCATTCTTTTGGTTATTCATGAGGATCCTCGTCGACATCACAAGACGCCTCCGCTACTGTTTGCTAACGCAGAGACGGTGCTGCCTGTGCGGTTAATGAGTGACACAATCTACATCAAGAACTTCGATTTCTCAACATTAGCTTCCACTACATCGTGACTTAATAACGTCTCTCCGCGAAACTGAATAGAAGCGCTCTAGGATGTGGCACCCAACAAGCTCGTTCTCGATGAACATCGAGGATAAGGGGCAACTACTTCATCGAAGGCACTCTCAGCACGCTTACAAAGGCAACGGAGGTTGAAGTAAAAGCAATATAAGGCTGTGAATCGGAGCGGTGAGGAAAATTTCAAGTTATGCCGGAAAACTGTAGGAAAATTTCACTTTATGCCGGACAAGAATTTCATTTAATGCCGGAATCATCCGCGTAAGTTGTTGATTCCAGTAATAGCCCAATTTCACTTTATGAGGGAACCCACATGCTGTGGCGAGGTGGGGTTCGGTCATAAAGTGAAATTCGTCGGTCATAAAGTGAAATTCGTCGGTCATAAAATGAGAATTGCGCGCACGATCTCATACGAACCGAGCGGCCGCAAAACATAAAACCATGATTTCGGTCGGCTTTGCGCGCGTTAGCAAAAAACGTCCGTGTCCGATTTGTGGCAAACCCACTTATTGGCTTTTCGAGGGACGAAGGTACTTCTATCTGCATGCGCATCAGTGCGGGATCTCGCGGGCTCCGAATTGAGCGTCCCTTTCTCTACTGACCGGCGGCCTTCGGTGCGGGCTGGACCACTTCGAGTCGCAGGTCGATCGTGACCTCGTTGCCGACGTCGAGACTGCCCCGCGAAGGCGTTGCCATAGTTGACGCCGAAGTCGCGTCGGTTAATTTTGGTGTGTGCATCAACGCCAAAACGCGTGTTGCCCCAAGGGTCCTTGACCGCGCCAGTGATGGTGAAGGGGAACACCACTGACTTCGTCACACCAAGTTTAGTTTTTATAAGCGAGAATTTTACGGTGGAGTGTCGACAGGCGTACTCACTCGGTCTTCAAAACTGTCTCCAATCAAAGACACTTAATATCCATCGCTCAACACAATTGTCTTGTTTATTCACATTAGGTCAACTGCCACACTCGGCATGAACCTTGCTCCCAGTGTGACACCCCGACAGAGCGGCCGAGCAGCTGAGCCCCCGCAGCATGGCGCTTACTGTTATAAGCCACAGCCTTGAAAAGTGTGTGCGGGAGAGCCTAGCCACTTCCTCACGAAAGGTACCACTTCATGAAACGGGAAGGCGTTCCCTCTCACGATCTGCCTCCTTGTTCGCTTCTCTCCACAGCGCCTCCGCTGGCGGAAGTTCAAGGGAGGAGTCTCTATTCCCGCAGGCTGGAGCGGCTTTGGGCTTTCATCGAAGAGTATTACGCAGACCCGGACATCCGGCTAATTGACGCAGCCAGGCACAGCGGCGCCAGCCCGGATCATCTCAATCGCCTCCTTCACCGTTTCGTCGGCACGACTTTCCATCATCTCCTTTCGCGCTATCGCATCGAGAAATCCCTGGAGTTGCTTCACGAGAAGAACTACACGCTTACCGAAATCTACAGCCGGTGTGGATTTAATAGTGCGACCACCTTTGACCGGCAGTTCAAAAAGTGGGTGGGCTGCTTACCAAGCGAGTATAAGAGGCGAATTACATTTCTCGGAAAGTCAGGGCAACAAAACAGCCATCACGATTTTTGAATAAACGTCACCGCTTTTTGAAGAGACACTATTCGCGAGAAGCTTAAACTTACACCCTCTCCTTAGACGTGGAGGCGATCAGGTGACTGATTTTATAGGACCGTTACTTTGATCGCTTGCCAGGGAGAAGCCCAGCATCCCGACGATCACGTGGCGAACACCTTGTGCAGATGGTGGCGCTCAAGGAAGGCACTCACCTGCGTCTGTGATTGCTAAAGGAGAAGGCAAGACATCCTTACGCTTCCCCCAGGCTGACGCCTGTCTCGCCTCACAGTATCCAGAAAAAGAAAAAGGAGTATGTCTCATGCGAAGTGTGTTTAGTAAAAACGCGAAACGCAATTTCATTGTTGGTCAACTCTTACTGCTGGCTGTTTTGGTCAGCATGTTCCTGCCTCGAAGTGGCTTTACATTTGATGGCGTAAAGCAGATCGAGTTAGCTGTAAAAAACCCTGGTCAGAGTGGCCCGAATCATTCGGCGCTCTGGGTCACAAATCTTGGTGTCAACAATACCAAACTGACTGTAGGCACTAAACCTCTCGATTCAGCAGCTGCGCAAGAACGACTTTATGCTACGGAAGTAATTGCCGGTGGTAAGACTGTGCGACTCGATGACTCTTTGCCGGCATCTTTTCGCGGCAGCGACACGTTGTTCATTCGCAGCCATGAAGAAGTAGCAACGCTTATGGCCCCTGTTGATTTTCCCGTCAACAGCTCTGAATTTTACTCTGCGACGTTACGAAAAGCAGACGGCAGTTCTCAGGTGGCGCCGAGTTGGGTTAGCGAGCTCGCGGCAATAGGGAAAACCGGGAACAATGTCTTCAACGCTGATGGTGTTGGCTATGCACCTGCTGTCAAAGGACAGACCGAGCTTGATAAACATTACATATTCGGCGTGGGGGTGGCGCTCAGTAAACCGAACAGTTCTGTTGAATTCGAGCTGATCAGCCGAGCGGGACAGACGATCAAGTCTCTGGTCCTATCCAGCTCGACGCGAGTTTATTGGCAGGCTCCGTTAGGCGAGTTCGTGGGCGGCACTGATGATTTCCCAAGTCGCATCGAAATGAAGGTGCTTACAGGTACAGCACAAGGATTCTTATCTATCAAAGACGTGGAATCCGGGGAATTCACACCTCTGCCTATCGCACCGTACGCTGGAGAAGGTAGTCTTCGCAATCAGGCCGGTGACGGAGGAGCGATCGCGAGAGAGGAAAGCAGTCTTTCGGATCGGTCTCGTAGCGGAGGACCGATGCTGGACGAGGAGAGTAGTCTCCCAGCTCAATCTTGTAGCGGAGGCTATGCCTATTTCTCAAACGGCGTCTACAATAGCCGGGGCACTTACTATACTTACAACGTTTACGGCGCGCAGCCCAACACGTGCGGCACGATCCTTCTCAGACGCTTCAGCCCTTGGAATAATGGCCAGGACGAGACAGCTGGCTCGATTTGTACTGATGCCTATGGGAGCGCCACTAAACCCTCTTGGCCCGGTTGGCTTACATCAGTAGACCAGACCGCTCAGAATATCCGCGTCCAATGGGATTGCGGTAGTACGACAACGGGTGGCGACTACAAGGTAGACGACGTTTCTGACCCAACTATATCGATCAATCAATCTGGGGGATATGGTGTTCCCATACCTACCGCATTCAATGGGTCGGGGTCAGACCAACAATGGGGTACCGGCTTCAATTTCTATAGCTGGTCGTGGATCACGGCAACATTCCAGGATGTGTCCACGGGCAAGTATTATGATGGCCAGGGATACAATTCTTATTACTCTGTGGATTTCTACGGCACTGCAACACCCCCCGCTGGTGGGTACACCATTAACTGGGCGGTGACCCCACCTCCACAATTCGCTCACAACTCTTACGATACATACGAATGGTGTGTGAAAAGTAAGGACTACTTCTATAATTGC
>Ga0097620_100001724_pt1 | contig 22287 bp, 9 predicted proteins | sample KBSSwiS22_FD_77030 | JGI IMG/M metagenome (GOLD analysis project Ga0097620, IMG submission 77030) | Switchgrass rhizosphere microbial communities from Kellogg Biological Station, Michigan, USA - KBS Switchgrass S2-2 (version 2) (version 2) | ecosystem: Host-associated > Plants > Roots >...
GCCTTCGCCATCGAGGAATGCCCGCCCGCTGATCCGATGCCGGCGAACGCGTCCTTCACAATTCGACCGGCGCTGCGGACATATCCCACGTTGCGCACCGAGATAATGTAGTTGTTGCCGAACACTCCGCTGACGCAGGCCCATTCAATCCCTTCGAACTGAAGGCTGAAGTCAGCGATCTGCGGAATCAGATCGTCGCGCTCGACCTTGCCCAGGTGGACAAATGCAACCTTGTCGATGACCCGCCGATTCTTCAGCGCGACGCTGAGGGCATCCAGCGCCGCCGGCGGCAGTTCGGGACGTTCAATGCGACGCATCAGATTCTGATTGGCCAGCGGATAAATATACGAAAACGCTTCGATGTCCCATTCATTGGCGTCCCGCGTGAGCAGGAATGTGTCGCTCTTGATGCCGTAGAGCATGGCCGTCGCAAGCCGAGTCCCAATCGGGACTTCGGCGCACCGAAGATATTCAAACAGGATGCTCGACGTCGCCCCGTAGCCTGGCCGGATGTCCTTAATTTTGCATTTGTAATTGAACTGTTCCGGATGGTGATCGATCACCAGGTCAATCGATTCGGGCGGGTGCGCGAGGTGTGGTGGCTGCAGATCCACCACCGCGATGCGGTCAAACTTTTTCAGCGTCCGTTCGTTGACGTACTCCATCTCGATTTCCAGGAGTTTCACCATGGCGATGTTCTCGGGACGGGTCACACGTCCGAAGGTGACGAGCGGCGCCGTCTGCTTGTTGCGCCCGAGTACCTGTCTCAAAGCGAGGCCGCTTCCGATAGCATCGGGATCCGGATCGTCCTGCAGGAGAATCGCCACCCGTTCGGCATTCGCGAAATGTGCCTGTACTTCCGCAAACAACCGCTGCGTCCTCGCAAGCCGCACGTGCCATCGAAGGTTGGACTCGAGGAGTTCCGGCAGCGAAACGCAGTGAGCAAAGGATCTAAGCCGTTGAGGGATTTCTTCTGCGTGTGAGGTGAGTAGCAGCGTGGGGATTTTGCGTTGCTGTCGCCGGACTACTTCCAGGATTTTTACCAGCTTCTGCGGGTTCTCAGACTGCGCGATAAACAGGTCCAAATTCTCTTTTGACAGCCTGCTCGCCAGCCCGTTGGAACTGCGCCTCACGAAGTGGGCACTGTCGCCGTTCCCGGCGACAAAATAATCCTTGAGCAATCCGGCCACGAAGTCTTCCTCGACGTAAAAGAGCGACTTCATAGGCAAAACACTGATTGTAGGAACAGCGTCGGATTAGTGTCAATGACTGCCAGCAAAGATTGAAAAGTCAACCGAACCTTACTGCTGGCCTCTCTGTCCGCCGCGCCCACCACCCTGCGGAGCAGCGGTTGGCCTGCCGGGCTTTGCACCCAATTTCTCAAGGAGGGCGGCCAACTCCTTCTGTTGCAGCGTGGGCGAGGCATTGCCGCCGCGCCCTCCGCCACCGCCGGTCACTGCATCGAGAGGCGTCTGCCCGCGGTTGTCGGCAGCGTTCAAGTCAGCTCCCTTGCCCGCAAGAAATTGAACGACGTCAGCCCATCCCCAGGTGATGGCGCCGCGCAGGGCTGACTGGCCGCTATCCGCGCCAGTGTTCGGGTTTGCCCCGGCTTTCAGGAGCAGGTCCAGAGACGCAATCGAACGTTGCTGGACATCGGAAGTGGCGAACCATCCTCGTGTGTCGCCATTTCTCGACCCCTGGCCTCCAGCCGCCACGACAGGCAACACTCCGCGCGAATTCGGAATGTCGTGCCGCGCGCCATGTTCGAGGAGCAGCTTGATGGCAGGGGCATCCAGGCCTTTGGCCGCTCGCAGCAGAGGCGTTGTGCCGATGGTAAGCATGCCGTCGGCACCGCGGTCCGCTCCGACGGAGCGATAGGGCGGTAGAAGCTTCAACTGCGTATTCGGATTCGCCCCGGCGTTCAGAAGCAATTCGATCATCTTCAGGCTGGTCGTTTGATCTGTTGAAGGCAGATCCGGGCGACCACCATGTGGCAGGGTGTTCAAATCTACGGCTTCATACAGCGGAGTCCGTCCCCACCAGTCCCATCGATTCACATCAGCGCCTGCCGAAACGAGCCAGGCGCCGAGGTCGAAGTGACCGTTTGTGACTGCCATGATCAGCGGTGTGATTCCTTCGGGATCGGGCAGATTGATATCCGCCTTGCCCGCGATGAGGTGTTTCACGCACTCCAGGCATCCTTCCCGCGCAGCATAAAGCAGGGGCGTGAGTCCACCGGCGGGCCGATGAATCGCACGGGGCTCGGCGGTAACCTGTCGTTCCCAGGCATTTACCATCGATCGAGCATTCACATCCGCGCCATGAGCGATCAGTTCCTTCACCATCGCGGGCTGGCTCTGAGCGGCTGCCCAGATCAATGGGGTCTGCCTGCGCCACTGCTCGACACTGTTGACGTTGGCGCCATGATCGAGCAAAAGGCGTGCAGCCGCAATGTTGCTAGTGCGGGCGACGATCATCAGAGCGGTCTGGCCGTCTGCGTTCGGAGACTCGACATCGGCTCCGGCTTTGAGGAGCTTCTCGATGACCGAGACATTGCCACTGATTGCAGCTTCGGACATCGGGCTCGACCCGTACTCATTGATCGTCTTCGCCTTTGCGCCCACGCGAAGCAGCCGGTCGATCAGATCGACGTCATCACGATGCACGGCCCATTGCAACGCCGTCGTGCCATCCGGTTCTGCGGCGTTAACATCGACGCCCTGTGCAAGGAGCTTGATCGCCGCCGCGCGATCTCCCGATTGGACGGCTCTCGCCAGCGATGCGTCCGGCGCGGGGGCGAGCCACAACATTGCGGCTAGACTGGTTCCGATCCATCCGCGCATCTTAGACCTCCGAAATGTCGCCTGTGCTGTCGCCGACAGATTCCACCGGAACATCCACGCGATGCATCAGCGTCAGAAGCAGGTTCGCCAGCGGCGTGTGATCGGGATAAACGATGTGCTGGTTGCCTTTGATTTTGCCGTTTCCTCCACCAACGATCGCCGACGGCAGTGGAAATTCATTGTGGGCGTTGCTGTTCGACATGTTGCTGCCGTACAGAATGATCGAGTGATCCAGGATTGTTCCGTCACCGTCCGGCATCGTCGAGAGTTTGGCAAGGAACTTCGCGAAGACCGAGCTGTGATAGGTCTGAATCTTGACGAGACGATCCATCTTGTTGCGGTCGTTTTGATGGTGCGACAGGGGATGGAACGCGTCGGATACTCCAATATGGTTGTAGGTCTGTGTACTCACTTCGGCGGCCATCATCATGGAGAAGATGCGCGTCAGATCGGCGCGATAGGCCAGAGCGAGCAGATCGAACATGAGATTGAGATGTTCGTCGAAAGAGTTCGGAATCCCGATCGGCGCATCCGGCAAATCGAGCCTGGAGACATCGCTCTTCTCGATCTTGTCCATGCGCCGCTCGATTTCGCGGATGGTCTCGAAGTAATCGTCAAGCATGACGCGATCTTCAGCGCTGACACGCCGCTTCAGGCCGGTGGATTCCTCGGCCACGATGTCCAGGATGCTGCCGACCTGCTTCGTCCATTTCGCACGCTCTTCGGGCGTGTCGCCCTGACCAAAGAGCCGTTGGAAGAGCGTGCGCGGGTTGTTCTCCATTGGCAGCGGAGTCGTCGGAGTCCGGAAAGAAATAGTTCCCGAATAGCTGCAGCCGTAATTGCGGTCGCAGGTGCCTCCTCCACCGCGGGTTTCGGTACAGACTTCGAGGGAGGGAAAGGGAGTTTCCTGCCCGAGGCGCTGTGCCGCCAGTTGGTCGATCGTGGTTGCGGCCAGCGGCTCCTGGGTCTTCCGGGGCGACACGCAGTTGAGCCACGTTCCCGGCTGAAGTGCATGAACGGGCGGCAAAGTTGCAGGCTTGTTGTCCAGCCCGCTCACGACCGTGAGCTGCTTCTTGTAAGCCTCGAGAGGCTGGAGAATCGGAGAGATCTCGAAGTTCGTCCCGGTGGTCTTTGGCGTCCATTGATCCATGATTGCGCCGTGCGGGAAATAGATAAATCCCATGCGAAGCTTCGGACCGGCCGCGGTCTGAGCCAGTACCGTGGATGCCGGTATCATCGAGTCGAGCAACGGCAGCGCGACTGCCGCGCCCAGGCCACGCAGAACCGTCCGACGAGAAATGTGCTTCTTTGTGATGAACATGGTCTCTCCTGTTCTAATTCGCAGCCTTTGCCGCGCCTGAAGTCTGCACCTGCTGGAACGGCGCGCTTTCCACGATCCCTTTTACAATTGCTGAAAACCTGTAACTGCTTTTTGCTGAATCTCGCACGATCTTACGAACGAGCGGCATGTCGTGATACTCCACGCTGCGCCCGAGCGAGTACATCAACAACCGTTCGGTGAGTGTCTGCACAAACTGTTCTGGATTCGACGTCAGCGCCCTGCGCAGTTCCGCCGGATTATTCACGTGCGTTCCATCGACAAGCTGCCCCGCTGCATCGATCGCTGTGCCTGAATAGCGGTCGATTGACCGCCACGCGCCCACAGCATCGAAGTTCTCGAGCGCGAATCCGAGTGGGTCCATGACGATATGGCACGACTTGCAGGACGGGTTCTCGCGATGGGCCTCCATCCTCTCGCGTACAGTTAATGCCCTTTCGCCTTCTACGTTTTCCTTGAACGCTTCCACGTCGGGTGGAGGCGCAGCCGGTGGCGTTCCGAGAATCCGCTCAAGAATCCACGCCCCGCGCAGGACTGGAGCGGTGCGGTTTGGATAGGATGTCACCATCAGCACACCGCCTTTTCCAAGAAGGCCAAAGCGGTTGGGGTCCGTCAGTGTGACTCGCCGGAAGCGATCGCCCTGCACGTTGGGAATTCCATAGTGAACGGCGACGCGTTCGTTAACGAATGTATGGTCTGCCGTCAGGAGATCGGTAACGTTGCGGTCCTCATCAATGATGCTTTGAATAAACAGATCCAGTTCGCGCACAAAGCCGGCTTTGAGGTTTTCGTCGAAGTTGGGGAAGATGATTGGATCCGGAGCAAACTCCCGAACCGCTCGGAGATTCAGCCACTGGAACGCGAAGTTCTCGGCCAGTGCGTGGGACTTCGGATCCGCGAGCATTCGCTTCATCTGCTTTTCAAGAACTGCCGGGGTTCTCAGCTTTCCGCTGATAGCCGCATCGAGTAGTTCCTGATCCGGCCCCTGGCTCCAAAGGAAAAACGAGAGCCGCGATGCAAGTTCGAGATCGCTGATGGGAAACACTGCTCCGGGAGCCGCAGTGTTGGGAACTTCTTCGGTCCTGTAAAGGAACTTCGGACTGGAAAGGATCAGCGTGAGAGCACTCTCGATGCCTTTATCGAAACCGCCGTCAGCACGCCCACTCTTGAAAAATGATAGGGGTGACGCAAGATCTTCATCAGTAACCGGACGGCGGTACGCCTGCTGCGCAACGTTACGAAGAATCTTCGTTGCGCACGCGAGTTCTTCGGTGGCTGTTGCTCCCGGAGCAGGTGCGCAGACGAACACGCGTTGCCGGCTGGGGGTATCACTAACGCCCGACGGGCTGTAGGGACCCGTGATTTGAAGCTGCGAGATTCTGGGCATGCGGTCCACGCCGCTGTCCTGGACAAAAGGTTCCAGAACCGCATCGGATTCTCCGGATGAGCGCGCTACAAATGTCACTCCGACTTTCCGCACACCTGCTTTTACGCCCAGGCGAATCTTCTTGAAGCGCGCGTTGATCGCCTCGACCGCGGGAGCCTGTTGCTGGTCGATGGCCTTGAGATCCGGTTCGCCGCCGAGTGACGCTTCGAATACCTTGAGACCGTCGATCGTCATGATCACTCGATGACGGGTATCCATGTTCAGGACGTACCCGGCAGTCGCGAGATTTCCGATATCGAACACGTATTCACCGTCGGCGGGAAACGTGTGCTCGATCATCATGCCGCCGCGTGTGCCGAGAGGCTGGCCCTCCATGTAGGCGCTTTGGTCGGCGTTGCCGGCGCGATACACAAGGCCAACAGGTCTTGCTGCTGGATTACCGAGCGCTCGAATCGTGACGGCGCGAGCCGCCGATATGTACTGATCCAGGAAGGATGGCGATACCTTCAGGACGCTGGCGATATTGTCGAAGCCATCGCTGATGTCGTCCACCGGCAGCACGGAACTCGCATCAAAAGGAACGCCAAAGATTTCTTCGATCGCGTTCGCGTACTCCGTGCGATTCATCCGGTGCAGAGCAACACGACCCGGGACGGGATGTTCGACTGATGCGCGGTCCAGGGTGGTTTCCAGCCATGAGACGAAGGATTTTACTGCCGCGCGATCGGGTTGCTTTGCGCCAGGCGGTGGCATCATCCCGCCGCGGAGTTTGCGGACCGCCTCTTCCCAGATTTGCGCGTCCTTGCCAACGTCACTGAGATTCATGGTGTCGAAGCTCAGGCCCGCGGTCTTCGCTCGCTGGTTGTGGCAGGTGATGCAGTACTGATTGAGAAGTTCCTGGTGCGCGGTTGGCGGAGCCGCAGTCTGCGGAAGCGCGGCACGAAGGGTTTCCTTCGAGCCGTAGGAGAGAAGCGCCGCAGCAGCAAAACCGGCAACGATGAACCAACGCTTCATCATGTCCTCCGCTAAATGATCCCGCCCAGCTCCCGGGCGTGACCCCAAAGTCCGGGATAGGTGCTCATAATGAATGAGGTCGGGTCGCCCCACTTCGCATCGAATTCCTGTGTCGGCCCCGACGCGAGCATGTCTTTGACGCCAAGGCCCTGCTTCATCATTGCGGCCAGGCGGGTACGCACCGTATTCAACATGTCCGCTTGTGCCTGCAGATCGGCGCGAGTTTGAATTGGGCCGGCGCCGGGAATGATCCGAGTTTGCGCATCGGCAATCTGGAGAAGATCTCGCGACGCATTGGCCATGCCTCCAATCCAGCCATGCGTGGAGTAGTCCAGAATCGGATACTGGCCGACCGAAAGGACGTCTCCCGCAACCAGGATGTTCGGGCCGGGAAAGAACACATAGATGTCGCCGTCCGTGTGGGCCTGGAACATGTGGCCGTATTGAACCTGTTCGTTCCCAAAGGACATCTTTCTCGGGCTCTCGTGCGGAAAGAATGTGTCGTTGGGCAATGCCTCTTTGGCTCGGGGTGGATAGACTTTGTTGCTCTGCCACTCGACGAGAATCTCGCGGCTCATCCACAACTTTGTGTTGTCCTGCGCGATGATCTTCGCGCCCGTACGACCTATCTTGTCATTGCCGCCGGTGTGCTCGAGGTGCCAGTGCGTATTGAAGAGCACGCGGATTGGTCCGGGGCCGAGGTTCTGCGCAACGGCTTCGAGCAGCGCAGAGGAGCGTTCCGGAAGCCCGCTATCCACCATGAGGATGCCGTCTGCGCCGCGCAGAGCCAGAACATTCCCGCCGGCACCCGAGAACAACATGAAATTGTCGGCGAGCTTCGTCGTTGTGATGGAAGCAGTGGCTTGCCGAGCGAAAGCGGAATAGGCCTTCAATCCCGCTGCTCCGCCGATCAGCGTCCCCAGGAAACGTCTTCGGTTTTGGGAGGACATCGCCCCGAATTCTATATGCAGGAGGCCCTTTTTGACAGACATCAAGAGAAGGGCGCCGGATGAGCGATCTCAGGATGTTCCTTCTCCCGCGGGGGGCTGGCACATGAAGGGCGATTCGGAGGAAGCGCAACGCCTGAGTCAGCTGAGGAAACCTTCTAAGGGCGCGGTGTTGGAACCAGCTGAGGGCGCCTCGATCCCGCTGCCTTTTTTACTCAGGCGAGCGGGGATCTTCAGGCCTCGCCTCTACCCGAGCTTCACCTTCGTTTCGTCGATGCTGAGGTCCTTCCATGCGCGCGAGTAGTTTTCAACCGACATGAACGTCCGCGACTTCATGCGGTCCACATAGAGCACGCCGTTGAGGTGATCGATCTCGTGTTGCAGGATCCTCGCGTACCAGCCCGTGGCCTGGATCGTGCGTGGTTCGGCATTTTCATCCAGGCAATCCACACGAACGCTGTGGTACCGAGGCACAAGCGCTACGAATCCCGACAGGCTCAGACAACCTTCGAAGAACTCAACGTGGGGATCGCCAATGCCCGTCAGCTTTGGGTTCACAATCACATGGAAGGGAATAGCCTGACGCTCACGTTCCGCGATCTGCTCCGGAGTGAGATTGCGCCCATACTCCGGCAGATCTTCAATAATCGCGAGTTGAATGGACATGCCGATTTGCGGTGCCGCCAATCCCACGCCCGGCGCATCGCGTAGTGAGTCCTGCATCGTCCGGATCAGCCGCCGTGTGTCGTCGGACGTGATTTCTTCTGGTGTGAGTTCCCGTGCGCGCTGACGAAGAACGATGTCGCCGACTTGAACGATTTTTAGAAGCACGGCGCAAATCTTAGGAGGTCCAAACTTCAGGAGCAACCTGGATATTTCGTTCGATGATTTCGTCCTGGCAACGAATCCAACGAGGAATTCGGAGAAATCGCTGGCATTTGCGCCCTGCCGCAAGGTTATAGTTCCGACGCATCAGTCAGGTTTGAGTTTCATGACTGCCGTCTCCGTCTGCGACTGGCTGCAGGTCTGTATTGCCGGCATTTTGGAGGGCGTGAGCTGTGTTTTGGGACCTGGATGGCTGGCTGGAGGTGGACGATGACGAAGTGTCTACGCTGGTTCACGCTCTTAATGCCTTTTTCACAAAGAGCACCACTCCGTCCGATTCCGATGCGCAACCTTTCCTGATCGTCCGAAGAGCTAAGGACTCAAGAGAACTTGCGGGACACACCGCGCAATTGATTGTGCGCCGCGTACGGCGCCGACATCTTCCGTTCTACCGGAATGACTGGCGTCTTCTCGAGTTCACGTGCGACGTTACACCGCTGCTTGCGATTCCCGGTTACCGTCGTCAACTCGTTGGCTACGAAGATGACGCCCGATTGTTTGCGCTCTGTGGTCCGAATCAGCCTTCGGAGGACTGGATCCTGATCAACTGGACCAGTTCGCAGATCTATGAAGCCAATGAGGGCAAGGCGAGCCTGCTCGATCTCGCGACACAGCCTGCGGAAGTAGCGCGGGAATATCTGATCTTCTTTTGCAGTTTTCTTGGCGCCGAACCGGACGTGGGCGGCGCGATTGCGCCGTTCCTGGTCCCGCAGGATGAGAACGTCCTGTTGAAAGATGCAATCGGGAGTCTGGATGACGTTGGGATCCGCGATCTCAGCGGGGTCTCCATGCCCGCCATCGCCGAAGACGCGGATCCCTTCGACCTCGGTCAACCGGATGGGGAGAGTGCCCAAGAGAACACTCAAGGTTCCGGCGCCGCCATTCCGGCACAGCATAAAAATATCCAATCTGAGGTACGGCGAGCGTTTGCCGCCTTCGGCGCCAATCCCAGGCGAATTCCCGGAGATGGGATGCGCTTTGAGATCCTGGTCTGGTACGCCGGCGTCCTCTTTAAATCCGTTGTTTCCGTTGTACCCGGAAGCGGCCAAAACGCTCCGCCGGGCTTTGTCCAGATGCTCGAGGACGAACCCATTGTGGGCGACGTGCCATTGCCGGTGCCGCGTTTTGAAGTACGGGAACTCCCGAGCGGCGTTCGACTCCTTTGCCGTCAGAAACGCCGCGAAGAAATTTCCGGCCACGAGTTGCTTCGCCGCATTGCAAGAATCGAGAAAAGTGCGGATGACTTCGACAATTCAACTCTGCCGGCATGGCAGGTCTCAGCCGGACTACCGGCAGATCGTCTGCGTGTCCTCCGCGTCATGGATGCAGGAGAGATCCGTTTTCCGCAGAACGTTGCTGTATCTCTGATCCTCGACGACATTGAATTCGTGGGAGCCGTGAACCTCGATGACTCCGTGTTCGAGCATTCACTGGCCTTTCTCAACTGTCGTTTTCTTCAGAGCCTCAGCGCCCGAGACACGACGATCAAAGGATCGTTCAGCCTGGAAGGAAGCCGCATCGACGGAATGACGCGTGACACCACTGAAGAAATCGGAGGAGCGCAGCCCGCACCAGCAGTGGCGCTGGAGAGCCTCAAAGTCGAACGCAGCTTTCTTGCCGATCGGCTCCAGGTGCACGGCCGCATACGATGCCAATGGATGCACATTGGCGGTGCGCTTCGCGCCCAGGGGATCCGCGTACATCCTCGTTCTGACAGGATCGATGGCTCGGACATCATCGACCTTAGTCATGCCGTGATCGAAGGCCCGCTCGACCTTAGTTCCCAGCCTAAAACCGGTGACCGTCCCGGCAGCGACCGACGGACCCGATTCGATGGGAACTGTCTGTTTCAGGGGTTGCACGCAGCATTGGTGAAACTCACTGGAGCACGCATGCATTCACTGGACCTGACCGCGTGCCGAATCGACCGTACTCTCGACGCGACGCCAATCACCTACTTTACGACAGACACGAAGAGTCGTCCTGGCTGGCGCACCCGGATCGAAGGCGACCTGAACCTCGCTCGCGGAGAGGCCGGATTTATCGATCTCAGCGGTGCCCTTATTTTGCATAACCTTTGGGTCATCGAGCATCAATTGAAGGGTTCTCTGCACGCCGGGATTGAGGAGCGCTATCGCACCAGAGTCGGAGAAACTGTGTTGCTCTCGGGATCTCGCATTGACGGTGACGTAGAACTCGGAGGTTCGCAGATCGATGCGGAACTACACTTCATTACGGGCAGCTGCGGCAGACTGCGGGCGGGAGTCGAATGGTGGACGGATGATGAGGGCAAAAAGGATCCCATTAAAAAGCTTTGCGGCACAGAGATAAGCGGCCTCTATTTCCAGGACGTCACCATTGCTGGAGGTCTTCACCTCATTGGTATCACGCTGCACGGAAGAAAACCTGATCAGGCGCGTGGAGGAGTGAGCACATTCAATGTCCGAGTTGGCGGTGCGATCGGGTTTTGGGATGCCAATCGCAGTAAGACGTTGAATAACCTCTCCAAGGTCGAAGATGCCAGCGTTAAGCAGACCATTCGGTCGGTTGAAGCTCGATTGGAGGGCGATCTGGATTTGACCGGCGTTTGCGCAGATGGCGGCATCGACCTAAGCCGGACCTGGATCAAGGGAAGAATCGCCCTGGACAACTCGCGCATTGGACAACTATTCGCGTATGAAGAGGACGAGGACGACCAGAATCGGTGCGGCAAGAAGAAACCCGAAAAGAAGCAAGCCGGCAAGGCGCAGAACGACAAAAAGGTCAAACCGACGTGCTCGTGTGAATGCTTCACAATGAACACTGCTCGAATTGCCGGCGACGTTGACCTTCGAGGGTTGGAGATTCGGGAAGCCGGCGATTTGATCGCTCGTGAAGTGAAGGTGGACGGCGTATTCAGACTGGCCACCGAGGGATCAACAGAACCGTCGTCTCCTCATGCATCGCTGAAGAACGGCCGGATCGATCTTCAGGGGATCGTCGTACCACAGCTCGTCATGAGCGCAGACAACATCCAGAATTTCGGCGGCAGTACTCCGGAAAAGCCCCTCCCGGCAATGCGTTTAACCAGGGCGAGGATCGGTCAATTGTGCCTTGGTGGATTCAAACCTGAAGGAGCGGGCAAGAGTCGATTCCCTCGGACGCTTGATTTGACAGCCATCGAAGTCGGCGATTGGGGCATCAAGCCCGATCCTGAGGCGATCCCTGTGCTCGACGCTACATGGCCGGAATGGCACGATGGCCGCAACTATATCGACATCGAAGGTCGGTTAGCGGGAATAGGAGAGACCAAACTCGCTAATGAAGTGTATCGCCTGCTGGTGAGAAGGCGAGCGCGCGGATTCCTGGGGAACTTCGTGTACAGGCTTCTTCAGGGATTCTCTGGTAATGGAACCCGCCCCTTGCTGATGTTTGCCTGGCTCCTTGTGCTCACGATCCCCGTGTTCTTCATCCTGTCCGATTATCGCAATGTCGAATTCGTCGATAAGAACCAGGATTGGGAACTAGAAAGCGAATGGAACGCTACGAAAGCCGCTCGTCTGACGTTGAGCTATGCGGTCCCGATTCTTGGAAGCGCTCCATCCGAGCCCGTTCGCGCGAGACTCGTCGGCGGGTCGTGCTGGCCGTGGTTCCAGAGTCGTCCATCTCTGGATGGGCAGAAAATATTGCCGTGCTCGAAAATCTCGAGATGGTCGCCGCACGACTTCGTCTTGACGATCTCCGTAGTGCAGCTTGTGCTGTGGTTCTTACTCGCCGGCAGTCTGCCGTCAATCTTCCGCCGGCGCACCTAGCACTCTACCGCCGGCCAGGCGGCCCAATCGCAACAACGTTCTTTGATGACCTGACGTACATCACACCCTCGGAAAGCGCCGGCGTGGCCATCAACAGATCACCCATGTCGTTTGCCGCGATCTGCCGAAACTGATTTCCCGCCGCAATGACGGTGATCTCTCCATCCTCGCTTGAAAGATAAATCTTTCCATCTGCTGCAACAGGCGAGGCGCTGAACCCGCTCCCAATGTTCGGGAGGCGCTGCCGGTAGATTTCTTCGCCGGTGCGCAGATTGTACGCATCGAAGATGCCGTTGTTGTTCAGGACATAAAGGATGCCGCGATAGATCAGCGGAGTCGGCATGTAGGGACCTCGAGCCGTTCGGCTCCACGCAACGGATGGACTGCTGGTCCTTCCGGCAGCGAGAGTGATATTCCCCTGCGCCTCCGGACGCACCACAAAGATCGGACCTTCCGGCTGGCGTCCGCTCGCTACCACGACGAGTCCTTCGCCGAAGATCGGTGTAGGTGCCGTGATTTTCGAACTTCCTCCCAGCCGCCATAGTTCTTTTCCCGTGCTTGGATCGTAACCGCGAATGAAATTCGAGGCGTTGGTCACCAGCATGGGCCCCGCAGGCGTTGTTGACACCGTGGGAGTGCCCCAGGAGGGAAGCTCCATCCTGTCGGTCTTCCATACGGTCTCGCCAGTATCTGCATTCAGCGCGATGATGAAGGAATCTGTCTGGTTGTCACACTGCAGGATCACGAGACCATTCCAGAGGATCGGAGAACTGGCCGGCCCCCACTCGTAGGATGGAATATCGTAGGCGCCAACATCGAAGCGGCCGAGATCGACCTTCCATCTCAGATTCCCGTTCATGTCATACGCAAACACACCCTGCGATCCGAACCACGCCACAACAATGCGACCATCAGTCGCCGGCGTCGAGCTCGCGTACGTGGACTTGATGTGTCGTTTGTCCAGGGGCAGACCTTCGAATGCGACGCGCTCCCAGAGCGTTTTGCCGGTGTGCTTATCCAGTGCAATAACCATCCACCGCTGGCGTGAGCGATCATCTGATGCATCGCCATCGCCGTATAGTCCAGGTTTGAATGTCGCATTGGGGTTGCTGCTGACTGCGGTCGCTACAAACAACCGATTGCCCCAGATGACTGGGCTCGAATGCGATAGCCCGGGAATCGACGTTCGCCACAAGACATTCGTTCCCGATTGAATGTTCCAACTATCCGGCAGATTCTGGCCTTCGGCAACGCCCGCGGCTTCCGCGCCTCGGAATGACGGCCAGTTCCCTCCACTGGCGGCGGCAGCGGGAAGTGGCGATAGCCGGTCTGCCGCGGTTCGGACGATACGGCGAGCTACGGGTACCTGGGGGCTGCTCAGGTACGCGCAATCCGCGACGCGCAATACCCCGGACACCACAACAGCGGTAGCGAAAAGTGCTCGCCTCGTCATGCCGACAACTATACGCTCGTCATTCTTCCAAAAGGTTTCTATTGAACGATTTGTGAACGGCAGCAGCGACCCTGTCTAAATCTGATGCATCCTGAACAATTTCCCGACTGAAGGATCGAGAAGAGACGTCCTCGATTCGCCGTAACCCAAGCGTTTCAAAATATTTTCAGCTCGATATTCCTCTTCCGTTTGACCGGTTTGCGCGATGCGCGAAAGGAACTCCAGAAGCATGCTGATCTTTGGCATGGTTCGTGCACTTTCTGACGCGACCTAGAAGCTCGTTCATCGCTCATTCTCTCTACACTCGCTCAGGTCATCACGTTCCTCAATTTCCAGGAGTTCAAGAACAATGCGTGGTTGGATTATTCTGAATGCATTAGTTAGCGTTGGTGCACTGTCTGCGCTTGCTGCAGGAATAACCTCTTCAATAGGAATCAAGAGTTTAAGTGCCGTTGCTCTTGTTCTACTGGCACTCACCTTAATAACGAAGACGATCCGTGGGCGCGCATAACTCGTGTGGGCAAGGGCTCAGGAACGTCGCACTGTCATCGCGTTCTTTCCGGAGGTGTCGCGAGCTAGCGCGACAACGCTAAAGCTTCGCAATCTGAAGGCTCGCGTTTCCTTCTATCCCGCCAATACGGAGCAGCCGGGCCCCTATTCTCACCTGCGGCTGTCGGGGGAATCCCTCATTCTGTGCCGCTCTCTGATTCAGAACCTGTCGCAGACAATACAGACACTGCAGACCGGCGGCGCGCGTTCGATCTTTCTGACTGCGGGGGGCTCACCCAAGCTGAAAGAAGTTTCACGCTCTGCGGTTGCCAATGCAGTGGCGATGACGTCCGGCTCCGGCGAACTCCAGAAGACGCTCGATCGATTCAAATCTGAAATGGACGCTGCTCGCGACTATCTCGTGGAGAGCGTCCGCCTGGGCCACCCTGCGTCTCCGGCAGCACAATGGGTGATTGATAACGCTTATCTCATCAAACTGAATCTCGGAGAGATTCGAAAAGAGCTGCGCGAAGAGTACCGCAGGAATCGCGCACCGATGGGCAGGCTCGTGACGCTCGCGCAGGAACTTGTCGACAGGACAGGAGGCCGCGTCTCGGAAGATCCGATCGTTCGGTTTCTTGAGGAGGCGCAGCGAGAGCAAGAACTCGACACCGTGCAGTTGTGGGCGTTCCCACTCTTTCTACGCATCGTTCTCATCGAAGATCTTACCGAGCTTGCGTACCGGCTAAGTCGAGTGCAGCAACTCCGCGAGGTCGCGTTCCTGTGGGCAGATCGCATCGTTCACAGCGCGAAAGAAGGCGCTGACGCATTGCATCAGGTTGCACAGAGGCTGCGTACCGAAGCGTTTGCTCAGGATCCGACATTTCTCACAGCACTTGCCGAACAACTGCAGGATCAGGAAACGGCGCTTCACTCGCTGGCGGGAGAGGGCTTGACAGCGCCTTTATCCGATCTTGTTCGTGCTGAGCATGAACGAGAAGCGGCAGATGCGCTTCAGGCCGCCAATGCTTTCGGAACATTGCGCACAATCTCCCGGATCGACTATCGAAAAGTCTTCGAAGCGGTGAGTCGATCGGAGGCTGAACTCCGTAACGATCCCGCGGGTATTTACAGCAACAGTGATTTCGCCACACGCGACCGTGCCCGCCAGGTAGTCGCAAACATCGCGCGCCAAACACGGCGACTGGAATCCGAAGTTGCTCGAACTGCCGTAGATCAGGCGCGCGCACAATCGACGGCGCCCTGCAATCAGGTTCTGTATTACCTCATCGCGGAGGGAGTTCGCGATCTCGAGAGGGCGGTCTCCTTCCGGCCTACAGTGCGGCAGCGCACGCTCCGCATGCTGCGCAGGCACGGTGAAGGCGTCTATCTCGGGTCCATCGCTCTGTTGACGGTAAGCTTCTGTGTTGTTGCCGGCGCGCTTGCGTGGGATCGGGGCGTACAGCAGCCGTTCATGCTTGCTCTTCTTGCCGGACTCGCCGCGTTTCCCCTTAGCGAGCTTGCGATCCAGACTCTGCACTCGCTTCTGATCTCCACGTTTCCTCCCGAATTGCTGCCAAAACTCGACTATCAGGCGGGAATACCCGAGGACGCAAGCACTCTCATTGTGGTTCCCATGATGTTGTCGAATGAAGCGGTGGTGCAAAGGGAGGTGGAGAAGCTGGAGATACGTTTCCTCGCGAACCGTCAGGAACATCTGATGTTCTCCCTGTTTTCAGACTTTGTGGATTCGGACCATCGAATCACTCCACATGACGGAGAACTCCTGGCCGCAGCACGTGAAGGGATTGCTGACCTGAATCGGAAATATGGTGACCGATTTGTTCTCTTTCATCGGCCGCGTATCTGGTCTTCAACGCAGCAGTGCTGGATCGGAAGGGAGCGAAAACGCGGCAAGCTCGAGGATCTGAATGCTTTCCTCACGGAGGGTGTCGGGGAATTCATTCACGAGGGACGGCTGCCCCATCGAATCCGCTATGCCATATCTCTCGACGCCGATACGCAGCTTCCGCCGGGCACTGCTTTACGGATGGTGGAAACGATTGCTCATCCGCTGAACCGTGTGCAGATCGATCCGGTGCTTGGCATTCGGAGTCGCGGGTTCACGATCATCCAGCCTCGCGTCAGCATTGCGCTCCCCGGCGCCACAGCGACGCGCTTCACTCGAATATTCTCGGACGCCCAGGGAACGGATCCGTACTGCACGGCTGTTTCCGATGCCCAGCAGGACCTGCTGGGCGAAGCCATTTTTCATGGGAAGGCGATCTACGATGTCCAGGCCTTCCATCAGATTCTTAACGGGCGTTTTCCCGAAGAGACGCTGCTCAGCCATGACCTGATTGAAGGGGCGCATGTGGGCGTCGGCCTGGCATCCGATATCGAGCTTCTCGAAAATCTCCCTCTCGATTACCCCACATATGCGACGCGACAGCATCGATGGATCCGCGGCGACTGGCAAATCGCCGCCTGGTCTCTGCGTACTGTTCTTTCCGGCGATGGGGTAAACCGCCGCAATCCTTTGACGCTGCTGAACCGCTGGCGCATTGCCGACAACCTCCGGCGAAGTCTTGTTCCTGTGGCATCACTGCTATTGCTCGTATTGGGAATGTTCCTTTCTGTTGCACCGGCTGTGTGGAGCATCGTGCTCGGTGTGGCCATCGCCGTGCCGGCGCTGGTTCCCGTTCTTGACCGGTGGAGCCGTCACCTTGAAGGGAGCGTTTACGGGTGGCAGGGCGCCGCCGACGATCTGAAGCGCGCGGTCGTCATGATCGCGTTTCTCCCGCATCAGGCATGGCTCTCGGCTGATGCCATCTTTCGCTCCTTGCACAGAAAACTGATCAGCAAACTCAACCTGCTGGAATGGAAGACTGCGGATGCGGCCGAATCCGGACGACACTCGCAGCAGGAGGCCTTCCAGCGGCAACTGCAGGTGATCTCCGTGATCGCCGCCGTTTCTCTTGCATACCTGGCCAGCAGGGACGCTTTCCTGTCTTCCTTCGCTTTCCTCGGGCTGTGGATCGCGTCACCGTTGCTCGCGCGATGGTTGGAAGGCCCGGACAAGGCTACCTGGAGGCAACCCATTGGACGTGCGGAGAACGCCGAGCTGAGGCAGTTGGCGCGTCGTACATGGCGATACTTCGATGACCTTGTTGGTCCTCAAAGTCAATGGCTGCCACCGGACAATTCGCAGCTCGCATTGCGAATTGAGGTTGCGCGCCGCACCTCACCCACCAACATTGGTTTGTGGCTCAATTCGGCTCTCGCCGCGAGGGATTTCGGTTACATCACTGCCGACGATTTTGTGAGGCGCTGTTCCGCGACGATGGAGACGCTGAACAAGCTTGAACGCTATGAAGGTCATTTCCTGAACTGGTACGACCTCGACGGGTTGAAGCCGTTGCCTCCCCAATACGTATCGACAGTCGATAGCGGGAACCTCATCGCGAGCCTCTGGGTTACTGCTGCAGGTTGCCGCGACATCGCCAACTCCCCCGTCATCGGGTTCTTTTCCGTCGCCGGCTTGGAGGACTGCATAGAAATTCTACGCACCCATACCGGTAATGACCCCTCGCTCAATGTGGGCCTTCGTGTTCTCCGGCAAACCGTTCGGGCCGCGGCCAGCGCGTTCGAGCAGGTCGGACTGCTGCGGCTGATGGTCTATCACGGCTTCCAGTTCAAGGAGGCGTTGCGATGGAACACCGATACTGGCGATGAGACCTCCTACTGGACTGCAAAGCTGGTCGCGGAACTCGACACATGGAGCGGCACCATTGATCGCTACCTGCGATGGATGGAGATCCTGAGTCGAGCGTCCGACGAACTGGTTCGTTCTCTCGGGGCGGACGCCGTCAGCCTGCGTCGTCAGGTGCTTCTTTCTGTGCCTTCGCTGCAGGATCTTGCCGATGGACCTTCGGCTGCGCTCGCCGCTCTGTTTGCGTGGCGCTCTTCGCAGGAAATCCGTCCAGAGGTTGCGGACTGGCTCACAACAACAGAGCGTGAGTTTCGTCAGGCCCAGGCTAACGCAACAGAAATGATTGCGAGACTCAAGAGTCTCGAGGCGAACGCCAACAGACTCGCTTCCGAAATCAACATGCGGTTCCTCTTCGATCGGGTTCGCCGTCTGTTTGGAATCGGTTATGCCGTAGGCAACCCCGTCACTTTCAACAGTCACTATGACCTGCTTGCCAGCGAGTGCCGTCTCGCAAGCCTTGTCGCAATAGCAAAGGGAGACGTCCCACTGGACCACTGGTTCACACTGGCTCGGCCGCGAGTCTCGACGCCTTCCCGACAGGCGCTTCTCTCCTGGAGCGGAACGATGTTCGAGTACTTGATGCCGTTGCTCTATACGGAAGCGTTCGAAAACTCACTGCTCGCGCGCGCATGCGATGAAGCAGTAGAGGTTCAAAAATCCTATTCGACGGAACAGGATCTGCCGTGGGGTATATCCGAGTGCGCCTATAGCGCGCTTGATGCCGGACGAATCTATCAGTACCGGGCCTTTGGAGTTCCAGGACTTGCCCTCAATCCCAATGTTGATCCGGGGCCGGTCGTCGCTCCCTACGCTACGGTGATGGCGTTGATGGTTGCGCCTGACGATGCTTTGCGGAATTTGAGTCATCTCGCGGCAATAGGGTTGTCAGGTCCCATGGGCTACTACGAGGCCGTTGACTACACGCAGGCCGAGAAAAAGGATGCGCTCCCGGGCATCGTGATTTTCGCCTACATGGCGCATCACCAGGGAATGTCGCTGCTCGCTCTCAGCAACGTGTTGCGCGACCACGCGGTGCAGCGAAGGTTTCACTCCGATCCCAGAATTCGCGCCGTTGAATCGCTCCTGTTCGAACGTGTTCCAATCACGCGCGTTGAACGTGAAGAAGTGGCAAGACCGAGTGTCGTTCCGGAGGTTGCGCAGGTTCAGGATCGCATGTGGACCGAGAAGACACGTCTACCCCACGTCCAATTGAGCTCGAATGGCCGATATTCGCTGATGATCTCAAACAACGGCACGGGCTACAGTCGGTGGAAAGGTTTCGACATTACGAGGTGGCGGGCGGACACGGCGCTGGACCCGTGGGGCAACTTCATCTGGCTTCGTGACCAGCGCTCGGGTGTCGCCTGGTCGCCCACGCCACGGCCCTTCGGAGAAATTGGCGAGGGAGCGGTGGCCTTTTCAGCCGATCGCGCAACCTTTATACGACGGGTTCAGGATGTTGAAACCAAGCTGGAAGTTGCCGTAACCGCCAGCGATGCGGAGCTTCGCCGCCTTACCATCAACAACCGATCGCTTCGCACACGCTACATCGAGCTTTCGTCGTATCTCGAGCTTGCATTGGCCCCACACGCGTCCGACCTCGCCCATCCCGTCTTTTCGAGGTTGTTTATCGAGACTGAGGCGCGCGCCAATGCACTGATAGCGCACCGCAGGCAGCGGTCGCCCGACGATCCGACAATATGGGTCGCATGTGTCCTGCTCGGAGTCAGGGGATCGTTTGAATTCGAAACAGATCGTCGCGTCTACCTCGGCCGCATGAATACACTGGCGAACGCCGATGGATTGAAGGAGCCGCTGAAGGGAAGCACGGGCGCCGTCCTCGATCCCATTTTCAGTTTTCGGGCCCGGCTCGCGCTCGAGCCTCGAGAGCAGCAGACGATTTCATTCGTCTTGATGGCGGCGTCCTCACGGCAGGAACTGCTCTCACTCATCGAGGAATTCGAGCGTCCCCATTCCGCGGCACGATCCTTCGAAATGGCCTGGAACCGGGCTCAACTTGAATTTCGGCATCTGAGAATTTCGCCACAGGCCGCGAACCAGTATCAGGAACTGGCCAGTCACCTGTTGTACCCCAGCCCGAGGCTCCGCTCGACGGGCGGCAAGCCCGCTGTGCAAAGGGGCCAGCGCGAACTCTGGCGTTACGGCATCTCCGGTGATCTTCCGCTGCTGGTGGTTACGATTGCCGATTCCCAGGGACTCGAACTTATTCGGCAACTCATGCTGGCGCACGCGTATTGGCGCATGCGAGGGTTTGAAGCGGATTTGGTGATCATCAATCGAGAAGCAACAAGCTACGATGCACCGCTGCAAAAAACCCTGACTCGCCTCGTGCAGGCTCATGCCGGCGAAGGCAGTAGTCGCGGCCAGATCTTTCTGCTCGATTGGAACGTGCTGCCTTCGGAAGATCGAGCGTTGCTGCTCGCGTCGGGTGTTGTCCTGAGCGGGCATCGCGGACCTCTTCAGCAACAGTTGCTGGCTGCGGCCGATCATACGGTGATTGCGCCGCTTGTTCCGTCACTGGAGAGTCCGCAGTTCGATCCAATTCCTCTGACGCCTGTCAATCTTGTGAGCTTCAACGGTTCTGGCGGTTTCACCCCGGACGGTCGGGAGTATGTGATCGAACTGGGTGCGCGCATCCGCACTCCGGCGCCATGGGCCAACGTTATCGCGAATGAGACGTTCGGAACCGTAGTGACCGAGTCCGGCCTGGGTTTCACATGGCACGGAAATAGTCAGACGAATCGCCTGACTCCATGGCACAACGATCCCGTCTGCGATCCCCAATCTGAAGCGATCTACATTCGGGACGAGCAGACAGCGCGGCTGTTTTCTCCGACGCCTCTGCCGTTGCGCGATTCTTCTCCCTATCGCGTCAGACATGGTCAGGGCTATACGCGCTACGAGCACAACAGAGAGGGCATCGCTCAGGAACTCACCGTTTTCGTGCCACGCTGGGAATCCGTGAAGGTTTCGCATCTTCGATTGCGTAACGACTCAAAGCGCTCGCGCTTGCTGTCCATCACTGCCTTTGTGGACTGGGTTCTGGGCACCACCAGGGAACAGCAACAGGTTCACGTTTCGACTGCCTACGATTCCAATTCCAGCGCGGTGCTGGCTCAACAGAGTTGGACGGGCGCGTTCGCCGGAAATGTCGCGTTTCTGGCGTCCGTGCCGGCGGCTTCGTCATATTGCGGAAACCGGCTTTCCTTTTTTGGCCGCGATGGTTCGCCCGAGCATCCCGACAGCCTGAACCAGGCGCATCTGGACAACCAGTGTGGTTCAGGACTGGATCCGTGTGCCGTGTTGCAGGTTACGGTCAGCCTCCTCCCTGGCGAGGAACGCGATGTCGTGTTCCTGCTCGGTCAGGCGCCGACAAACGACGCTGCAAAGAAAATCATCGACCACTACCGAGATTCTTCCGCGGTGGAAGACGAACTCCATTCGGTCATCGAGCGCTGGGACCGGCTGCTCGGCACGCTCGAGGTTCATTCACCTGTGCTCGCGGCCGATTTCCTGCTGAACCGATGGCTGTTATATCAGGCGCTGAGTTGCCGGATCTGGGGACGTTCGGCAGTCTACCAATCGAGCGGTGCGCTGGGATTTCGGGATCAACTGCAGGATTGCCTGGCCCTCATCTATGCCGCTCCAGATGTTACTCGCGCGCACATCCTGCGGGCTGCGGCGCATCAGTTTGAAGAAGGAGACGTGCAGCACTGGTGGCATCAGGACCTTGGTCTGGGAGTTCGCACACGATGCTCCGATGACTTGTTGTGGCTTCCATGGACTGTCGCTCGCTATCTCGAGATCACTCAGGATGCGTCAATCCTCGACGTCGAAGTTCCGTTTCTCGAAGGCCCTCAACTGCAGCCGGACGAATTGGAGCGGATGTTCGAATCGGTTGTTTCGGACTTTCGAGCTCCGTTGCGCGAGCATTGCCGGCGCGCTATTGAGCGCGCCAGCCGCCTGGGCAGCCACGGATTGCCTTTGATCGGAAGCGGTGACTGGAATGACGGGATGAACCTGGTCGGTGCCCACGGCAAAGGAGAGAGCGTTTGGCTTGCGTGGTTTCTGATGGACGTGCTCAATCGCTGGGCTCCCATCGTGCGCGACAAGCAGCCGGATCTCGCTGCACTCTGGCTAAGGCGTGCCGAGGACTTGCAGGATGCAGTCGAACGATCGGCCTGGGATGGGGACTGGTATCTGCGTGGGTTCTTCGATGATGGCTCACCGCTTGGCTCGCATTCCAACCGGGAAGCTCGAATCGATTCTTTACCGCAATCCTGGGCCGTGCTTTCGGGTGGTGAGAATCAGGAACGAATACGTCGGGCAATGGACAACGCCGAACA